>Ga0310916_10000040_pt1 | contig 52171 bp, 40 predicted proteins | sample GREbulkMGLF176_FD_203444 | JGI IMG/M metagenome (GOLD analysis project Ga0310916, IMG submission 203444) | Lab enrichment of tropical soil microbial communities from Luquillo Experimental Forest, Puerto Rico - GRE.bulkMG.LF176 | ecosystem: Environmental > Terrestrial > Soil > Tropical forest >...
TGACGGCTTTTGCCCTGCCCTCGACGTATTCGTATAGACAATAGGTTTTGTTCGTCGCGCTCGGGACCATCGTGGTCACGATCTGCATATGCTGGCGGTTCATCGTCAGGATCAAATCGGCGCGCTGGATGATTTTCTCGTCCAGGCCCGTCGGCACGTGGGATTTTGCCGCCGGAAGCGCCGTCAACAGCTGGATATCCGGCGTCGCGTGATCTCTCACATTGGTACCGCAGGATTGCACCTCGATCGGAAGGTTCTGCCGATCGGCAGATTCCTGCGCCAGGTACTGCGCGGCCGGGCTGCGACCGCGATTTCCGGAGCAAACAAACAGCAGCACCTTCATTGCGAAGATTTTCCCCGTTAGGCCGTTTGGCGCAGGCGGGCGGCGCGGGCAAGATCGACCGAGACGAGGCGCGATATTCCGCGCTCGATCATCGTCACGCCAAACAGCCGGTCGACGCGCGCCATTGTGATGCGGTGATGCGTTACCACGAGAAACCGCGTGCTGGTGGCGTCGGCTATCTCCTCGACGAGACTGCAGAACCGGTCGACATTGGCGTCATCGAGCGCGGCGTCGACCTCGTCCAATATGCAAACCGGCGTCGGCTTGGTCAGGAAGACCGCGAAGAGCAGAGCCAGCGCGGTCAACGCCTGCTCACCGCCCGACAACAGCGACAGGGACTGCAGCTTCTTGCCCGGCGGGCTCGCCATGATCTCGAGCCCAGCTTCGAGGGGATCATCACTCTCCACCAAGGCCAAATGCGCCTTGCCGCCGTCGAACAGGCGCGTGAACAGCTCGGCAAAATGGCGGTTGAGCTCCTCGAATGCCGCCACGAGGCGCCGACGCACCTCCTGGTCCAGCGCCCTGATGCCGCCGCGCAGCCGCGCAATGGCTTCGGTGAGCTCGGCGCGTTCACGCTGCAGCCCGGTAATCCGCGCCTCGACCTCGGCGGCCTCGCCTTCAGCCATCAGATTGACCGGTCCCATCCCCTCGCGCTCACGCAGCAGCCGGTCGAGCCGGGCAGCCGTCTCTGACGGTTGCGGCAGAGCTTCACCGTCTGCGAGCCCGGCAAGCTCACCGAGTGCCTCGGGTGTGACGTCGAGCCGCTCACTGATCTCGCGAGCGAGCCGCCCCAGTCCCTCCGCAGCGCCGTCCCGCACCACCTCGGCCCGCGCGAGGCGCTCACGCGCCTCCGCCAGGCACTGATCGGCAAGGCGCGAGCGTTCGACCGCTTCGCGCAGCTGCGTATCGCCCAGCGCGAGCGCATCGGCCGTATGGCGGCACATCGCGGCCGCCTCGCCAATCGCGGCGCCGAGGACCTCGCTCTCGGCGGCGATCTCTGCCGGGCGCGCCGCCAAGCCGCTGATTTCCACGGCGAGCGCGTTCTGCCGCTCGATCAGCGCTGCTCGTTGCGCGGCCGCGCTTTCGGCGCGTTTGCGCCAGGAGCGCTCTTCGAGATCGATCGAGGAAAGGCGCTCGAGCCGGCGAGCCGCCTCGCTGGTCAGCCGGTCGATCGCGGCGCGCACCTCCGCCTCGCGCCGGCGGGCGTCGATCGCCGCGCCGCGCGCCCGATCGAGCTCGACGCGGGCCAGTCCCGGGTCCGGAAGGGCCGCGAGATCGCTCTCCGCCTGGTCCGCCTGCGCCCGGGTTTCGGCGAGATCGGCGCCGATCCTCTCGAGTGTCTCGATCACGGCGGCGAGGCGCGCCTGCGTGGTCAGCGCGCGGCGGGTGAGTTCGGCTTCCGCGGTACGGGCGTCGGCGAGAGCCGCCTCGGCTTTGCGCAGTCGCTGGCGCGTGGAGCGATCAGCATCGCTTGCTCGCTGTCGTTGTGCCCGGGCGTCGGCGGCGCGCTGCTCGGCCCCCGGCCTTGCCGATTCTACAGTCGCGATCTCGGTTTCGAGCGCGGCGAGGCGGTTGCTGTGACGCAAATGCTGGGCGGCCAGGGAAGGGCCGGGTTTTACTGACGTGAATCCGTCCCAACGCCACAACCGCCCCTCGCGATCGACCAGCCGCTGACCCGGCGCCAGCTGCGGCTGCAGGCAGCGTCCGGTTTCCGCATCCTCGACCCAGCCGGCCTGAGCGAGACTGCGCGAGAGAGCGGGAGGAGCAGTTACGGCTTCGCTCAGCGGGAGGGCGCCCTCCGGTAGGCGCGCGCCGATCTCGATTCCGTTGAGGGCTACCCAGAAACGGGGCGCGGCTGGGCTTTCGCCATCGGCAAGCGGCGCTAGCAGCTCGTCTTCGAACACCGCACCGACCGCCGCCTCGAAGCCCGGCGCGACCTGCACCGCGGCAAGGATTGGCGGCGCCGCGCTCGCCTCGGGCGCCGGGGCGAGGATTGCTCTCAGCCCCTCGACCTCCGCCCTCAGCCGAGCGAGCCGCGTCTCGACCTCGCGGGCCGCATCAAGAGCGGCTTGTTCATCGGCGAGGTGTTTTTCGATTTCTTCTGCAGCCCTTTCTACGATAGCGCGGCAGCCCTCTAAACGGCGCTCGGCATCGGCCACTTCCGTTACCGCTGCGGCCACCGCCTCGGGTGCGATGAGCGCAGTGGCTAGTGTTGCGCGCTGCTGCTCTGCGGTGTCCCGCTGCGCTGCGAGGCGAGCGAGACGTTCGGCGAGTTCCGCGCGGCGGCGTTCGAGCCCGGCGCGGCGGGCATCGGCGTCGGCGCCGGCTTCAGTCTGGTTTTGTAGAGCTGCTTCCGCTTCGGTTAGCCGTACCCCCTCCTCTTGCAGCCGCTTCCTCGCCAGCTCCACAACCGGGCCGCTCTCGGCCTCAGTCTGCGTGACTGCTTCGCGCTCTTCCGACAAATGCCCGACGGCCCCCTCCGCCTCGCCGAGCAGCGCCTCCTCGCGCTCTAGGTCGGCGGCGAGCTGCACCAGCCGACGTTCGGCTTCCCCGCGCGCCGCTAGGACACGCTGTAATTCCTGCTCCAACCCGCTTCGGCTGTGGGTGAGTTGCTGCAGCTCGCCGGCCGCCCGCGTGTCTTCGGCACGGAGGGGCGGCAAGGCCTCGTCGGCCATCTCGAACGCGCGTCTTGCGGAGAGCGCGCCCTCCGTTGCCTCGGCCACGTTACGCTCTGCCTCGCGAAGCCCGGCGGAGCTGCGCTCGGCATCGGCTTCGGCCGCAATCCAGCGGGCACGGAACAGCAGCGCCTCGGTCCGTCGGATATGCTCCGCGAGCCGGCGATAGCGCTGCGCCTGACGCGCCTGTTTCTTCAAACTCTCGAACTGTGCCTCGATCGTCGCAACGACGTCGTCGAGACGGGTGAGGTTCTCCTCGGCGGCATCGAGCTTGAGCTCGGTTTCGCGGCGGCGCGCGTGAAGCCCCGCGGTGCCCGCTGCTTCTTCCAGCAGCAGCCGCCGTTCCGCCGGCTTTGCCTCGATCAGCCCGGTGATCCGGCCCTGGCTGACCATCGCGCCGGAGTGCGCGCCGCTGGCGGCGTCGGCGAACAGCAGCTGCACGTCGCGCGCCCGCACTTCGCGGCCGTTTACGCGGTAGGTCGAGCCGCCGCTGCGCTCGATTTGACGGATGACCTCGATCTCCTCGCGATCGTTGAACGCAGAGGGGGCATCGCGGCTGCTGTTGTCGATCGTCAGCGCGACTTCGGCGTTGTTGCGTGCCGGCCGGGCCAAAGTCCCGGCGAAGATGACGTCATCCATCTCGCTGCCGCGCATCCGCCTGGCCGAGTTCTCGCCCATAACCCAGCGCAGCGCCTCGACCAGATTGGACTTGCCGCAACCGTTGGGTCCGACGATCCCGGTGAGGCCGGGCTCGATTGCCAGCTCGGTGGCGTCGACGAACGACTTGAACCCGATCAGGCGCAGCCGACAGACCTGCATTACCCAGCCACGTCCCGTCGTCTGTTCACGATTTCGCGGAGAGTCCCGACAACACTTTGTCGAACTCTTCGACTGTCGGTGCGCCGGTGAATTTCGTGCCGTTTATGAAGAAGGTCGGGGTCGAATTCACATCCAGTTCTTTCGACGCGATCAAGCGTTCTTCGAGGATCTTGTTTTCGAGCGCAGTGTCTTTCAGGCATTTGTCGAACGCGTCCTGGCTCATGCCGCCGAGCCTGACCAGCCGGGCAAGGGCCTCGCGGTAATCGCGGGCCGTCACCCATTTCTCCTGCTGCGCAAAAAACGTATCGACATAGGCATAAAAGCGGTCCGCAGGCGCGCATCGCGCGATCATCGCGGCCCGCAAGGCTGGCTCGTCGAGCGGGTAATCGCGAAACACCAATTTCACTTTCCCGGCGTCGATCCACTTCTTCTTCAGTTCGGGCAGCACATCATTTGCGAAATGAGCGCAGTGCGGGCAAGTCAGCGAGGCGTATTCGACGATCGTAATCGGCGCGTCGGGGCTGCCGAGCACCTGGTCGCCTTTGGTCAGCGCCAGAACGGTCTGCGCATCCGCCAGCATCAGGTGGGGGTCAGCCGCCGCAGCAGGTCGCGCCGGACCCAGAATGACGCTCGAGAAAGCGAGCAAGATAAACCAGATCTTATGCATCATCGCGTTCCTTACTACGATATGTTGAGGCCGATGCGCAATCGGGGGGACACGCGGTTCAATTCTCTCTGCCGGCCACGGCGCGGCCGAGCCGGGCGAGCGCGGCGCGAAGCTCCAGGTCGGCTACCTCGCACAGACGCGCATCGAGAGCCTCGGCTTCGCTTGGCGTCAATGTGCGAATGGTCGGTCCTCCGCGCGCTGGAGAGAGCGGCAAAGGCCCCTGCACGAGGGTCAACCGGGTGACGGCCTGACGGCCGAAGAACAGGTTTATTCGCTCGATGATCAGCGGCGCGCGATGCTGTAGTTCAAGTGCAGCGTCGGAAGAGGTGCGCAATTTCAAGACCCCATCACGACCGAGCGCGCTGGGCCAAGTGACCTCGGCCCAGCCGCTGCCGATGATCGTGCCCCACTCCGCCTTCAGGCGCGCCAGCACCCCGCCTCCGCGCCGCGCGACGATCGGGGCGGCAAGCTTAGAGACGGCAACGCCGATGGCGTGCATGCCTTGCCGGCGCTCGCCCTCGGCCGGCTTACCGGTTAGGCTTTGCGGCGCCGCCGGGGGCTCGTTGTTGCCGATTGATTCCACTCATGCCGCCTTTCTCATCCGCGATCCTGCCCGCATCGCAAACACCGGAGCCTACAGCACTTCTCGCCTGGTACGACCGCCACCGCCGTGTGCTCCCCTGGCGGTCGCCTCCGGACGTCCGGCCTGATCCTTATCGCGTCTGGCTCAGCGAAATTATGCTCCAGCAAACGACCGTGGCGACCGTCGGCCCGTATTTCGACCGATTCGTGGCGCGCTGGCCGAATATTGCGGCGCTGGCCGCGGCATCGCTCGACGACGTCCTGCGATTGTGGCAGGGACTGGGGTACTACGCGCGTGCCCGTAACCTTCATGCCTGCGCGCGGGCCGTCGTCGAGCAGCATGGGGGTGCCTTGCCGCAAGATCCCGCGGCGCTGCGCGCGCTTCCCGGAGTCGGCGAGTACACCGCAGCGGCGATTACGGCGATTGCCTTCGATCAGCCGGCTGCCGCCCTCGACGGCAATGGCGAGCGGGTGATCGCGCGGCTCTACGCCGTGCGGACGCCCCTTCCGGCGGCAAAACCGCAGCTCAAGGCGCTCATCGCTTCCCTTGCACCGGAACGGCGAGCCGGCGATTTCGTACAGGCCCTGATGGACCTCGGCGCAACGATCTGCACTCCACGCCGGCCGCGCTGCGTCCTTTGCCCGTGGCGCGCCTGCTGTGCCGCGGCAGCTGCGGGGGTAGCCGAGGCGCTGCCGGTGCAACGCGCGAAACCCGAGAGGCCGTCGCGGTACGGCGTCGCGTTCTGGCTGACCCGGCCGGACGGAGCGGTGCTGTTGCGCCGTCGTCCGGAGAAGGGGCTGCTCGGCGGCATGACCGAGATTCCGTCGACGCCGTGGCGTGCCGAACCCTGGATCATCGAGGAGGCGGTCCGGAATGCGCCCGCAGCAGCCGAATGGACGGTGCTGCCTGGCCTCGTCCGGCACGGTTTCACGCATTTCGTCCTTGAGCTCACAATCATGACGGGACGGGGGGTTACCGATGGGATATGGAGCCGGATCGACCGGCTCGGCGAGCATGCGCTGCCCACGCTGATGAAGAAGGTTGCGCGGCACGCAGTTACAGCGGTTGGGCCTCGAGCAACCCCGGCTCCGGATCGGCAAACAGCGGTAATATTTCCTGGCCAGCGATCGCGAGGCGGACCGGCGCGAAGGACCGCCGGTGGTGAGGGGTGACGCCGAAGCGGCGAATCGCCTCGCCGTGCTCCGGCGTTGCGTACCCGACATTGGTGCCCCACCCATAGCTTGGATAACGCGGCGCCAGGGTGCGCATAATGCGATCGCGCGTCACCTTGGCGATAACGGACGCGGCGGCGATCGAGAAGCTGAGGGCGTCGCCTGTGACGACCGTTCTCACTCGGCAATCGAGTTCGGGGGCGACATTGCCGTCGACGAGCGCCATGTCGGGGAGAACACCGAGGCCGGCCATAGCTCGTGCCATCGCCAGCAGCGCCGCACGGAGGATGTTGATGCGGTCGATTTCGGCCACGCTTGCCGCGCCAATCCCGATGCGGACGGTCCCGCGATCGGCGCAGCGGCTGAGCGTCCGGTAGCAGGCTTCACGCTGCTCGATTGTCAGGACCTTCGAGTCGTCGAGACCTTCGCGCAGCGACTTCGGAAACCGCCGAGGATCGAGAATGACCGCGGCCGCGACTACAGGCCCGGCGAGCGGCCCGCGCCCCGCCTCGTCGATGCCGCAGACCAGTCCCTCGCAACGCCTTTCGATCGCGAAATCCGGCACCACCTCGCCCCCGCCGGCTTGTGCCATAAGGGCACCGGTCTGGCAAGCTAGCGCCAGTCCGCATCGGCGCTATCTTTAACCCATGCGCAAACGTGCCTTCCTCGTCGCAGTCACGCTGACGGCACTTTTCTACTTCGGCGCCGCTCCTTCCGTAGCCTTTGATCTGTTCGCCAAGCACGAGGTGACGGCACAATTTGCCACTCCGGACGGCAAGCCGATGGCGAACGCCGAGGTGCAGGTGTTTGCGCCGGGTGTTCCGAAGACGCCGGCGCTGACCGGACGCACCGACGGCAACGGCAAATTCGCTTTCGAGGCCGATAGCGACGGGTTTTGGAGCGCGGAAGCGCGCAGCGCCGATCAGGTCGCCCGCATCATGATCCGGGTTGGCGGCGAAACCCAATCGCAAAGCCGGGTTTCGCCTTTTCTGGTATTTGGGGTTCTCGCAATTCTGCTGGCGATCGCGATTTGGTATCGATTGCTGCGGCTGCGACGCAACCGACCCCGCCCCTAGCCGCTATGCACGCTTCGAGCTGGGTGTTGGCATTCGCGGCACTGCTGCTCAAACCCACGGCTGCGCCAGCGGCTAGCTTGGCCTTGGTGTTGGCGGTCGACGTCTCTGCGAGCATCTCGGCGGATTCCTATCTGCTGCAGCGCAACGGCATCGCCAGCGCCTTCGAAAACCCGCGCCTCATCAGTACAATATCGGCGCTTCCCGGAGGCATCGAAGCGCTCGTCCTAGAATGGTCGGATCCCGACCGGATCGCCGTCACCGTCGGGTGGAAGCGAATTACCGACGTCGACAGCGCCGCCGGATTTGCCGCCGCGGTTCGCGCTACCACGCGGAGTTCGACCGGGCTCACCGCGATCGGTCCGGCCCTGCTCGCGGCTGCCGCCGAATTCGACCGCGTGCCGGAGCCGGCAGAGCGGCGGGTCATCGATATTTCCGGCGATGGGATGGCCAATTTCGGTTCGCCGCCGGAGGTAGCGCGCGATCGCGTCGTCGCCGCTGGGATCTCGATAAACGCCCTCGCCATCCTGACCGACGAGCCCTGGCTCGAAGGATATTACCGCCGCTACGTGATCGGCGGTCGCGGCTCTTTTGTTGTCGGCACGCGCGACTCCCGCAGCTTTGCCGACGCGATACTGCGCAAACTGACAGAGGAAGTCGCCAGCACCGGAGCTGCTCAGACGCAGTAAGTCCGGATCGGTGCGAAACCGTTGAAGCCGACCGAGGCGTAGCTTGCGGTATAGGCGCCGGTCGATAGGATCTCGACCTTGTCGCCGACCCGCAGACCGAGCGGCAGCCGGTATTCGGTCCGTTCGTAGAGAATGTCGGCGCTGTCGCAGGTCGGGCCGGCAAGGACGACCGGGCCGGATGAGCCGTGGCGTCCGGGCGTCACGATACGATACTTGATGCTCTCGTCGAGGGTCTCGGCGAGCCCATTGAACTTGCCAACATCGAGATAGACCCAGCGCCGGTCGTCGGCTCCGCCTTTTTTGGCGATCAGCACGACTTCGCTTTGGATGACGCCGGCATCGCCGACGAGCGAGCGCCCCGGTTCGATGATGATCTCGGGCAGGTCGTTGCCGAAATGCCGCGTGATCGCCGCCATGACGGCCCGAGCATAGTGCTCTACTTCGGGCACTTCGCTGCGGTAGTGCGCCGGAAAGCCCCCGCCGATATTGACCATGCGCAGATTGATGTCGGCCTCGGCGAGCGCGGAGAACATCCGCGCCGCGGTGCCGACCGCGCCGTTCCACTGTCCGAGATCGGTCTGCTGCGAGCCGACGTGAAAGGAGATCCCGTAGGGATCGAGACCAGCCGCGCGGGCTTTGCGCAGCAGCTCGATTGCCATCTCGGGTGCGCAGCCGAACTTGCGCGACAGCGGCCACTCCGCCCCCTCGCAGGGAACGAGAATGCGGCAAAAGACGCGCGCGCCGGGCGCCGCCCGCACCAATTTGTCGAGCTCGTGAGCGCTGTCGAAGGCGAACAGGCGTACCCCCGCACGATAGGCGAAGGCGATATCCTTTTCCTTCTTGATCGTGTTGCCGAAGGACAATCGCGCCGGCGCAATCCCGTTGCCGAGGCACAGTTCGATTTCGCCGCGGCTCGCCACGTCGAAATTGGCGCCTTTGCGTTCGAGCAAGGCGATGATTTCGGCGGCAGGATTGGCCTTTACAGCGTAGTAGATGCGCGCGAGTGGGAGATGTCGACGCAGCGCCTCATAGGATTTGGCGATCACGTCGAGATCGACGACGAGGCACGGGGTCTCGGGGGAATGTTCGGCAAGAAAACGTGTAATTTTCTCGGTCATTACCTGGGTCAACTTTCCGCGCAGAGGCTAAAGGCGACAGGGATCGCCGGACGAAGCCCTGAGGCAGCGCCGCCGCTCTTGCGACGGGCGGCCTCGGTTCGCCCAATGCAAACCGAAACGACTACCGGCACGACCCCTCGGGGCCGGTCCGGCCGGCTTTGCGATTAGCTCAAACTGCTTGGATCTATGACCCGGTTACCCCGCCCGCGCAGACGCGTTCCGCGAAGGTTGGCGTCGGGGCAGGGCACCACGCCCGTTGATCGGATAGCAACCATACCGTCCTCCCTCTCGGGACCGGCCCCGCGGCGATTTGCCGGGCCGGGCTGCCAAAAAGGACGCGTTACGTCGTTGCATAACCACCATGGGCCATAGGCACGTGCGATGTGCGTCGAGAGCGCGATAGATACGCTCATCTGGCGGAAGCGCAAGGGCGAATTCGGAAAAAATGAAAGTTTCGTGACGGTGTCGGCGACGCACGGGGAATTCGGAGAAATCCGACGGACTAGTGGCGGCGGAAGGGATGTGGGTAGTAGCGGCGCATCAGTGCGTCGGCCAACGCAAACAGCTCAGGGGCTGACGGATGGCCCTCGGCGCATGATGGATCGAGTTGTCCACCGGCTCCCTCCAGCTTCATCGCCCACTCCGGCCCCTGAACCGTCACCGTTTCGCCGACACCGGGGATTGCTTGGCGACGCTCGCAATCAGGCAGTGGCCTGCTCGCACGGTCGAAGAACTGGTCCGCCGCCCGTCGCAACCGCCGGCTATCGGCTTTCGACACTCGCCCGGGAACAGAAAAGCCAGTCGGATCAGGGCCTGCAAACCACTTCCCACTTCTGGCGACGAAGAAGCCATATCTGCCCCGACAATAGGCGGGCACCATGGCTTCACAGTTAGTTTGAACTATAAGTAGAGGCGCTGTTTCGACCGGGGCAACTCGCCGATAGTCCTTCGGCAGCGCAGAGCTCGATGAACTAACGCCCAGGAGTAGCGCGCCAAAACACGCCTGCAGCATCATCGGTGGACGCAGCGACCTGATTTGCGGTGTGCCCCGCGCGCGCAACGGGCGAAACGCAACGGTTGCATATGAGTTCCTCACCGCGGCAGTATATTGTGTTCGTAAACCAATCTGGGGAGGGCGAAATGGCGACCTCGTCGCGGACCCGTTCGGCCGCTGGGACGCACCCATCGAAACGAATTCATGATACGCACGCAGATCCGATCCGCATCGTGCCGCTGCATGTCGCCGGTGATGTCGGCACGCCGACGGCGGACGCTTTGGCTGCCGTTCCCGCGGCTGCCCCACATCTGACCTATCGTAACGGGCCATTGCTGAGTTCTGTCGAGGTTTTTACGATGTTCTGGGGAGCGGCGTGGCAGGGTGCTCAAAGCTCGCTGGCGAGCCAAATCAACCAATTCTTTGATTTTATTCTGACCAGTCCATTGATAGATCAACTCGCCGAATACAATGTTCCCGGATTCTCAATCGGACACGGCAGGCGCACCGGTACCATTACCCTCAGTAGTCCTGCTCCAGGTCGTTCTGTCTCCGATACCGCCATACAGCACTTTCTCCAGCAGGAAATCTCGACCAATCCCTCGGTACCCCACCCAACACCGAACACGCTGTATTTTGTATACATGCCGCCCGGTGTTCGGGTGATCCAGGGTGGCTCGGCATCGTGCCAAGCCTTTTGCGGGTATCACAACGATATCTCGGGGCAAGTCTTTTACGCGGTCATGCCCTACCCGGGCTGTAACGGATGCCTCGGCGGATTGAACGTGGTCGACGCGCTGACCTCGACCAGTTCACACGAACTTTGCGAAGCCATTACCGACGCCATCCCCGGGCGGGGCTGGTATGACGATACGCACGGCGAAATCGGTGATATCTGCGCTTGGAAGACAAAAAAGGTAGGCAATTACACCGTGCAGCTGGAGTGGTCGAATAGAGCCAATAATTGTGTTTGAGCGAAGGCGGAACCCTGAGCATCCGCGTTGGAACACGGCACTTCAGCCGCGGCGGGAGACGGCGCGTAGCACGCGGCGCTCGGCAAGCGGAATAACGAGGCCAGGGTGCTGCGCTGCGACGCGCTCTTGCGCGGCCTCGATGATGAGCTTCAGGAGGCCGGAGTAGCGCAACCCGGCCATCTCGGCCATGAGGTTGAGCTTGCCGTCCCAGCACCACCCGGGGTTCGGATTGACCTCGAGGAGCCGGATCTCGCCCTCGGCATCGGCGCGGAAATCGAAGCGGGCGTAGTCGCGGCAGCCGAGCCGTTCGAACAGGATGTTCGAGTAATCGATGATTTTACGGCGCGCTTCCTCGTCTAGCCGCGCCTCGCGATAGCCGATCTGTGTCCAGTAGGGCGAGCCCGGCACCCATTTGGACTCGTAGGACAAAAGGCGCGGCAGCGCCGGGTCGAGACGGGAATAGTCGACTTCGAGCGGTGGCAGCACCCGGTACCGCTGGCCGGGATTGCCGATGATCCCGATCGAGTATTCGGCACCGGGCAGAAATTCCTGGATCAGGATCGGGCAGCCGGACATTTGCTCGCGCAACCGGCCGAGGCAGGTGATCGCCTCTTCCCAGGTGTGGACGATCGCATCCCTGCTGATGCCGATCGATGCATCGCCGAAATTCGGTTTAATCAGCGCCGGAAAGACCGAAGGGATCGTCGCCGCCAGATCGTCGGAGTTGAAATAGGTTTCGGCAGGGACGGGCACATCGATCGCCTGGGCGATGCCGCGAACCAGCGACTTGTTGTAGCAGAGGCTGAGGCACGCCGGTCCGGCACCGCTGTAGGGGATGTCGAGCATCTCCAACAGCGCCGGCACATGCATTTCCATGAAGGCGTCGTTGTTGAACCCCTCGTCGCAAAAGTTCAGCACAAAATGGGGGCGATTGGCCCTGAGCTCGGCAAGCAGCGAGGCGTGATTGTCGAGAAAGCGAAAGCGGTAATCGGGCAGCTCGTGCAGAGCTGTCTTCAGCCGTTCGACCGTCTCGACATCCTCCTCGTTGTAGCGCCCGTCTCGCTTGACCGGATCGGGCAAACGCGGGTCGCCGAGGATCACGGTAACATCAGAAAACAGCGCGGCCCGGCGCGGCAGGCGGCGCATCCGGCGCGGCGCTTCGCAGGTCACGAACAGCCGATGTGCGACCATGCCGAGATCTTGATTGCGATGCGAGTTCGGCGCCGGCAGCGAATGAAACCGGAGATTGGTAAAGGCCGCGCTCGTGAGCAGCGCCTCGAGGCGGTCTTTCGAATACAGGCGCTCGCCATAGAATTGGTCGGCGATAACGCCACGCTCGGCGTGGACGACGACCTCCCTGCTGATCAGCCGGTCGCCATCACCCGCAAGCTCGCGCTCGCGGCAGACGAGATGGTTCTGGTCGACCCATTCCCATGAGCGCGGCTCGTAATGGCTACGCATCCATTCGCCGTCCATCAGGTCCATGACGAGACAGCCGCCGGACGCGAGGGCGCGCTTGACTGCCTCGAGGACGGCAAGATCGTCCTCCGGAAGCTCGAAATAACCGAAGGAATTGCCCAGGACGCAGACGCAATGGAACTCCGCGTCGCCGAGGCGAAAGCGGCGGGCGTCGCCTTCGTGAAACGAAACCGGAAGGTTACTCAGTCTGGCGCGCTTGCGGGCGAGACGGATCAGATAACGCGAGCGGTCGAGACCGGTAACGTGAGGAAAGCCGCGCCGCGCCAATTCGAGCGAATGACGGCCTTGTCCACAGCAAAGATCGAGGATGCGGTCGTTGCGCTGGAGCCCTACGCTGCGGATCAGAAGATCGACTTCAGCGGTGGTATTGCGATCGTTCTCGATCACATCGCCGTCGGTCTCTAGGTAAAGAGAATTGAACAGGGTGCGCCACCAATCCGAGGGCAAATGACGCTCGAGGTCCGATACCGGGCCCAACGTCCGCGCACCGACGCGCCGATCCTGCTCTGCATGTTCCAAAAGGGTGCCATTCACCCCGGCGTGAACGGTCAGGGGCTCCGTCACGGATCCCGCATCGTTGGCTTTCTTACCCATGTCTACCTCGGGTCTTCCAACCTCAAAAAGGCGGCCTCCGTGAAAGAAACCGCCGATAGGATTCGTTTCTCGAATTTGCCAGAAGACAATCGCAGCCGACCGACGGCACGGTAGAAGAGCGGCATGGGCCGGTAGAGATCAGCGAAGTAGAGTGTCAAGGCGGGCCGGCAAGCGCGAGGCGCAGATTTCGCTCTCTGTTTCAGCTCCAGCTTGGCCAACGGCTCAGGCTGGCAAGAAGTTCGGAGCAATCGAGGAAGGTTTCAAGGCGATAGCCATTCGTGGCGCAAAATTGTCGAGGCCCGGCCGGAAATGTGTCATATGAGTCCCGCCCGAACCCGAATCGGAAGCCTCAGGGCGCAGGATGCAGTTCGACCGTGCCCAGACGAGCGCCGGTCGTCAGATCGATGACCAGAAGCTGCCGGTTGCCGTCGGGCAACGCCAGCCCGAGCACGAGGCGGTCGGCACCGGCCGTCATTGCCTCCATACGGGCGCCGCGCGGAATATCAATCGGCCGGGCCGTGAACACCCGCGCCACCGAAGGGGATCCGCTGCGTGACATGCGCCCGGCGATGGCGACGACAAGCGCCGCAAATCCGACGACGAGGATGACGCCCATCACAACGACCAGGATCTTGAGCGCGCGCATGGTCTCATGAACGTATATCTGGCGGAAGGATGGGTCTCCGTCGAAGCTTATCCCCGGGCCGGCGCTGCCGGTCTGCGCCTCCTGCGGCCCATGGATAAACTCCGGCTGGACCCGTCGGTCGAGACGACAATGTGGACGAGGCAAGCAGCCAGCATATGCCTGATCATGGGATCTCCACCACAATCCGCTCCGGCGATAGTGACGCGGGGCAGCGGCTCGATAGGGTGCTGGCGGTTCATTTGCCGGCGTTCTCGCGAACGCGGCTCAAGCACCTGATCACGACCGGTCTTGTCACCCAGGACGGGACGGTTCTCCGCGACCCGTCACTGCGCGTGAAAAGCGACCAAAAATTCGTCGTAATTCTGCCTCAGATTGAGGATGCAGTGTCGGCGGCTCAGCCGCTGGCGCTCGATATCCGCTTTGAGGATGCACACCTGATCGTGATCGACAAGCCCGCAGGGATGGTCGTCCACCCCGCTCCCGGAAATCCGGCGGGAACCCTCGTCAACGCCCTCCTTGCCCATTGCGGGGCGGGCCTCTCGGGCATTGGCGGGGTCCGCCGGCCAGGGATCGTTCATCGCCTCGACAAGGATACGAGCGGTCTGATGGTCGTCGCCAAAACCGAGACAGCACACACGGCCTTGTCGCGTGATTTTGCCGCACGCCGGATCGAGCGGGCCTACTCCGCCTTTGTCTGGGGCGTTCCGATCCCGCCGGCGGGGGAGATCGCCGGCAACATCGGGCGCAGCCCCGTCAACCGAAAGAAAATGGCCGTGGTCGGGCCGGGGAAGGGAAAACCGGCGCTGACGCGCTATCGCGTCGAGCGTGCGTTCAAAGCCCAAGCAGCGCGCGTCGAATGCCGCCTCGCCACCGGGAGAACCCACCAGATTCGCGTTCACCTCGCGTATATTGGCCATCCGCTGGTCGGCGACCCGGTATATTGTTCCCGCGCCGGCCGAGTCGTCGCTCGCGCCAACCCGACCCGGGATCGGATCGCTGCACTGTCACGCCAAGCACTTCACGCCCGGCTACTCGGCTTCGTTCATCCGTGCGACAGCCGGTATCTGCAATTCGAGAGTCCGCTCCCTACCGACCTCCGCGAGCTCTCAGAAAGTTTAGAGCGACTTTAAACTGGACAAAATCCCACTACATTAGTAGGGTATGGGCGAGTCGGGGATCATGACGCTGGCCTCCAGCGTTTGCCCATAGCCGATTTGATACGGAGCAACAATCGTCGATGGCAACCTATTCGGTACCTTCCATCTCCGCGGAAGGAAACCTGACGCGGTATCTGCAGGAGATCCGGAAATTTCCAATGCTCGAGCCCGAGCAGGAATACATGCTCGCCAAGCGTTGGAAGGAGCATGAGGATCCCGAGGCCGCACACAAACTCGTGACCAGCCACTTGCGCCTCGTCGCCAAGATTGCGATGGGCTATCGTGGCTACGGTCTGCCCCTCTCGGAACTTATTTCCGAGGGTAATGTCGGCATGATGCAGGCGGTCAAGCGCTTTGACCCCGATCGTGGCTTCCGTCTCGCCACTTACGCGATGTGGTGGATCCGTGCGGCGATCCAGGAATACATTCTGCACTCGTGGTCGCTTGTCAAAATGGGGACGACGGCGGCCCAGAAGAAGCTATTTTTCAATCTGCGCAAGCTGAAGGGCCAATTGCAGGCAATGGAGGAGGGCGACCTCTCGCCCGAGAATTTGAGAAAGATCGCCACTGAGCTCGACGTCCCTGAGGCCGACGTCATCAGCATGAACCGCCGACTGGCGAGCCCGGACCATTCGCTGAACGCGCCGTTGCGCTCGGACAGCGAGGGCGAATGGCAGGATTGGCTGGTTGATGAGACCGAGAGCCAGGAGATCAAACTCGGCGAGCGGCAAGAGCTGGGACTGCGCCGAGACCTGCTTGAAATGGCAATGACGCATCTCAACGACCGGGAGCGCCACATCCTGACCGAGCGGCGCCTGCGGGAAAACCCGACCACGCTCGAGGACTTGTCGCAGCAATACGGCATCTCGCGCGAGCGCGTGCGCCAAATCGAGGTGCGCGCCTTCGAGAAACTACAAAAGGCGATTAAAGCCGCGGCGATCGAGCGCCGTCTCGTCACGCATTGAATCCGAACGCAAATAAGCTCCTTTCCCCGATTTCAGAGTAAAATTTCCGTGGCCTCCCTCGATAGGGGGAGAGTGGGGGCTGACCGCAACACGTCACGGAGTTATTCGTCCGTGGGTTCTCTCTCTTCCGAATTGTTTTCGGAAAGCCCGAATTTGTGCGACTCTCATTCAGAAGATGTGTGCCCGCCCCGTTATTGAATATCGCCCCGCGCGGGCGGCCAATTATCAAGGGTGACCTAGCGCTAGGCTGATGCTACCGCTAGGTTAATAAACGGCGTCCGGATCGCCCGGCACCGAAAGTGGGGCAGCGGCTTCTGTCTGCCCCTTCGATGACCAAGAAGAGCGAGACGATGGACCTGCACGACACGATTCGCACCTACCGCCTGTTTTCGGGTTCCTACGACATTGTTTTCGGTCCGGTGTTCCACCCGGGGCGCAAGGCGGCGGTGCGCATTGCCAACGACCGGCCGGGGCAGCGGATTCTCGAGGTCGGTGTCGGCACCGGGTTGTCGCTGCCCCACTTCCGGGCGGATGCGCGAGTCACCGGGATCGATGTCTCGGAAGAGATGCTGGCGAAGGCGCGCCGTCGCGCGGCGCATCTGAAGCTCGCCCATGTCGAGGGCCTGCATCTGATGGATGCCGAGAACCTCGAATTCCCGGACAATTCCTTTGATGCGGTACTGGCGCTCTATGTCGCCTCGGTGGTCCCCGACCCCGCACGTCTTGCTGCGGAAATGCGGCGCGTGTGCATCCCCGGGGGGACCATAGTCGTCGTCAATCATTTCGCCAGCGACATTCCGCTGGTGCGCTTCATGGAAAAGCGCCTGGCCCGGCTCGCCCGGCATATCGGCTTCCATCCCGACTTCTCGTTCGACGCCTTCCGCCGCGACAGTCGGCTGTCGATCCGCGAGGTGCGGCCCAGCAATCTGTTCGGTTACTGGAAGCTGTTGCGCTGCATCAACGAAAAACCTGCCTCCAACCCGGGCTGAGGGCGTCGAGCCTCAGTCGTTGAGGGTGTCTGCTATCTGCCGCAGACGGATCTCGTGCAGTAACGTGGCAACCGCGCCGCAGGCAAAATCGAGCGAGATCTCGTCGACGAGGCGGCCGTCGCGGATCTTCGCCGCGACCGAGGTAATGATGCATTCGCGGGCCAAAACAACGCGCGCCAGCATCGAATCGAGCGCCACCTTCATATGCTCAAGACAGCGCGCACCGCTCTGCGGCCCGGGGGAGGTTGCCATGATCGCGACCGGTTTGTAGGCCATTACCGAAGTAAAAGCGGGGCGGGACGCCCAATCGAGAGCGTTCTTCAAGACGCCGGGAATGCTATGGTTGAACTCGGGGGCGCAGAGGATGAGCCCATCGCTTTCGGCGATTGCCTGGAGCAGCGCCTTGACGGGTAGGGGGCGCTTGTCACCTTCGAAATCCTGGTCATAGAGCGGTATCGGCCTCAGGTCGTACAGCCGCAGCTCAGCGCGGTCGGCGAACTTCTCGCGCAATGTCTCCAGCACCGCATTCGAATACGAGCCTGCGCGCAGGCTGCCGGACATGCCAATCAGGCGCGGTGCTTTCGTGTTTAAGGTCAAGGCCCATCCTCAGTTCCGGAGTCTGACCCCTCATAGCCAAAGCCACTCGCCAATGGCAACCTCCTCACGCACCATAGAAAGCTACCGAAAGTGATGGGATGTGCGGTTATGCAAGTTTCCAGGCGCGGGTTGGTACCGCCGTTCATTGCGATGGATGTTCTGCGCGCCGCCAATGAACGCGAGCTGACCGGCAGCGACGTCATCCACCTCGAACTCGGCCAGCCGGGAAGTTCGGCGCCCGAGCCGGTGCTCGAAGCGGCGCGGCTGGCGCTCACAGGCGAGCGGATTGGTTACACCGACGCGCTCGGGATCGCGCCGCTGCGGCAGGCGATCGCCGCGCACTACCGGATGCAATACGGAGTTGCTGTCGATCCCGCCGAGGTCGTCGTCACGACCGGTTCCTCGGCCGCCTTTCAGCTTGCCTTTCTCGCCGCCTTCGAGCCCGGCGATCGGGTTGCGCTCGCCGTACCGGGCTATCCAGCCTATCGCAACATCCTGGCCGCCCTCGACATCGAGCCGGTTCTGATGAAGGTCGGGGAGAATGTGCATTACCAGCCCACCGCCGAGCTGCTCGCCCATTACGGCACCCTCGATGGGCTGATCATCGCCAGTCCCGCCAATCCGACCGGAACGATGATTGGCGCTGCCGATCTCATGCGGCTCGCCGCCTATTGCCACGACCGCGACATCCGCCTGATCTCGGATGAGATCTACCACGGCATCACCTACGAGACGACCGCAGCCACGGTGCGCGCCTTTGGTCGTGAGATGGTGATCATCAACTCGTTCTCAAAATACTTCTGCATGACCGGGTGGCGGCTCGGCTGGATGCTGGTGCCGCCAGACCTGGCCCGCTCCGTCGAGTGCCTCGCGCAGAATTTCTACATATCACCGCCGGCGTTGTCGCAATTTGCGGCGATCCCGGTATTCGGCTGCCGCGGCGAGCTCGACGGCCATGTCGCCCGCTATCGCGCCAATCGCGATCTGTTGATAGGCACGCTTTCGGCTGCCGGGCTCACCCGCTTCGCGCCCGCCGAAGGCGCGTTCTACCTTTATGCCGATATTTCGAGCGTAACGCGCGACAGCGAGGAGTTTTGTCGCCGTCTCCTGATCGAGACCGGGGTCGCGGTGACCCCCGGCCTCGATTTCGACCCGATCGACGGCGGGGGATGGGTCCGCTTTTCGTTCGCCGGCTCGACCGAGCAGGTTGCCGAAGCGGCACGTCGCCTCGCGGATTGGCTGCCGCGACTTACCATTGACAAAAATAAGGATTTAGAACAAAAATAGAACGAGATTGGTGAACATATTGATCGGGCATGCCCCCCGCAGAGAGCATCCTTCTTACGGAACTGCGCGAGCGCATCAGGCGGATCGAGCGGCTGACGACGTCGGTCCATGGGGTATTGCCGTTTGGCATTGCCGCGATCGACCGGCTATTGCTGGGCGGCGGCCTCGCGCGAGGCGCCTTGCACGAAATCTTTGGAGCAGGCGGCGATGAAGAGGATGGCGCGCTCGCCGCCGCTTTTGCCGCCGGCATCCTCGGCCGGCTCGGCCCCCACCCTAACCCTCCCTCGCTTGCGGGGGAGGGAATGGGAGATGGCTTGGTGCTGTGGTGCCTTGCTCACCCGGATCTTTACGGGCCGGGACTTGCCGCGCACGGATTCGATCCCGGGCGCGTCGTGCTGGTCCGGGCGCCGCGCGATGCGGAGATCCTGTGGGTGATGGAAGAGGGGCTGCGCGCTCCCGGCATCCTCGCCGTGGTCGGCGAGGTCGGGACGCTTCCGACAGTGGCGAGCCGCCGGTTACAGCTCGCCGCGGAACGCTCCGGCATCACCGCCCTTCTGTTGCGGCGCTGGCGCAATGGCGGGCAGGCAGCACACGAACGCTCGCTGCCGAACGCCGCCGCGACCCGGTGGCGGATTACCGCGCTGCCGTCACGTGCCACGCCGGGCGAGCCGGGGGTAGGCCGCCCACGCTGGCGGGTCGAGCTGTTGCGTTGCCGCGGCGGCGAGCAGGCGTCATGGGAAATGCCGGGGGAAATGGAGGTGCCGGGTGCGACAGATCATGTATCTCTGGCTGCCGCGCTGGCCGATCGACCGATTGCACCTGTCGCATCGGAAAGGTTCCGCCGCGCCGGCTGAGAAGGTTCCGTTCGCCACGGTTGCCGATGCGGCCGGACAGCGGCTGCTCGCCGCGGTCAATCCGGCCGCAACTGCCGCCGGTCTTGCTCCGGGGATGCCGCTGGCGGACGCGCTCTCCTTTCTACCCGGCCTTGTTACCGCCGTGGCGGAACCTGCTGAGGATGCTGCTGCGCTGCAGCGCTTGGCGGAATGGTGCGGCCGCTATAGCCCGTGGACCGCTCCCGACGGGGCGGACGGGGTGCGGATCGAGATCACCGGCTCGTCTCACCTCTGGGGTGGAGAGAGGGCGCTCGCCGCCGATTTGCTGACCCGGCTCGACCATCGGGGGGTCGCCGGCCGGATCGCCGTTGCCGACACGCTCGGGGCTGCCTGGGCAATCGCCCGTTTTGCGGAAATGGGCGAGAGCATCGCCATTCTGCCGGCGGAGGGGTGTCGCGCTGCTCTCGCGCCGCTGCCTGTAGAGGCCCTCCGCTTCGATCTGCCGACCGCCCAGGGTCTAAGGCGGGTCGGGTTGAAACGGGTCGGCGATCTTTACGCAATGCCGCGCGCCGCACTGGCGCAGCGTTTCGGCGAAATCGTGGCACAGCTATTGGACCAGGCGCTCGATAACCTGCCCGAGCCGCTGTCGCCGTTGAGCGAGGCGCCGAGCCGTCGCGTGCGGTTGAGCTTTGCCGAGCCGATTACCGAGCCTGCCGATCTGATGCTCGCGACGGAGCGGCTCACCGCCGATCTTGTCCGCCGTTTGGCGCGGGAAGAGACGGGAGCGCGGCGGCTCGACCTCGCCTTTCACCGCGCCGACGGCCGAGTCGAGCGGATCCGGCTCGGCACCGCGCGCCCGAGTCGTGATCCGCATCATCTGGCGGCTCTCTTTAGGGAGCGGCTCGGCACCATCGATCCCGGCCTCGGTATCGAAGACATGATCCTTGCCGCCTTCGCGGTCGAGCCCTTGCCTGCCGAACAGATTGGTTTCCCCGGTCACCCCGCCACCAACGCATCGGGCGACATCGCATCGCTGCTCGACCGGCTCGGCAACCGGCTGGGGCTTGCCGCGCTGTCGCGGCTCGAGCCACGCGCAAGCCACATCCCGGAACGCGCCTCGGTCCGAGTGCCGATTTCCGTCGCCCCCGCGAAAGCGGGGGCCAAGAGGCGACCGGCTCCGGTGCCCGGATCCCTGGATCCCCGCTTGCGCGGGGATGACGAAATACGGCCGCCGCGGCCGATCCGGTTGTTCGAGCCGCCGGAGCCGATCGACGCTTTTTGGGTGCTCCCCGATGATCCGCCGTTCCGTTTCATGTGGCGGCGACGCCAGCATCGGGTCACGCAGGCCGACGGACCGGAACGGATCGCTGAGGAGTGGTGGCGGCCGGATGGCTCCAATACGGTCGATGCGATCCGCGACTATTACCGGGTCGAAGACGAGGAGGGGCGGCGGTTCTGGTTGTTCCGGGCGGGCCTCCACGACGGCGACCATGAGCCGCGCTGGTTTATCCATGGCGTCTTTTCCTGAACCGTCGCCGCACTACGCGGAGCTGCAGGTCACCACCAACTTCTCGTTTCTGCGCGGTGCTTCGCATCCGGACGAGCTGGTGGTGACAGCAGCCACTCTCGGCCACCAGGCGATCGCGATCACCGACCGCAACAGCCTCGCCGGCATCGTGCGTGCCCACCATGCGGCAAAGGAGGTGGGGCTCCGCCTTGTCGTCGGCTGCCGTCTCGATCTACGCGACGGTACGAGCCTGCTTGTCTTTCCCGAGGACCGCGCCGCCTATGGCCGGCTCACGCGATTATTGACCCTCGGCAAGCGCCGCGCCCCCAAGGGCGAATGCCATCTCGACTACGCCGATGTCGTTACGCACGGCGAGGGCCAGATCGTTATCGTGTTACCCCCCGAGGCGTCGAAGGCGTCGGTGGATTTGGCGGCCCGGGTCGCGGCAGATTTTCGCGGCCGTGCCTATCTCGCCATCCATCACCTCTATCGTGGCGACGATATGAAACGCCTCGCGCGCCTGGAAGCTCTCTGCCGCGCGACCGGACTGCCGCTGGTCGCGAGCAACGACGTGCTTTATCACTTGCCGGAACGGCGGCCTCTACAGGATGTGCTGACCTGCATCCGCGAATGCTGCACGATCGCAGAAGCCGGCTATCGTCTCGCCGCCAATGCCGAGCGTCATCTGAAACTGCCGCAGGAGATGGCGCGGCTGTTTCGCGGCCATGAGGACGCGGTCGAGCGCAGCCTCGAAGTTGCAGAGCGCTGCCGGTTCAATCTCGACGAGCTGCGCTACGAATACCCCGAAGAGCCGGTCCCCGAAGGGCAGACGCCACAGCAGCGCCTCGCCGAGCTCGCCTGGCAGGGGGCTCGGGAACGATTTTGTTCCGTCACCCCCGCGGAAGCGGGGGTCCAGGGCTACCGTTCGGACCCTGGACCCCTGGATTCCCGCTTTCGCGGGAATGACGAACGAAGCGGCGTCCCGGACAAGGTCCGCGGTTTGATCGAGCACGAGCTGCAGCTGATCGAGCGGCTCGATTACGCCCGCTATTTTCTGACCGTTCACGACATCGTGCGGTTTGCGAGGGCGCGCGGCATTCTGTGTCAGGGACGCGGGTCTGCGGCCAATTCCGTTGTGTGCTATTGCCTCGGCATCACCGCGGTCGATCCGGCACGCATCGACGTGTTGTTCGAGCGCTTCATCAGCGCCGCGCGCAACGAGCCGCCCGACATCGATGTCGATTTCGAGCACGAGAGGCGCGAGGAAGTCATCCAATACGTCTATGAAAAATACGGTCGCGACCGGGCCGGGCTTGCCACCACCGTGATCTGCTATCGCTCGCGCTCGGCGATCCACGAGGTCGGCAAGGTCTTGGGGCTCAGCGTCGATGTCGTTGCCGCCCTCGCCGGGATTGTCTGGGGTTGGAGCAACGATCCGATCGCTGATCTGAGGGTGCGCGAGGCTGGGCTCGATCCGACTGACCGCACCCTGCGCCTGGCGCTCGATCTCGCCGCCGAGCTGGTCGGCTTTCCGCGGCACCTGTCGCAGCATGTCGGCGGTTTCGTGATCACCCGCGGCCCTTTGTCCGAGCTGGTGCCGATCGAGAATGCGGCGATGGAGGACCGAACCGTGATCGAATGGGACAAGGACGACCTCGACCGGCTCGGCATTCTGAAGATCGATGTGCTGGCGCTCGGCATGCTGACCTGCATCCGCAAGGCCTTTGCGCTGATCGACGAACATTACGGCCGCCGGCTCGAGCTCGCCACGGTCCCGGCCGAGGACCCGGCGGTCTACGAGATGCTCTCCCGCGCCGACTCTCTCGGCGTCTTCCAGGTCGAGAGCCGCGCCCAGATGACGATGCTGCCTCGGCTGAAGCCGAGCGAGTTCTACGATCTCGTCATCGAGGTCGCGATCGTGCGGCCGGGGCCGATCCAGGGCGACATGGTGCACCCCTACTTGCGCCGGCGCTCTGGGCGCGAGCCGGTCGATTATCCTTCCGAGGCGTTGCGCCAAGTCCTGGCCAAGACCATGGGTGTGCCGCTCTTCCAGGAGCAGGCGATGAAGATCGCCATCGTCGGCGCCGGTTTTGCGCCGGAAGAGGCCGACCGGCTGCGCCGCGCGATGGCGACCTTCAAACGCAATGGCGACATCCATCTGTTCCGCGACAAGTTCGTCGCCGGCATGGTCGCGAACGGCTACGACCGCGACTTCGCAATCCGCTGCTTCAGCCAGATCGAAGGGTTCGGCACCTATGGCTTCCCCGAGAGTCACGCGGCGAGCTTTGCGCTGCTCGTCTATGTCTCGGCCTGGATCAAATGCTTCTACCCCGAGGTCTTCGCCTGCGCATTGCTGAACAGCCAGCCGATGGGATTCTACGCCCCGGCGCAGATCGTCCGCGACGCGCGCGAGCACGGCGTCGAGGTCCGCCCCGTCGATGTCAACCACAGCTTCTGGGATTGCACGCTCGAGCCAAGCGTACTCCCCTCACCCCGACCCTCTCCCCCCAATGGGGGGAGAGGGAGTGTTGGCGGGTGGGCGTTGCGACTCGGGTTACGCCAAATAAAGGGGGTCGCCAAGGATGATGCGGAACGGCTCGTTGCGGCCCGACCGGAGCACGGCTATGCGGATCCGCGGGCGCTGTGGCGGCGCAGCGGGCTCGGCCGTGGCGCGCTCGAGCGCCTCGCCGAAGCCGACGCTTTTCGCTCGACCGGGCTCGACCGCCGCCGCGCGCTATGGGTGTTGAAGGCGCTCGGCGAGCCGCCATTGCCGCTTTTTGCCGCGGAAGAAGCCACCGCTCAAGAAAAACCCCCTCCCCCCAATGGGGGGAGAGGGAAGGGTGAGGGGGGCTTCTCTGGACCAGCGCCTCTGGAATCCCCCACCTCACCCCGCCCCTTTCCGCCCCCGGGGGCGGAGAGGGAGAGAATTACAATGGCGCTGCTGCCGGAGATGCCGCTGGGCGAGCATGTCGTCGAGGATTACGCGAGCCTCAGCCTGACCTTGAAGCGCCACCCGCTGGCCTTTTTGCGCCCGGAGTTCACGCACGAGGGCCTGGTCACGGCGGCCGATCTCGCCCATCTGCCGGTCGACCGGCGGCTTGCGATCGCCGGGATCGTGCTCATCCGCCAGCGTCCGGGCAGCGCCAACGGTGTCGTCTTCATCACGATCGAGGACGAGACCGGCATCGCCAATCTGATCGTCTGGCCCCAAATCCTCGAGCGCTTCCGCCGCGCCGCACTCGGCGCGACCCTGCTGCGCTGCATCGGCAAATTGCAGCGCGAAGAAAGCGTCATCCATGTCGTCGCTGACCGGCTCGACGACATGACCCCGCGCCTCAACACCTTGCGCGACCACACTGGTGAGACCGACCTCCGGCCGGTGCCGAAGCCGCCTTTCGCCTCGCCCGACAAGCCGCCTGGTTACGATGCCCGCGACATCGTCATCACCAGCCGCAATTTCCGCTAGCCGATGCAGGCCACTCCGCTGTGTCCGATCACCGGCCTGCCGGCAACGCGCCGCATTCAGCCGATCAGCGTCCGATTGATCATCGACTTGTGGCGCGGTGCTTTCGGAGTGGCTACCAAGCGGCAACTGGCCGATATCGATCACTTTGAGTTGTGGGAATCACCCTGCGGCCTAGTCTTCTTCCAGCCGATGTTGGCCGGCGACGAAGTCTTTTACCTCGATCTTCATCGCCGTGGGAACTTTGACCGCATCTTGAGCTCTCCCCGGCGTGCGAGGACCGAATTCAGGCGCGTTGCCGAGCTGGTTCGGAGGGGCGACAAGGTCCTCGATGTCGGCTGCGGCGAGGGAGCGCTGGCACCGCATCTCTCCGACGCGACCTATATCGGCCTCGACCCCAATCCGCATGCTGCGCGGCCGCAATCCAATTTCAGGTGTGAGACCGCCGTTCAGCATGCCGCCTCGCATCCTGAAGAATACGATGTCGTCTGCGCCTTTCATGTCATAGAGCACGTCGCGGATCCTCTGGACTTTGCCCGCTGTCTGATAGAGTGCATGAAACCCGCGGGCCATCTCTGCATTGTCGTGCCGCATCGTGACTCTGCACTCACCGAGATCCCAAATTTCGTGGTGAATGCGCCGCCGCACCATCTCAGCTGGTGGAACGAGGGTTCCTTACAGACGCTCGCCCGCCGACTCGATCTGCTCGTCGAAGCACTGGAACCGGTGCCGTTTTCCTTCGACAGCCTGATCTATTGGATGGGGCGGTTCGCTCCTAAGCTGACTGGCGAGCTATATTTTCGGGCTCACTGGATTTGGCATTCTGCGCTCGCCTGGAGTTGGCTTGCTGGCCGTACCTGCGATGCGCTGTTCCGTGTGCCGGCATCGGCGAGGCCTTCGGGGCTAATGCTCATAGCGCGCAAGCCCTCGTGATCGAGTGGATTGGCGCCACTGTCTCGGTATTCTATTCGCTGTGGGCGGTTGCGCTGGCTCTGCTGTTCGCTGCTCGCTTGCAGATCCCGATGGATCGCTTATCGGTGCGCGCCACTTTGATCTTGCCAGCGACGGGCCATCTTCCTGGACTGGAGGATCTGCTCACCGCGCTGACCGTCCAGTCACTGCCTCCGTTCAGGATGATCATCGTTGTCGAGTCGCGTGAAGACCCGGCTTACGAACGGGTCGCAGCCATTGCCGGGCGATACCCGCAGTTGAACATCACGCTGGTCGTCGCCGGTTTGTCACCGCTTCGCAGCCAGAAATGCACCAATCTCCTTGCGGCATTGGCGCAGCTCGAGGCCGACGACGCGTATATCGTGCTGCTCGACGCCGACATTCGGCCCCAACCCTGGTGGCTATCGTCACTGGTCGCTCCGCTGGCGGCCGGGCGCGCGGATTTGGTCAATGGCTATCGCTGGCCGGTGCCGGCAATCCTCTCACCGGGTACGGTTCTCGCCGCCGCGATCGATCGCGCGGTAGCGGTGTTGCCGCGGGTAACGCAATCCAGACCAATCTGGGGCGGCTCCCTTGCGGTCACGCGGCACGCGATCGAAATTCTCGATCTGCCTAGCACGATCGGGCGAACATTGACGGAGGACCTGCCGATCGGCGACCGCGCTGCGGAATCCGGGCTGCGAGTGCTCACCCGTCGGACCATTCGGCCGCTGACCCCGCTCGACAGCAGCATCCGTGACCTCTGGCGGTTTGGACGCCGGCAATATCAGCTCATTCGTCTCTATCGACGTGGATTGTGGCGCTTCGCCGCTTTCGTCGTCACCACCGATCTGCTCGCCCGCATCGCTTTATTGTCCGCGATGGCCGCCTCGGGCCTCGCACTGGCGGCGATTTTGACTGTCGCGGCCCTGGGGTCGATTGCCGCCGAGGTCCGAATTGCAATCGGCAGCAAGCTCGATGCCGCTGACAGGATGAGCTTCCGCTTGGCGCAGCACCTGCTCGTCTGGGCTATTCTGCCGGTGCCTGTCTTTCATGCCTCGATGATTTGGGGCGGATTCGTTACTTCACCCGTAGTGTGGCGACACATCCACTATGTCGTGGACCGCACGGGCCGGGTAATCGAAGTCAGCCGCCGGCCCTATTCCGACCAGCAGGTTTAGGCGCGGTGCTCGATAAGCATGCGCAGATCGTTGCCGGGCCGCAATGTCAGCCGGCACACCGGGGTCACAACGGCATCCGGCGCGAGGCGCAGGCGGACGCGCTGGGCCAGCGTTGCGATGCAGAGGATCGCTTCGTTGAGACCGAATGCGGCGCCGGCACAAATGCGCGGTCCGACGCTGAATGGAACATAAGCGTGGCGCACGCGGTACTCCGCATTTTCGGGGAGAAAGCGGTCTGGAAGAAAATGGTCCGGCTTACCCCAGAATTTGCGATGCCGGTGAAGCAACCACGGGACCACGATAACGAGCGATCCCTCCGGCACGGAGCGCCCGCGGATAGTCTCGTAACTCAAGGCCTGCCGCGCGAGCAGCGGCACCGGTGGGTAGAGCCGTATGGTTTCTTCGAATACCGCCCTCGTATAAGTCAAGCTCGGAACATCGTCGAGCCCTGGCGGACGGCCGCCCAATACGCGAGCCAGTTCGGCGTGCAGACGCTCTTCGACTTGCGGCGCCTGCGACAGCAGATACCAGGCCCAGGCAAGCGAGTTTGCCGTGGTCTCGTGACCCGCCATAAAGATGACGGCGGCCTCGTTGCGCAATGCCGCTTCGTCGAGAGGCTCGCCGGTTTCCGGGTCGCGCGCCTCGAGCAACAGGCGGATCATCGATACCTCCCCGCCCGATAAACGATTGCGGCAATCACGGATCACCTGGTCGAGAACCTCGTGGATACGTCTGGCGGCCCGATGGATCGCGGGCAATTGAAAGCGCGGCAGCCAGTCCGGCAACCCACAGAAATAAGCGAGATCCAGCTGGCCGATCAGACGCTGGTAGTCGCTGAAGGCGGAGACGATTTCCGCCGCGTGGGCGGCCCCGAGCTGCCGACCGAAGACAGTGCGGCAGATTATTTCAGCAGTCAGCGTCGCCATCTCGGTCAGCACGTTGATTGGCGCTTCGCGAGGCAAACCGGTCCAGCGTTCGGCGGTCTCTAGAGCAGCTTGGACCATGATGGGCGCAAACAGCGGTAGATGCGACACATGGACGATCGGCGCAACGATGCGCCGCCGCCGGCGCCATGTTTCGCCGTCGCTGATGAACAGACCATCGCCGAGCAACGGCGCCAAGCTATGCCGCATCTGCGGGCTCTTCCGCTCGAAACTGTCGTGATGCTCGACAAAAGCGGAAGCGACCGTGTCTGGGCTGTTGCACACGAACAGCGTTCGCGAGAGCAGGCGAGTGGAAAACACCTCCCACTCGAAGCACCGGTCTTCCCAAATCGCGAGAAAATTGCGCCGCGCCAGACGCAGCGTGGCGAGCGCAGACAGCGGCCGCGCCGGCCGGTGGGGATAAGGTGGAACGAACTCGTCCATGGGTTGCGGCGGCGCGCCGGTGCGCGCAGTGCGTTACCGCATCGAGATCGCCGCCGTCATGGGGGCCGCGACCTCGGCAGCCTGCGCCGCCTCTCCTCGCGCGGGCCGCGCATAAGTAGCTTCGAGCCGATCGACCGCGGCATTGACAGCGAGGGTGAGCCCGGCTTCGTTGAAGAAAGAACCCGGGATCAGGCAGCGAGCGGCGAGCACCCGGCGGAAAGCGTTGAACAGTTCGGCATCGGGCGGCGTCGGCGCGCTCCAGAAATCGTCGAGCTCGCCCTGATAGGTCAGCCCGACGATGTCATAGATTGCTTTCCCGAGCGCGATTACCGGCAATCCGCTGGCGAGCGCCAGAGAACCCACGGTGCTGTTGACCGTGACCACGGCCGGTCTGCGCTCCATCAGCCTTCCGAGATCGCCGCCGTCGAGAACGGTAACTCGGTCGGCGATCCCGAAATCGACGGCAAGGTGACCGGTTATGGCGGCCCAATCCACCAGACCGCTGTCGAGCGGGTGGAGTTTCACAACGAGCCGCGCTGCCGAAGGGGCATGCTGGGCAAAGGACACGAGGACATGCTCGATCGCCAGATGCATTGCGCGAAACGGTGAGTGCACGCGCACCTGGTAATCGCAGTCGAGCTGCAGCGGGAACAGGAAAAGAGGCTCCGGATCAGCAGGGAGAGCCTCGATCGCCGCTGCGGCGCACCGCTCGGCGCGGCGCTTCAGCGCGAGGCGGCGCAGCCAGCCGGCGTATTCGACCAGCTGATAATACGGCCGGTGCGTCGCGTAATGCGGAAACCGCCACATTCCGGCCATCGATGTCATCGTGTAGAGGACATCCTCGAACGCCCGCCGCCGAAAACTGCCAGGCACGGACGGCGGATCGCTCCAGGGCGGAAGCGAGCGCGCCCTCTCGGAATACCAGCCGGGATCCCGCGGCAGTGCCGAATTGCCGTTGACCCCGCCTTCCTCGAACGTGATCCAATCCGGGCGCAGATAGCCTTCCTCGACCACATGGATGCGCAGCATCCGTCTCTCGGCGACGCGGATAGCGGCGCGATGCAGCGGCCGGCAGTCGCCGAACAGGATGATGTCGCTAACCGCCTTATCGACAATCAACCGGTCGAGAAACTCAGGCCATTCTTCGGGCCGTCCGGAAAAATCGATGGCTCCTGAAAGGCGCCAAAAGGCCCGGTCGCCGGCGTTGAAATTGATCCTATACACCGCGTGGCCGCGGCCGGCCAAAGCCCGCCCGAGGCGCTCAAAAAAGCGCGTCGCCATGCCCTGCAGAAAGAGAAAGGCGCGGTCGGAAGGCGCAGATTTTATTTCGCGGCCCATCCGCTCACCACGCCGCCTTAATTGAACTCGCGACCACGGATATCTGATGCCCCTGACCGGACCTCGTCGCGCGCAGAGTAAGCTTCGAGGCGGTTCGACCCCGTTCGGTTAATTTCGCCAGCTTTGCCGTTTAATGTCCATGATTTTCTGCGTCGCAACGTCGTGAGAGCCGTTCACGATTTATTAAAATTGTTACAGATCGCCAGCTAACGGCGATCCTTTACCGGACCGAAGCCACCGGTTGAGCGCGGTCTCCGAGCTGCCGATCGGTTATCATTCATCGGTTGTCCCCGATCCTGCTGGACCATGCTGATGAGAGATCCGCGTCCGACACTCGAAGCACCTGACGACGATCTGTATCTCTGGCTCGAAGACATCGATGGCGAGCGCTCACTCGCCTGGGTCGAGACGCAGAACGCCGCGACCCTGGCGCGCTTCGGCGGCGCGCGCTTCGCAGCCGATCGCGACACGCTCGCGGCGATCTTCGACAGGCCGGACAACATCCCGCTGATCGCCAGGCGCGGCACAAGGGTCTTCAACTTCTGGAAGGACGCGAGCCACCCGCGAGGACTGTGGCGGGCGACGACGCTCGACAGCTACCGCAGCGAGCAGCCGGAATGGGACATCCTGCTCGACCTCGACGCGCTGGCGGCAAGGGAGGATGAGGATTGGACGTGGAGCGGTGCCTCGACGCTCCCGGGCACTCACGACCGCGCCATGCTGATGTTGTCGCGCGGCGGCGCCGATGCTGTCGTCCTGCGGGAATTCGACCTACCCTCGCATGGCTTTGTCTTCGGGGGTTTTGCCTTGCCGGAGGCCAAGGGTGGAGCGGCTTGGCTCGATCGCGACGCGTTGTTGCTCTCTTCGGCACTGGGCGAGGGCATGGCCACTCAGTCGGGCTACGCCCGCGCGGTCAGATTATGGCGGCGCGGCACGGACCCGCTCGTTGCTCCGGTCATCTTCGAGACTGACCCCGACCATATGGCGGTCTGGGCCGAGGTCGATCGAGAGGCCACCGAAGAGCGCCTCGAATTCGTCGAGCGGATCGGCTTTTTCGATGCAGTCGTCTCAATCGGTGACTCGGCCGGCCCCAAGACTCGGATCGATCTCCCGACTGATGCCTGGCTGCAATGGCATCGCGGTTGGCTCGCCGTCAGGCGACGAACCCCGTGGACAATCGGCAGCGAGACCCATCCGCCGGACACCGTCCTGGGCATTTCGTTTGCGGCCTTTCTTGGTGGAGACCGTCACTTCACCAAATTGTTCAAGCCGGCCGAGCGGCGCGCGCTGCAGGGATTCTTTTGGAGCGGCAGCCGGCTCGTCCTGTCGATCCTCGACGATTTGAAACCGGTTTTCGAGGTGATGACCCCGTCCGACAGTGGCTGGTCGCGCGAGCGCATTACCGGCCTGCCCGATATTGGCGTCGCCCATGTCTGGTCGCTCGATGTGCGGATGGAGGAATCGACCGGCGACCTGCTCGCCAGCGCGCAAGACCCGCTGACCCCGCCTTCGCTTTATCTCGTCCCCCCGCTCGCCGCACCGCAATTGCTGAAGCGCGCGCCGCAGGCCTTCGACCCGGCCGGCCTTGTCGTGACCCGCCACGAAGCGATCTCCGAGGACGGCACCCGCATCCCCTATGTGCAGGTCGGACCGCGAGGCGAAACCGGCGATGCGCCCGTCCATCTCTCGGGCTATGGCGGCTTTGGCATCTCGCAATTGCCTTATTACAACTCGGCCCTCGGCAAGTTGTGGCTCGAACGCGGCGGTACCGGGGTTGTCGCCAATATCCGCGGCGGCGGCGAATTCGGCACCGCCTGGCACGACGCTGGACGCCGGGAAAAGAAGCGGCTCAGCCACGACGATTTCGCAGCCGTCGCCGCCGACCTGGTGCGCCGCGGCGTAACGCGCCCCGACCGGATTGCCGCGGAGGGCGGGTCGAATGGCGGCATCCTGATCACCAACATGTTGACCCGTTATCCGGAGCGGTTCGGCGCGCTGTTCTGCACGATCCCGCTGATCGATATGCGCCGCTACGCGAAACTACATGCCGGCGCGAGCTGGATCGCGGAATACGGTGATCCGGACGACCCGGCGGATTGGGCATTTCTAGGCAAGATTTCCGCCTATCACACGGCGGTCCCCGGCCGGCATTACCCGCCGATCCTGATCGGAACGAGCCGGCGCGACGACCGAGTGCATCCCGGGCATGCCCGCAAGATGACGGCGAAGTTGCAGGCGATGGGGTACAAAGCCTACCTTTACGAGCCGGCAGCAGGTGGACACGGCTACGGGAAGGACAACAAGGAGCGCGCCTCCTTCACCGCACTCGGCTACAATTTCCTACGCCGCGCTATCGGCTGGGACACTGGGTCTGAGGAGGAGGGGAGAGCATGAAGTTCGGCATATTCTACGAGCTGCAATTGCCGCGCCCGTGGACGCCGGAAGGCGAGTACACGCTCTACCAGAATGCGCTCGACCAGGTCGAGCTCGCCGACCGGCTCGGCTACGACTTCGCCTGGGAAGTCGAGCACCACTTCCTCGAAGAATACTCGCACTCGCCTGCCCCCGAGGTCTTTCTCGCCGCGGCCAGCCAGCGCACGAAGCAGATCCGCCTGGCGCACGGCATCATGCAATTGACGACCGTGCATCCGGCCCGCGTTGCCGAGCGCATCGCGGCGCTCGATCTGGTCAGCCGCGGCCGCGTCGAATTCGGCATGGGCGAGAGTGCCAGCATCACCGAGCTGGAACCGTTCGACCGCGATTTCGCGGAGAAGCGCGCGGTCTGGGAAGACGCCGTGCGCGCCGTGATCCCGATGTTCAAGGAGGGCGGCTGCGAATATCACGGGACGCACTTCGATTTCCCATTGCGCAACGTCGTGCCAAAGCCATTGCAGAAGCCGCATCCGCCGTTATGGGTCGCCTGCTCGGCGCTCGACACGATCGAGATGGCCGGGCGCCGCGGTATGGGAGCGCTGGCCTTCCAGTTCCTCAGCGCCGACGCCGCCCATGCCTGGGTGCACGCTTATTACAATGCCTTCACCAAGCGCCTCGACAAGCTCACCGACTATGTGACCAACCCGAATATCGCGCTGACCAGCTATTTCATGTGCGCCGAGACCGACGAGGAGGCGCGGCGCCGCGCCGACGGCATTCCGTTCTTCCAATTCGCGTTACGCTTTTACGGCTTGAGCCCAAACCGCAAACGGCCGGAGCCCGGCACGGTCAATCTGTGGGACGAGTACGAGAAGTGGAAGCGCGAGAACCCTGACGGGCTCGCCCGCGCACTCTCTGGCGGGCTGATCGGCTCGCCAGAAACGCTGCGGCACCGGCTGCGGCGGTTTGAGACCTCGCATATCGACCAGGTCATCCTGCTAAACCAGGCGGGCAAGAACACGCACGAGCACATCTGCGAGAGCCTCGAGCTGTTCGCCCGCGAGGTCATGCCCGAGTTTCACGCCCAGGAGCCGGCGCAGCAGGCCTGGAAGCGCCAGGTGTTGGCTCGCGAGATCGAACTCGAAGAGATCGACACCGCCCCCTTCCGCGAGCGCTACGGGCCGAATTCGGTGCAGGTCACCAGGGCGCAGGCGGCGGAGTAATCGCTCCGGTCAGCGGACGATCATGCCGGAGAAGACATAGGCTTGCAGCATTACCAGAATGCCGACGAGACAGGCGAGCGCAATCGAGTGCAAAAAGACGTAGCGCAGAATCGAGCCTTCGTGACCGAACCAGTTGGTCGCGGTCGAGGCGACGACAATCGATTGCGCATCGATCATCTTGCCCATGACGCCGCCAGAGGAGTTGGCGGCGGCCATCAGGATCGGCGACAGGCCGAGCTGCTGCGACGTAATCTTCTGCAGCCCGCCGAACAGCACGTTTGAGGCCGTGTCCGACCCGGTCAACGCGACGCCGAGCCAACCGAGCAGGGTGCCGAAAAACGGGTAGAGCACGCCGGCGCCGGCAAAGGCGAGGCCCAGTGCGGCGTCGATGCCGGAGAAGCGGGTCAATGTCCCGATCGCCAACATCGCCGAGATCGTGACCAGCGAATAGCTGACGACTTTGATCGTCTCACCATAGGCCCGGATCATGCGTCCCGGCGTGAACCCCATCGCTATGCCGGAGATGATCGCGGCGATCAGCATCCCGGTGCCGGTGAACGACAGCCAGGTGAAGGCGAAGACAGCGGGCTCGGGGGTCGGCTTGGCGACCACGGGCGGCATCTTGTGAACCAAATTGTGGAGCCCCTCCACTGCGTAGTTCCAAGTGAAGATCGGATTGACCAGCGCCTTGAACCAGCCGGTGCCCCAAATCAGCAAAACGGCGCAGACGATGATCCACGGCATCAGCGACCACCAGACCTCCCGCGTCGTGGGTTCCCTTGCGGAAGCGCGCGGCGGCGGCATCGTCGCAGCTGAATCATCGTGGCGGCGCAGTGCCGGGGAGGTCCAGAGCTCCGCCGGTTGCCAGAACCTCAGAAATACGATCAGACACGCCATGCAGATCAGTGAAGCGCCGATATCGACGATCCACGGATTGATGAAATTCGAGATCAGGAATTGGGGGATTGCGAAGGACAGCCCGCAGATGACGATTGCCGGCCAGATCTGGAGCATGCCCCGCCAGCCGGCAAAAGCGCAGATCAGCCAGGCCGGCACGATCAGAGAAAAGAACGGCAATTGCCGTCCGACCATTGCGCCGAGGAGAAAGGGGTCGAGTCCCGTGACACTGGCGAGACCAGCGATCGGCGTGCCGAGCGCGCCATAAGCGACAGGCGCGGTATTGGCGATCAGCGAGAGCCCGGACGCGGCAAGCGGCGAAAAGCCGAGCCCGATCAGCATCGCGGCGGTCACCGCGACCGGCGTGCCAAAGCCGGAGGCTCCCTCGAAGAACGCGCCGAAGGCGAAGGCGATCAAGAGCAATTGCAATCGACGGTCCGCGGTCACCCCGCCGATCGCCTGCTGCAGGATTGGAAAGGCGCCGGTCGCCACCGTCAGCCGGTACATGAAGATGACATTGAGGACGATCCAGCCGATCGGGAAAAAGCCGATGACCGCCCCCAGTATGCTGGCCCGGATGGCGAGCCCGGCCGGCATCGTGAACAGCAAGATTGCGATCAAGATTGCGACCGCGAGTGCAATCAACGCGGCGAGGTGGGTTTTAACGGCGCCTGTCGCAATCAGCACCAGCAACGTGACAACCGGAATCGCCGCGGCAATCGTCGACAGCACCGAATTGCTCAACGGGTCGTAGACTTGCTCCCACATGCGCGTTTCCTCCCCGACGCTTCCCCCAATTCGTGGGGTTATCCCCGTGACGATGCCGACTCCGCCTTTTTTCGGCAAGAGCGGCGCTCTCGACCTCGGACTGCTGTGCTGGTCAACATCGACGCCGCGACCCCCGAGCACTCGCCTGAGATCGGCCTCATCGCCGGGCCTGGGCATCGCGCCCAGGATCATTTCGGGCAAACCCGCTCGCCGGTATACGCAGGCCTGAGGGGTGGGTTGACGCGCTTTTCGGGAATTACGCGACGAGCAAGCTGCGCAGGGCCGCGGCGCAATCGCCCACCGCACCCCGGGCGGCGCTGACCAAGCGGCCGTAGCGGATGAAGCCGTGGTTCAGGCCCTCATAGACCTTCAGCTCACAGGGGACTCCGGCCGCTTTGAGGCCGGCGGCGAGCCGGTTGCTGTCGTCGAGCAGCGGATCGAGACTGCCGACGACCAGATGCGCCGGTGGCAGGCCGGCGAGATCGGCAAGGATTGGGGCCGCGCGCCAGTCTTTCTGCTGCTCCGGCCGCTCGAGGTATGTCTCCCAGATCCAGCGCATTTGCGTCTGAGACAATCCCGCGCCGCGACCAAAGCGCTGCCATGACGGGCTTTCCGTGTCTATCGAGAAACAGCCATAGATCAGGAGCACGAAGGAGAGAGCGCGCTCACCGGCGTCGCGCAGCGCGAGCGCGGCTGCCAGCGCGAGGTTGGCGCCGGCGGAATCGCCGCCGACGGCGAGGCGCTGTGGATCGATCCCGAACCCCGAGCCCTCGCGCGCGGCGAGGCGGACCATCGCGACGATCTCCTCGAACGCCACCGGAAAACGGTGCTCGGGCGAGAGGCGGTAATCGACCGAAAGCGCGGCGATACCACTCTGGCGCACCAACTCGCGCAGCATCGCATCCCAGCTCGGGAGGCTGCCTTGCATGAAGCCGCCGCCATGTGCATAGATGATGAGGGGCGGCCGCGACGCGTGATCCGGCAGATACAGGCGGCACGGCACCTGCCCGTGCGGGCCGGGCAAACTAAGGTCCTGCTCTCGTTGCAGCGGGACCGAGCCCTCGCCGAGAAACTCGCCGATGCGGTCGACCGCGGCCCGCACTTCCGAGAGCGGTGCCTGTGTGCGGTCAGGCGCAACAAGGCCGCGGCTTTGCAGCAGTTGTCCGGCGGCGACGAGCTCGGGATCGATCCAGGGTGTTTCGTCGGCCATCTTCCTCTCCTTTCGCTATTCGGCAGCTTGCGCCGGTTGGGCGGCCGGTGTCGGGGTCGCCGACGGCAGGCGCGGCAGAACTTCCTTGGCGAGCAGCCTGATGCCCTTTTCGGCCTCCTTATGGTCGAGGAAGCCGGAGCGCCCAATAAAGATGAAATGGCCGAACCCACCGACCTTGTCGTAGATGTCCATGATCTGTCTGTGCACCGTATCCGGATTGCCGGCACATAGGATACCGCGGGCGATGGCCTGCTCGGCAGTGATGCCGATCAGGCCGTCGGCAGGGCGCCGCGCGACCTGCGCGCCGGGCCTCGGCTGAGTGCGGTAATTTGGTCCAGCGACTTCCGGCGGCATCCGCCCCGGCAGGAACCTCGACATCTGCGGTGATTGCTTGAGACTGGTGTTTAGGAACCACAAGGTCTTGCCGCCGACCCGCAGCCCCTCCTCGTCGGTGTCGCCGACATAACACAGCGCGGCATAGGCGAAACGGTCGCTTCCGGGCGCCGGCAACCCGGCGTCGCGGCGCGCATCGCGGTAGGCGTCGAAGGCACGCCGGCTGGCCTCGGGGCCACGCAATACAAGCGCGTTGACCATGCCCCGCCGCCCCAGTTCCGCCGAAGTCTCGGGATCGCCGGTCGCCGCCCAGAACGGCGGGTGAGGGCGTTGGTAGACCGGCGGCCAGATATTGACGTGGCGGTGCGTGTAGTATTTGCCCTCCCAGCTGAATGGCCCCTCACGCGAAGTGAGCGTCTTCTGGATCAGGTCGATCGCTTCCCAGAAACGTTCGACATAACCGACTGGGTTGGCGTTGCCCGAGACCATCTCGCTGTCGCCGGATTTGACAAACCCGATTTCGAGCCGGCCGCGCGAGATCACATCCGCGGTCGCGTATTCCTCGGCCACGCGCACCGGATCGGGGCGAACGGTGATCAAGGTGCCGAGCGAAAGGATGCGAACCTTCTTGGTCTGGCGGGCGAGGATGCCGAGGATCATCGGGCTCGCACCATAGAGGCTGTTGATCCCGGAATGGTGTTCGATCGACACGACATTGACGCCGAGCTCGTCGCACAAGAGGTGCTCGTCGAGGCATTCCTCGAACAAATTCGCGGCGACTTTCGGGTCGCAATATTTGTTCGGGAGGCTGGCGCGCACCGAAGCAGCGCGGTCGAGTACTTCCTGCGGAACGAAGGGATAGACATTCTCGCAATGATACCAAGCCTGCATAGTGGCTACTCCTCGAGGAAACGGGCAACCCGCTCGACAAAGGCTTCGGGCTGCTCGATCTCCGGATGGTGCCCGGCGCGGTCGATCAACTCGAATTTGGAGTTTGGGATCAGGCGGCTGTACGCGCGGCCGTAATCGGGCGTCACGACCCCGTCGCTCTCACCCCACAGCAGCAGGGCCGGCACGTTGACCCGGCCGAGCCAACGCGGCAATTGCGGATTGTACATGTAGGGGTGCCAGGCGTAGAGGCACAGCGCCTCGCGATTGCGGGCATAGGTGATGAGAGCCTCGTCCGACATCGCGTTGAAATCGGGCGCGAACCGCTCCGGATCGTGCCAGCTCTTTCGCCGCACCTCCTCAGGCGGTTGGTTGAAGGTGTCGAGGATGTCGGGGGTCTCACGGTCGCTGATCTTGATGCCGAGCGGATCGACGAGCACCAGCTTGCGGAGCCGATGGCTGCAAGCGACCGCAACCTCCGCTGCGAGCCAGCCGCCGAACGAAAACCCGACGAGTGTCACCTTCTCGTCCGGCAACGTATCCAGCACTTCGAGGTAGAGATGCACGAGGTCATAGACCGTGTCGAAGTCCTTAGGCCGCGGCGATTGCCCAAACCCTGGAGCCGATGGCGCTATGATCTCGCCGTGGCGGCTCAGCAGCTCGAGGAACCGAGCGTCGGGATCAATGGTCTGAAAGCCATGCAGCAGCAGGATCGGGCGGCCGGCGCCGCGGCGCACGGTTTCGAGCTCGATCTCCCGGATCTTCAGCCGCTCACCACTCGCCATCGCTCCTTCCTTCAGGCGCACGGCGGATGTATAAACTCGTTCGGTATCGATCCGAACACTTTAGCGCGGTGAACAGTCGGAGCGTGGGATGCGGAACCTGCAGATCAACGGCGAGCGGCTGTGGGCGAGCCTGATGGAGTTGGCGCAGATCGGCGCGACGCCGAAGGGCGGAGTATGCCGGCTCGCGGCAAGCGATCTCGACGGCGAGGCGCGCAGGCTCTTCATCCGCTGGTGCGAGGAGGCCGGCTGCACCGTTCGAGTGGACAAGATCGGCAATATCTTTGCGCGCAGGCCCGGCCGCAACCCGAGCCTTCCGCCGGTTATGACCGGCAGCCATCTCGATACGCAGCCGACCGGGGGCAAGTTCGACGGCGCCTACGGCGTGATGGCGGGGCTCGAAGTCGTACGCACGCTCGGCGATCTCGGCATTGAGACCGAAGCGCCGATCGAGATCGCCGCTTGGACGAATGAAGAAGGCTCGCGGTTCTCGCCGGCGATGGTCGGCTCCGGCGTATTCGCCGGCGTTTTCGATCTCGCCGAAGGTCTGGCACGGCCGGACAATGTGAGCGGCGTCACGCTCGGCGCCGAACTCGAGCGCATCGGGTTCGCCGGTCCCGAGCCGGTCGGCGGCCAGCCGGTCGCAGCCTATTTCGAGGCGCATATCGAGCAGGGGCCGATCCTCGAAGCCGCCGGCAAGCCGGTCGGTGTCGTCACGGGTGCGCAAGGCCAACGCTGGTACGAGATCACGGTCACCGGGCAAGAGGCGCATGCCGGGCCGACGCCGATGCCGCGGCGGCGTGATGCGCTGGTCGGAGCTGCCCGCATGATCGATGCCGTCAACCGCATCGGCCACGCCCACGCGCCTTTTGCGTGCGCGACGGTCGGCTTCGTGCAAGTCAGCCCCAATTCGCGCAACACGATCCCCGGCCGGGTATTCTTCACGGTCGATTTTCGACATCCCTATGACGCCGTGCTCAGCACGATGGATGACGAGCTGCGGCAGGCCTGTGCCGCCGCCGCGGCGCCAATCGGCCTCGAGGTCGAGGTCAAGGAATTCTGGCATTTCCCGCCGACCCCGTTCGACTCCGGCCTCGTCACGGCGGTGCGGAATGCGGCCGAAGCGCAGGGCTATCCGCATCAGGACATCATCAGCGGCGCCGGTCACGACGCCGTCTACATGGCCCGCGTCGCGCCCACCGCGATGATCTTCGTGCCGTGCGTCGGCGGCATCAGCCACAACGAAATCGAAGATGCCAAACCCGAAGACCTGAGTGCCGGCTGCAATGTGCTGCTGAATGCGGTGCTCGACCAAGCGAACGCCGGAGGATCTTCCCAATAGGTCCGGGCTTGGTTCGAAGCCGGCCTATTTGGCCGTGCTGCGCAAGGCAGGCATGCCGGGGGAGTGAACCCAAGCCCGCCGCTCGCGCTTGCCGCCGTTTGACACCTTGGCATGATGGGGCCATCTAACTGAGCGGTCGGAAGAGCGTTAAGGGTTCAACGCGGTCGCCGAGGGACAGCTGAACATGGGCATCGTATCAACGGATACCGGCGCCGACGTGCGCCCGACGCCGCCTGCGCTCGACTCGGTCGTCGTGCGCTTTGCAGGCGACTCGGGCGACGGGATGCAGCTGACGGGCGGCCGTTTCACCCTGTCAACCGCACTCGCCGGAAACGACCTCGCCACCTTTCCCGATTTCCCAGCGGAGATCCGCGCACCACAGGGGACGACCTTCGGCGTCTCCGCCTTCCAGATCAACTTCGGCTCGGCCTCGATCGAGACGGCGGGCGACGCGCCCGATGTGCTGATGGCGATGAACCCGGCGGCGCTCAAGGTCAATCTGGCCGATCTGCGCGCGGGCGGTCTGATCATCGCCGACACCGGCGCCTTTGATCAGCGCAACCTGACAAAGGCCGGCTACGCCGCCAATCCGCTCGATGACGGAAGCCTGGCACCCTATCAGGTCGTCGGTCTCGACATCTCGCGTCTGACGCTCGAAGCCGTGAAGCCTTTCGGGCTCGGCAATCGCGAGGCGCTGCGCTGCAAGAACATGTGGTCGCTCGGCCTCGTGCTGTGGATGTTCGATCGCAGCCGCGAACCGGTGATCCAGTGGCTCAAGCGCAGATTCGGCGGCCAGAGCCAGCTGCTCGAAGCCAATATCGCCGCTCTCAATGCCGGCCATGCCCATGGCGAGACCGCGGAATTGGGCCCGGCGCTGTCGCAGTGCCGGGTTCCTCCAGCGGCGATGGCGCCCGGGCTCTATCGCACCGTCACCGGCGCCGAGGCGCTCGCCCTCGGCCTCGTGGCGGGCAGCCAGCTCGCCGGGCTGTCGATGTTCTTCGGCTCCTACCCGATCACCCCGGCGAGCCCGATCCTGCACCATCTGGCGCGCCTCAAAGAATATGACGTCACGACATTCCAGGCAGAGGACGAAATCGCCGCAATCTGCTCGGCGATCGGCGCCTCCTATGCCGGCCGTCTCGGTGTCACTTCGTCCTCGGGCCCGGGCCTTGCCCTGAAGACCGAGGCGCTCGGCCTGGCGATCGTCTCCGAATTGCCGCTCGTCGTCGTCAATTCCCAACGCAGCGGGCCGTCCACCGGAATGCCGACCAAGACCGAGCAATCCGATCTTTATCAGGCTGTCTATGGCCGCAACGGCGATTCGCCCCTCGTCGTCCTCGCCGCGCGCGGCCCGTCCGACTGCTTCGAGGTCGCCATCGAGGCGGTCCGTCTCGCGGTCGAGTTCATGACCCCGGTCATCCTGCTGAGCGACGGCTACATCGCCAACGCCGCGGAGCCCTGGCGCCTGCCGGATCCCGAAGCGCTCAAACCCTTTGCCGTCGAGTTCTACGACCGGGCCCCGACCGATGGGCGGATCAACCCGTTTCAGCGCGATCCGCAAACCCTGAAGCGCATCTGGATCAAGCCGGGGACGCCGGGCCTGATGCATCGCATCGGCGGTCTCGAGAAAAGCTTTGCGAGTGGCGACATCAGCTACGAGCCCGACAATCACCAAACGATGACCGACACGCGCAAGGCCAAGATCGACGGCATCGCCGATTTCATCCCGGAGCAAAGGGTGGCCCTCGGTGAGGCCGGCGGCAATCTCGCCGTCGTCGGCTGGGGCTCGACCTATGGCGCGATCCATCAGGCGGTCGGGCGCTTGCGCGCTCGCCGCGCGGATGTCAGCCACATTCATCTGCGCCATTTGTGGCCGCTGCCGAGAAACCTGGGGCCGCTGCTGCGCGGCTACGAGCGCATCCTCGTGCCGGAGATGAACACCGGCCAGCTGAAAACGGTGTTGCGCGACCAGTACCTTGTCGACGCCAAGCCCTGCTGCAAGGTCTCCGGACAGCCCTTCCGGATTGCGGAGATCGAAGCCGCCATCGACCAGGCGCTGGCGTGAGGAGGGTTGCCCGATGAACGACATCGCCCCCTTTGCACAACTCTCGCCCGGCGATTTCGCCTCGGATCAGGAGGTGCGCTGGTGCCCGGGCTGCGGCGACTATTCGATCCTCAAGGCGGTGCAGCGCACCCTGTCACAGATCGGCGCGCGGCCCGAGACCACGGTGTGCATCTCCGGGATCGGCTGTGCGAGCCGCTTTCCTTATTATCTCGAGACTTACGGCTATCACACGATCCATGGCCGGGCGCCGGCGGTCGCCACCGGCGTGAAGCTCGCCAATCCGGCGCTAGACGTGTGGATCGTCACCGGCGACGGCGACGGGCTCTCGATCGGCGGCAACCACATGGCGCATCTCTTGCGCCGCAACCTCGACTGCCAGGTCCTGCTCTTCAACAACGAGATCTATGGCCTGACCAAGGGCCAGGCTTCGCCGACCAGCCGCATCGGCACGCGGTCGCCCTCCACCCCCTTCGGGTCGATCGAGCAGCCGATGAACCCGTGCGGTTTCGCGCTCGGCGCCGGCGCGCGGTTCATCGCACGCGCCTACGACCTGGCGCAGAAAGAACTGCCCGAGATCCTGAAACGAGCCCATGCCCACAAAGGGGCGAGCTTCGTCGAGATTTATCAGAACTGCATCGTTTATAATGACGGGGTTTTCGCCGATTTTGCCGGCAAGCAGGCCGCGCGCGACGCGGTGCTCTGGCTCCAACCGGGCCAGCCGATGCTGTTCGCCAATGGCACGAAGGGCTTGAAGCTCGACTGCGAGCGCGTGCGCCTCGAAGTCGTGCCGGTCAGCGATGGCGACTGGCAGGCGGCCGGGGTCTTCGTCCATGACGAGACCAGCCGAGTCGTCGCCCAGCTGCTGATCGAGACGCCGTTTGCCGAGGGCGGCTTCCCGATGGCGCTCGGCGTGATTTACTGCGATCCCGCGCTACCCTTCGACGCCGCCGTCACCGCCCAGAACCTCAAGGTGTCTGCCGGCAAGCCGCGCGACCTGCCGATGCTGCTCCGGTCGGGCGACACGTGGTCCGTCGCCGGCGATCCGCAGATCGGGAACGCCTAGAGTCCGGAATCGAATAGATCACCCCCGCGAAGGCGTGCGAAGGCGGGGGTGCAAGGGCAAGTGCTGCGTATTCGCCGCTCTGGGTTCACCCCTTTCGAGCTTGTGAGGAGCCGCAGGATACTTCCTCACCCCGAACCGGACTGTCGATCGAGTATAAATCCATCGCGCGCGGGCGCCCTGATGCTTAACGGAACCCTACTCGATGACCTCGTCGGCAATTTGAAGAACGCGGTCCGGAATAGTGAGGCCGAGCGCCTTGGCGGTCTTGAGGTTGATGGTCAGAGAGTATTTTGTTGCGTACTGAACAGGGAGGTCGGCCGGGCTGGCGCCCCTGAGGATACGATCGATGTAGGATGCCGCCTGCGCATGCAGATCGACCGCGTCGTACCAGTAGGACATCAGGCCGCCCGCTCTGGCCAAGTCGGGCAAGCCGATTAGCGGGAAACCGTGATGGAGCGCCGCTGCGGCGATCACTGCACGATGTGTAAGAGTAAAACTGTCGGGGAGGCAGATGAGACCCGTTCCTAGCTCGGGTCCTTGGCCGGAAATAGCTATCTCGATCGCAACATCATCGCGGACGGGGCAGGGCGTGATCGTCATCGCGAAGGATGGAGCGGCATCCTCGATCGCGTGGTTGAAGATTGCGGCGTAAGGCTGGGTGTCCGGGTTGAAGATGACGGCGACCCGCGTGACCTTCGGTGCGGCCTCCTTGAGCAATTGAAGCCATTTTCCCATCATGGGCGGGTCCAAGGCGCCAATCCCGGTGATGTTGCCGCCCGGCCGCGAGATGCTCTGAACCAAGCCCATACCGACGGGATCGAGCACAAGTACGAAAACAATCGGTATCGCGCGCGTCTGCTGCCGCAGCGCTATGAGCGCCGGCGGGGTGCTCGCGAGAATTGCATCCGGCGACAAGCCGACCAGCTCCGCCGCGTACGTCTTGAAGAGAGCTGGATCGTTGGCGGCAAAGCGGTAATCGACTCGGATATTCTTGCCTTCGATCCATCCGAACTGCTCCAGGGCATGCATAAAGGCCGTCACATCCCCCTGGCCGCTCGGGTCATTCTCTGGCCAAGGCATCAACCAGCCGACACGGCGCATGCTTTCGGGTTGCTGGGCTTGTCCTAATAGCGGCCATGCTGCCGCCGCGCCGAGCACAGCGATGAACCCGCGCCGCTTCACTCGATCACCTCGTCGGCCATCGCCAGGAGGGTCGGTGGAACAGTGAGGCCGAGCGCCTTGACAGTCTTCAGGTTGATGATCAGCGAATATTTGGTCGGCTGCTGAACCGGCAGGTCGGCGGGACTGGCGCCCTTGAGGATGCGATCGATGTAGGATGCCGCCCGCGCGTATTGGTCGACCAGGTCAAATCCGTAGGACATCAGGCCCCCAGCCCGGGCAAAGTAATCGGCCGCACCTATTACGGGTAAACGGTGGCGGGAAGCTGCGGCGATGATCACATCGCGATGTGAGGTGTTAAAACTGTCCGGCAAAGCGATCAGGCCGCCTCCGGGCTCGCGCGCCTGGGTGGCAATGGCGTCCTCGATCCCGGGATCGTCGTGCACCGGAACAAATTTCGCCGTCATGCCGAGAGACGGGGCGGCGGCCTCGATCCCGCCGTTGAGCAATGCGGCGTAAGGCGCGGTGTCCGGGTTGAAGATGACGGCGACCCGGGTGACATAGGGCGCGACCTCTTTCAGCAGTTGCACCCATTTTCCCATCAGCGGGGCGTCGTAAACGCTGAACCCTGTGATGTTGCCGCCGGGTCGCGCGAGGCTCTGCACAAAGCCTTGCCCGACGGGATCGGACACTCTTACAAAAACGATCGGTATCGTGCGCGTCTGCTGCCGCAGCGCCGCGACCGCCGGCGTGTTGCTTGCAAGAATTGCGTCCGGCGACAAGCCGACCAGTTCCGCCGCATAGGTTTTGAAGAGCGTCGGATCGCCCGCGGCAAAGCGATAGTCGATCCGGATATTCTCACCCTCGACCCAGCCCAAGGGTTCCAGCGCACCCGCAAAGGCCGTGAGAGTTGCCCGATTGACGGGATCGTTCTCGAGAAAAGCGTTCAGTACGCCGACGCGGCGAACCCGCTCGGCTTGCTGCGCGTGTCCGGTGAGCGGCCATGCCGCCGCCCCGGCGAGCGCAGCGGTGAACCCGCGCCTGTTCAATGATTGGCCTCGTCGCTACAGAAGCTGTCCCGGGCTCTTCCTGTAGCGGTTGACGATCGCGTCGGCGCTCATATAGGCGAGCGCTTGGATTGTCAGTGTCGGATTGAAGCCGCTCATTGACGGGAAGGTCGAGCTGCCGATGATGAACAGGTTGGGGATGTCCCAGCTCTGGCCGTAGCGGTTGACGACCGACGTCTTCGGGTCGTTCCCCATTCGCGTGCCACCCTCGTGGTGCGCGCCCGGGGCGCCCGGACCCAGCGGCGACCGCCACACATGCGCGGCGCCCATCGTGCGGCCCAGCTCCTCCATTTTCTGCATCATGAACTCGACGCGCGCCAGCTCGTTCGGCCGCCGCCAGTCATAGGTCAGGCGCGGCGCCGGCAAGCCCCATTGGTCGCGGACGTTGGGATCGAGGTCGATTGTCTGGTCCGGATAGGGAAGGTTTTCGGTCTGCGCCACCATTGCCGCCTGCCTCGCATAATATTTTGCGAGGTAGTCGCGATACGCAGCACCCCAGCGCGGAATGCCGGACGGCGGGTTGAAGGTCGTGGCGCCGATCGGACCGCCCTGCACACTGATCGTGCCGATGGAGATCTGCGAGCCGCGGATGAATCCCACGCCGCCATGGTCGAAATTGTCGGCATTGAAGTCGTCGATCGTGTGCTTCTGTGCGCTCGGTCCCATGAAGACATTGACATAGCGATCGTCGAACGCGACGAACACATTCGGCATCATGTGGGCGGTCAGATGCTTACCGACTTCCCCGCTGGAATTGGCGAGGCCATTGGAGAACCGGTCCGTTTTCGAGAGCAGCAGCAGGCGCGTGTTGTCGTAGATGAACGGGCTGAGGATGACGAGCTCGGCCTCGATCGTGTTGTCCGAGCCGTCGGGCCCGTAATACGCCACGCCGGTAACGCGGCCGCTGCTGTCGCTGTTGACGCGGTAGCACATCGCGCCAGTGACTAATCTGAAATTCCCGGTCGCGTCGGCCTCGGGCAGCTTGGTGACGAGGATGCTCGATTTCGCCCCGACATGGCAGCCGAAGGCCTGGCAAAAGCCGCAATAGGTGCAGCCCGGCCGCCCATTGTAGTCTTGCGACAGGATCGCCCGCGGTGTCGGGAACGGGTGATGGCCGAGCTTATTGGCTGCGTCGCGGAAAACGACACCCGATTGATCGTCGCGCAGCGGCGGCAGCGGATACTCGCGGCGGCGCGGCGCTTCGAACACATTGCCGCCGTCGATCTTGTTGCCCTGCAGATTGCCGGCCTTGCCCGATACCCCGAGCTCGTATTCGGCGCGATCGTAAAAGGGCTCCAGATCGGCATAGCTCAACGGCCAGTCGGCAAGCGAGGAATCCTGCGGGATTACCGATGCTCCGTAGCGCTCAATGGCATGCGAGCGGGCGCGGAAATCATCCGCGTGAAAGCGCCACGACACCGCGCCGTAGTGGACCGTGCCGCCGCCCGCCTGATTGCCGTAGTTGAGCACCGGCAGCGGTGTGGCGCGCGCATCGGCATTGGGCCGCCACGTAACCGGCTGGCGCTTGACATTGGGCCGCAAGTCCTGCCGCTGGAAAAAGCGCAATTCATCGTGTGGTGTGAAATCCTCAGTCGCGAGACGGGGCCCCCGCTCCAGGCCAATGACTTTCATGCCGGCCTTGCTCAGTTCGGCAGCGAGGATTCCGCCCGCCGCGCCAACGCCGACAATGACGACATCAGTCCTATCGATTGCCATCGCTCAAGCCCTCCCTTGCAGAGCGGCAATCGGTTCGCGGGTGAAAGCTTGCGCGCTCTCCAGGTCCTCCGGCGTGAACAGCGGTTGCGCGCCCGGGAAACCGATCAGGCGCCATCCGGCGAAGTCCTTGTTGCCGCCATAGATCGGGTCGGCGAACATACCCTCCATCGTGTGCGTGCGGACGGTGTTGAAGAACGCCTGCGCCGTTGGCCAGCTGAATTCGCCGGCCTTGCCTTCCTCGAGCGCCTTGATCACCTCGTCCTGCTGCCGCGCCTCAAGCTTAGCGAACGGTTCGCCATAGGCTTTGCGGCAAAAGGCATCGAGCTGAGCCAGCCCGCGCCGGTAGAAATCCTGAAGGTCGGCATAGGCCCCGGCGAGCGCGAGATCGATGTAATTGAGAACCCCCGCGTCACGCGCACCGGGCTTTCCTGGCGCCCCGGGCATGAGTCGTTCGGTGAATGCCGCAACCGTCTCGGCATCGGCATCGTTGAGGAAAGCGCCGTGCCCCTCGCCGTTCGAATGCATTTGTGCGGGCGCTGGGGCTTTCGCCGCTGCGGGCGGCGTGTGGGTCTGAGCGGCGGCTTCCGGTAACAGCCTTGCACCCGCAACCACGCCCGCGCCTAACGCTGCGCCGGCGAGGAATCCACGGCGCGCCACATCGTGTTTGCTCATGGCCGTCTCCTCTGTCTGTGAGGTCAAGCTGGGTTGCTCGGCTCTCCCGAGTTCTGGTTCTCAGGATGCGCTTCTTTGGTTTTTCCGGCAAGCCGCCAGGAGGAGCGAATCTCGATGTAAACGGACGCGACGGCGACCCGAAAATTGCCTCAATCTCGTGCTAGAGGTTGCCCTGAAAAGGCAATTGTGCTGATTTGTATGGATCGTTCGATGCTAGCAGCAAGTGGGATCGCTGTGATCTGCAGCGGCACACACTGCGTTTACGGCAAAAAGCAGCGACTGATTTTGCTGTATTCGACCGCTGCAGTTCTTCAAACCCCGGGTTTCCTGCAAGTAGCACGGTCTGGCCCCTGTTTTTCTCCTGTATTATCAGGCGGCGAGGCCCGCCGCCGGCTGGGCTAACGCCAAGACATTGGGGAGGTACAGATGGATCTGGAAGGGGGATGCGCGTGCGGGGCGGTGCGGTACCGGCTGACGGCGCCGCCGATGATCGTTCACGCTTGCCACTGTCGGGATTGTCAGAAACAGACCGGCAGTGCATTCGTGCTCAATATGTGGATCGAGAAGAACTGCGTAGATGCCGACTATAATCTGCCGAAGTCGTTGATGCTGAGGGCGGGCAGCGGCAAACCGCATGAGGTGTTCTACTGCGGCAATTGCGCGACCCGCCTTTGGAGCAAGTACCACGCGGCCCCGGGCGACACTTTGCTCGTCCGGGTCGGGACCTTGGACCATCCGGAGCAGGTCAAGCCGGATGTGCACATCTTCACGCGCAGCAAAATGCCGTGGCTTCAGCTGCCGCCGGAGGTACCGGCCTTCAACGCCTTTTACAAGATCCCCGAGGTCTGGCCGGCCGCGAGCCAGGAGCGGCTGCGCCGCAACATCGCCGGCCAGAGCTGACCGTCGTCGCCCCAATCGCCCAGTTGCAGTTGTAGGATAGGTTAAGCGCAGCGCAACCCATCAATCCCGTCATGCCAAAAAGCTCGGTGGGTTTCGCGGTCGCTCAACCCACCCTACGATTTGCACCAATCTTCTAGTTGGCGAGGGGGTCGGGGCGCAGCTGGAAACGCACGACCTTGGGGAAGGTGCCTTTACCGGTTTCGAGGTGGAACATCGCCCGGGTCGCGTAGGTCGTCCACAATGCCCTGCCCTTCCAGCCGGCATTGGGATCGTCGATGCGGCCGTCCATCCCCTTCGTGAAATAATCGTTCACATAGGGGACGCGCAGCGTCACGAACTTGCCGTCAACAAGAGCCAATAATGCACTATTGAGGTTGCCGGTGGCGATCGGCACGTCCTTGCCCAGTCCTAGCGTGTTGTGCAGATCGACCCAGACGTAATAGCTCGACTCGGCGCTGCCGGAATCACTGATGGTTTTGAACTGCGGCCCCGGGAAGGGGTAGAGGGTCCAGCCCTCGGGACAATGCTTGCCGGTCGCGGTCGGCCCATTGAGGACCTTGCATTTGCTGCGGTCGAAGCTCGCCAGGTGACCGCTCGCCAGCGATGCCCAGAAGATGCCCTTGCCGTCGATGTCGCCGCCGCGCGGACCATAGCCAGGCATTGGCGGCTCATAGACCTCGGTCAGCGCCGTGTGGGTCGGATCTGGCCCCGGGTTCACACGAACCACATAACCCGGGTATCCCAAAGAGGTGCCCCAGACCGTGCCGTCGGCCGGATTGATTGAAACGGAGTAGAGGCCGGCGACGACCCGCTTGTCCTTGCTGGGATCGACCGGCTGGTCGGGCTCGACATAGTCGTCGCGCTTGCCGTTGCCGTTGGTGTCGATGATGAACGGCGACCAGCCCTGCGCTTTCTGCTCGTCCCCGGTTTCCTCGAACATCTTGCGGTTCAGCCAACCGAATACAGGAGTCTGCGGGCCGCCGGCGCTGGTCCATAGCGTCTGGTTGGCGTCATACGCGAAGTTCAAGTGATGCGTCGGGAAACAGGTGCTAATCAATGTGAACTTGCTAGCCGCCGGATCATACATCGACAGGTGGCGATTAGCCTCCTGCAGCGGGAAGATCTGCGCCGACGGATGGCTCGACCCCTGCTTGCAGAAATCGGGATTGGCCGGCGGGCGCACCCTCGCGGTGAACCAGACCCGGCCCTTCTCGTCCATCATCGGGTTGTGCGTCGTGCTCTGGCTGTCCCAGATCGGCTCCGCGCCCCAATAGGGCGACGGCTCCATCGCTGCGGTCTTCGAGGTCGGCGTGTTCGGATCGCGCACCGGGTGCTTGATCTCGCTGACCGCATTGTGCGCCGGGTCGAGCACCGGGAGGTAGTCGGTGCTGTCCTCGGTCGAGCCATAGAGCTTGCCATTGGCATTGACCGTCGGATTGCGTCGGTCCGTTGGCGTGAGGTCATGCATGTAAGCGGTAGGCCGGCTCCAGTCCCACAACGTCACGACGATGTTGCGTTCGACGCCCTGGGGCCGTGGGGGTTGCGCAAAGGGCAGCTCGCCTTTCGCGATCCGATCGGTCCAGTCGCCGAAATACTGGAACGCCAGCTGCGGGTCCAGGCGATTGATGGCATTGACCATGCCGGTCTCTGCCTGACCTGATTGGATGCGGCGCGCCCAGGCTTCTGCAGAGGTATCGAAATGCCCGAGCGCCGCGGGGATTGTGCGCGTGCCGAGAGTGCCGATCCCGTGGCAAGCGATGCAGTTGGTCGTCTTTATCACGTTCAACCATGCCGTCTGACTCTTGATGTTCTCCGGCATGTTCTCGTCGCGTTGCGGGCCGGAGAATTGGCTCTGGTCCGGGATGTTCAGCATCGAATACCAGTAAACCGCCGGATAATATTGCGCGGCGGCCGCTGCATTCGGCGACGGCATCGCTTTCAAATTGACGATCTTCCCCGGCGTCGTGATGACCCGCGGCGAGTCCACAAGCCCGTAGCCGCGGACCCAGACATCGTAATTGCCCTGTGGGAGGTCCGGAATGAGGTAGCGTCCCTGATCGTCGGTGACGACGATTTTGGCGAATGCCGTCGGCAGCCCGGTGGTCTCGGCAATGACCCAGACGCCGGCCTCGGGCCCGTTTGCGCCCGTGACGACGCCGCCGAGATCCGTTTTGCCGATGCTGACCGTCGGGCTTGCATTCTGCTGCCCGCTCACTCGCGCCGGTGCGGCGGCGAGCAGCGCAGCCGTGCCAATGGCTACGATCGTCCAAAAGGATGATTTGTCTGTCTTCATGACAATGTCCCTCCCGTTTTCGCGATCGAAGCCTTGCACGGAGCGTGGGCTCGTGCAACTCATCGTCGATCGAGCCTCGTGCGACGGGACAACCCAGGCATGAAAATCAGCACCGACCGCATCCTGACCACGCATGTCGGGAGTCTGCCGCGGCCTCCCGAGCTGCTGGCCATTCTCGAGGCACGGGAAGCCGGTCGTGAATTCGACCAGGCGGCTTTCGATGAATGCCTGTCCGCCTCTGTCGATGAAGTCGTGAAAAAGCAAGTCGCGGCGGGGATCGACGTCGTCTGCGACGGCGAGCTCGGCAAGATCTCCTACACCTTCTACGTCCGGCACCGACTCTCCGGCATTACTGCGTTTCGCGGGGGCGACAATGACCAGCCGCCGCAAACCGCGGCCCATCGCGATCTACTCGATCATCCCGATTACGCGCAGCGCTTGGCGCAGGCTCGTGGCGGCACCTCATGGTTCAGCCGCGAGGCGGTGCCGTGCTGCACCGGGCCGGTGGCCTATCGCAACCGCCTGCCGCTAGAGACCGACCTGAAAAACCTGACCGCTGCCTGCGCCGAGGCAAGACCGGTCGAGGCCTTCCTGAACGCCGCCTCGCCGGGCGTGCTGACCAAATTCGTGCCGGATCGCTACTACCAGGACGAAGACGCCTATGTCGATGCGCTGGCCAATGCGCTGAGGGAGGAATACGAGGCGATCACGAGGGCTGGTTTGATCCTGCAGATCGATGCGCCGGATCTAGGCTCGGCCCGGCACAACCAGTATCAGCACCTCTCCGACGAGGAGTTCCTGCGCATCGCCGAGCGCAATATCGCCGCGCTCAATGCGGCGACCGCCAATATCCCGCCCGAAGTGATGCGCATGCATCTGTGCTGGGGCAATTACGAGGGGCCGCACACGCACGACATCCCACTCGCCAACATCCTTGATGTAGCGATGAAGGCACGTCCGGCCGGTCTGTCATTCGAGGCGGCCAACCCGCGTCACGCGCATGAATGGGAGGATCTGCGCGGCGCGAAAATTCCCGATGACAAGATTCTCATTCCCGGGGTCATCGACTCAACCACCAATTTCGTCGAGCATCCGCGGCTGATCACGCAACGGATCTGCCATTATGCCGATATCGTCGGCCGGGAGCGGGTGATCGCTGGCGCCGATTGCGGGTTTGCGACTTTCGCGTTTGTCAATAACGCCGTCGCTCCGTCGGTCGTCTGGGCGAAGTTCGCGGCGCTTGCCGAAGGCGCACGCATCGCTACTTCCCGCCTCTGGCGTTGACCACCGTCGTTCTCGCGAAAGCGGGAACCCGGGGCTACGAGGGTAGAGCGGTTTTCCCTGGACCCCCGCTTTCGCGGGGGTGACGATAATTGGGCGCCTATTGGGATGAAGGTGGCGTGATCGGCATATTGTCGATCAAGCGGGTCCGGCCGAGCCGCACTGCGGCGAACACGCGAGAGGGCGCGGTAATCTCGGTGGTCACCGGCACGAGGGTCTCGGCTTCGCGGATCTCGAGATACTCGACGGCAAAACCCGCTTTCTCCAGAGCAGCCGAGCCGCAAGCGAGCTTCTGCGCAACGGCGGTCGGATCGTCGGTGAGCGCAATGGCAATCTTTCTCAAGACCCGCGCGAGAGCCGGCCCGACGCGGCGCTCCTCGGACGACAGATAGGCGTTGCGCGACGACAGAGCGAGGCCGTCCGCCCCGCGCACCGTCGGCACGCCAACGATGCGGACCGGGATGTCGAGGTCGCACACCAGCCGCCGCACGATCATCAACTGCTGGTAATCCTTTTCGCCAAAATAGGCGGCGTCTGGCAGAGCCTGGATCAGCAGCTTGGCCACGACCGTCGCCACACCGTCGAAGTGACCGGCGCGGTGCCCGCCGCACAGGCCTTCCGACAAACCGGCGACCCGCACGGTCGTCGAAAAACCGGGTGGGTACATCTCATCGACCGCCGGCATGAAGACCAGATCAACCCCGGCCGATCGCAACATCTCGAGATCGGCCGTCTCGCG
>Ga0310916_10000048_pt1 | contig 50111 bp, 50 predicted proteins | sample GREbulkMGLF176_FD_203444 | JGI IMG/M metagenome (GOLD analysis project Ga0310916, IMG submission 203444) | Lab enrichment of tropical soil microbial communities from Luquillo Experimental Forest, Puerto Rico - GRE.bulkMG.LF176 | ecosystem: Environmental > Terrestrial > Soil > Tropical forest >...
CGGCCAAAGTGCAAAGAACAATGGTCCCACCGTACCAAAACGCCACGAAAGGCAAGGAGTCGTTGGGGCAATGCAGCGCGTATGCCATTGCACCGATGCCACCGGCAACAAGGCCGGCCAAAGCACCCGTCCTAAGCAGATTCGTGGGCGCCGCATTTCGGACCGCCCAAACGATAACCGCGAAGGGCATGACAGCCATGATGGGAATGGAGAGCAGGCACTGGAGCAGACGCTCGCCCATCACAAGATGGCTCCAGTCGGAAGCGGGCACCAAAATCAGATTAACTGCGGCAAGAGCCAGCAACGCAACAAATGGAAGTCCTGCTAAGAATATCTGAGAGTGATTTTCCCCACCCGGGCGCGTGTGCTTAAGTAGGAGGCGCCAACCTAGAATGCTGACGACGGCTGCAAATCCAACTTTGACGAACAGAAATCTCAAGACCCCGGGATTGTTCAAATCCGGACGCATCCCCAGCGTGACGATGCAGGTTAGCGATGCCAAGACCAACCCAGCAACTGTCGCGATCCACAGACTTCGAACGACCTTGTGAGTGTTCACGGGCTCAAGGTTGGTACTGAGCAGATCGATCAGCTGTTCAGTCTTCATTTTGCCTTTTCCTGCGAGATCACCGAACTCAGCTGCTTGAGGCCACGGTGCACATTCATCTTGGTGGCGGATTCGGAGATGCCGCAACGCGCCGCCGCTTCGACCACGCTGAGCCCTTCGATTTTTACATATTGGATCGCCAACCGGACTTTATCCGGTAGTTTCGCCAGAAGCTTATTCAGATCGAGGTTACTTTCCATCGCCTGAGCGCTGTCTGCCGCGATGATTTCAGAGGCATCCTCAATAGGCACATTCGTCACTGTTGACTGGTTCTGCCGCAAATGATCGATCAGTTTGTAGCGAGCGATAGCATAGACCCACGGCGTCAAGAGCTGTGTCGGATCGTACGTGTGGCGTCGCGTGTGCACGGCCATGAGCGCTTCCTGAACCAAGTCCTCGGTCTCTTCCATCCCACGGCCGGCTCTAACCAGCCTGCCTCGATAATACGCACGCAGATGCCCGCTGAGTTCTGACAGCAGAGCCCGATACGCGGCGCCGTCACCGCCAAGGCCCGCGATCATCAAGGTTCGCAACGAGGCCTCTTTGGCATTTTCTGTTTTCATTAATTCGTAGCTCGACGGCTTCCCGTTACAGGCCGGCGCGACTTTGTCGCAACCATTGCAGCCCTCATGTAAGTACGCCGGAAGAATGCAACCAGTTCTCGCTCTGTTGCGAACGCATCATTCAAAAGGGGCGATCACGCTTAGATCGAGGCTGGACCAAACAATTTAAAGTTTTGTGAGGAGGTCGGGACCAACAGTCACGAGTCCGTGAGCTTGTGACCGCGCGGCAAGAGCGTCCGAATTCATCAGCAAGGTCGAACGGCCCCACCACCGGGAGGATACAATCCGATGCCCGTCATGACGAATCTCAGCCGTGACTATTACGCTCCGAGCAAAACGGTCGGGCAACGGGTGTCCCCTCAAGAGCAGAACGCGTTTCGCCAGGGTGACTTTTACGCGCCAACGGTCGACTAGCAGACAAAATCCGCCGCGGTTTACCGCCGGTCGGCGGAATAAATCTGAACGAATGGAGAATGACGATGACGAAAATCATTCTGATTTTAGCGCTACTTGCGAGCGTAGCTACCGCCGCTTACGCCAACGCACCTGGAGGCGCGTACATCCAATGTGATCCGCGTAACCCGTCGTCGCCGATCAGGTGCACGCCAGATAGCTGGTAAGGGACGAAAGCGCCGGAGCTTAGAGGAGAGAGAACAATGAACAGGAAAAGAAAGACGATCGAGCCTGCCAGCATCATCGAATGGATGCGTAGATTCGACCGCTTCGTAGTGAAAGCAGTCAACCACATCTATGGCTCCCACATGGAAAGGGCTCAGATGCGCCTTGCACCCATAAAGTCAATTCAACATCGAATGGATGGCCGCTGAGGTTGCTCACGTTTTATGAGAGCTAGTCACCGCAGTCTGCAAGGCGTGGCCGTGGTCTGTACCTATGCGACGCTCATCCTGTACCCGGCGCGAACGTTGGGCCTCCCGGTGGAGCCGGCATGTCTATGGAAATGATGCGAAATGACTGGTGGTGGAGCGGGTCGAGGCACTAACAACGTGGCTAATGCAGTTTCTCTCGCGTTCCATCACCATCGTTCTAAGAGGCGGAAAGGTCATTTGGAGATAACGATGGCAGGGATCTTAATAGGTTACGCGGCAGCGATTGCGATAGTTTTCTTCGCGTCCCGGCCCTTCTCAATAAATCAACTACGCCGAAGGGCATGGTTCCGTCGGCGCGTGGCACAGCTGATAGGCCAAGCGGCCAATGGAGTGGAAAATGCGAAGAGTTGATCATATGGCGAAGCTGATCGCTTTTGTACTCCTCGGTTATTTTGCGCTAACCGCCGTGGAAATTTTTGCTTTCACGTTTATCTGGGGATGACCCTTCCCAGAAGTCGAGCGGTCGAATTTGCTGTAGTACACAACACTGGTCCAAACGCGGTATCGCGGAAGCCGTTTTTTATCACTTACTGGTTGGGTGGCCCTGGCCGTTAGGACAGTTAGAAACGGTCGAAAGGAGCAGCTCCATCTTTTCACTTCCGCGTGATGTTGTAACCGTAACGACCTGCTTTCCGAACTCTTCGTCAGAGCAACGTTCAAGAACGAGAGACTGACGTGTGTAAGATCACATCGATCAGCTTTGCTTTTCCTGCAAGCGTGACCGCGACCAATCTGCCGACCGCCATCGAACAGCGATGCCGCTGTCCACTGGGAAAACCGCGGCCGGATCGCTCGGCTCGAACTTAGGCTCAACGCACGCGGAGTAACGCACGCGGAGTACTGAAATGAAAATGTGGCGCGACCTCCTCGTCGATCTGATCAGCAGATGTCCGATCGCCCGTTGGGCTCCGGTCCCGCTGCGCGCATTCACGGCAATTGGCCTCGCTTATGCAATCGGCGTCTCCGGAATTCACTCCGCTGCTCAAGCTCAGGACGTACAAGTACAAGACGCACGAGTTCAAAATGCACGAGGCCAGGACGCACACGTCGAGGACGCAACCAAGCGCTGCAATTCCGAGTGCCTTCTCAAACAAATCGATACGCTCGATCAAAAAGTCGAAGCGCTAGAGCGCACGGTAGATGCGCTCACCATAGAGGCGAACAAGTCGATAAAAACCGGCCAGAAGATCATCCTTCGCACCGATCCTGGCATGCCCGGCGGCGGTTGCCTCACTTACATCGGCCCGAGCGGCGACCGCGGTGGCTTCGTCTCATGGAACGTAAACTGCTCCCACAGCGCGTCGTGGGTTATCAAGTAGCTTCAATGAGCCTGTAGGTGCCGACCAGCGCCCGGCGAGCTCATTGAACCTCTGGAGGATGAGTGAGTATGAAAACGATGATCTACATCCTGAGACGATCGCCAATGTGGCGCGACCTCTTCATCGATCTGATCAGCAGATCTCCGATCGCCCGTTGGGCTCCCATCCCTCTACGTCTCATCGTCGGGTACGGTTTCATGGAGCATGGCTTCGCCAAGCTGGCTAGGGGCCCCGATGCGTTCCCCGCGATTTTGCATGCAATTGGCGTGCCCGCACCGCACCTCATGGGATGGCTTACGATCTTGATTGAGATAGTTGGCGGCCTGGCTGTGCTTTTAGGTGCATTGGTGCCGCTGGCTAGCATACCGATGGCAGCGGTTCTCTTGGTTGCCATTATAACCGTGCATCTGCCCTACGGATTTAGTTCGATCAAACTTCTGGCTGTGACGGCTGCCGGCGCGCAGTTCGGGCCGCCCGGCTTTGAAACTGATCTTCTCTACCTTGCCTGTCTTGCGGCCCTTGTCCTGGGCGGCTCAGGACCATTTGCGATCGACGGCCTTCTGGCAAAGCGTAGAATCACGGGTCCTTCGTCGCACGCCGAGCCATCTGCCGGCTGCCGGGGAGGAGGCGGAGGAGCTAATGGGGCCATCGCCGCGGTAGGCAAACTGTAGGGGCCAACATGAATGCCGGCTTTGGATCTTGGCTGCTCGGCATGTCACTCGGCGGCAGCGCAATGGGAGGAATGCTTGGCACCTTCATTGTGCTGGCCGCGACAACTTTTGGCTCGGCGCTGCTCTATGCAATAAGCGGTTTCGGCTTCGCCGTCCTCGCGGTACCGCTCTTTCTGTTGTTTCTCGATCCGGCACCGGCAATTGAGATCGTTATCATCATCTCGACGGTGCTATCGATCATTGTGCTTCGTGGGTTGTTGCCGGCTATCGCGCCGTGGCTGCTGTTTCGTTTGGCGCTAGGCAGTCTTGTTGGGCTGCCGCTCGGCCTTGTCGCCTTCCGTTATGCCGATCCGATTCTGGTGCGGGCGGCCGCTGGGGCGATGATCTTTGGCTTCGCCATACTGATGGCGATCTCCCGCCGCCGGTCGGGTCAAGCTGGGCAAGGCAAGCATTGGACGGCCTTTGCGATGAGCCCCGGCCTCGATCTCGCCGCCGGGGCCGTCTCGGGCATCGCGGCCGCGTTGGTGGGGCAGCCCGGCCCGCCGGTCCTGATCTACCTGCTGCTTGTCGGGGCGGCGGCGAGGACCGTGCGTGCGACGCTCCTTGCGTTCTTCGCGCTCTCTTATGGAGTGACGCTCGCTTCCCATGAGGCGACGATCGGCATCCCTGCCGCGACCTGGCTTGCTGCCGGCATCCTGATTCCGTTCGCCTTCTTCGGCGGCCTCGCCGGTCGTCCAATAGGCGATCGTCTTGGCGCCGAAGCCTTTACCCTGCTCGCGATTGCGCTCCTTGCGCTGGCTGGTGCCTACACCCTCGGCGACGCCGCCCTTGCCTTTGTCACCGCCTAGCGACGAGCGATATCATCGCCGACCCGTTCGGCTACGCGGCCTCGTCGCTTCTATGCCAAGATCGCGCTCGACCCCAATCGCCCGACACCGCAGGTCAGCAATATCGCCCAGTCAATCCTGAGCGAGTTGGAGCGCGTTCGCGGCACCAAGCTGACATTGACGCTCGACATCGACGCTGAGGCCACCGAGGGTTTCCCGGAGGATGTCGAGAGCGTGGTGCGCGACAACGCTGCAAGCCTGCGGATCACGGACTTCGGGTTCGAAGGAGATTAGTGGCTTGCGTTTTCCTGTTGGGCGCGGGCCTCCCCGGGTGGGGATGAGGAGCTTCTCGAAGCGAAAGCAGGAGTAGGATAGCTTCCCGCGAAATTTGCAGATTGTTGCCACCGGCGTTGCCAGGGACCACTTGCGATACCCGCAGTGTCGTCTACATCGCTGAAAAACCAACACAATCAGATATAGCGCGGTCTGGTAAAGAACCGGCACGCCGCGCAGCGTGTGGCATCGCTTTGCGCGGCGCTAAAGCGAAATCGGATTAGATTTAATCGCGATTTCGCTTTGGCTTGTTGTTTGACCACGATCTTTTCCGAAAACCGGCATCCACTTTTCGGGATCATGCTCTAGTGGATGCCGGCCCAGTAATCGCCAAAGACAATCACCGACAAGACATAACCGAGGACAACATTGGCGGCGACGCCAATCGTGAAGGTCCAAAACGCTTTCCAGCCCACGATGTGCAGATCGCGAAAGCGCGTTGTCAGCCCGATGCTGAGAAAGCAGAAGATGAAAGTCCAGGTCCGCAGCGATACCAGCGGCGCCAGGACATTGGGCCGCACTGTGTTGTTGAAGTCTGCGGCATTGAAGCCACCGGCAAACGCACTCATCAGGATCGAGGCGGCGAAAAAGCCGATGACGAATTTCGGAAACCGCCACCAGATTTCACGCGCGTCTGGCACGCTCCCGCTCTCGCCTTTTTCCCAGACAAAGGTGGCAATCCCGGCGAACACGACCGACCAGATGCCGATCCACAGGTCGCGGCCGATTACTTTCATCAGCGTGAACGATCTGATCGCCGCGTCTTCATTGCCCGTCATTTTGCCGTAGGTGGTGGCGGCGGCGAATCCGGCGGCATCGGCGAACTCCGAAGTGCCGATCCAGGCGCCTGCTACGCCGGCGGGCAGATCCAGCGCGCGGGACAGGAAAGGCAGCACCAGTATCATGATCAGCGCCCACATCACGACCAGGGTCACTGACGTGTAGAGGTGATCTTTCTTGGCGTTGACGGAAGCCGCGATTGCCATCGAGGCCGACACGCCGCAAACCGCGCCGCCGACGCCCATAACCGCGGCAAGCCGCTTGTCCAGGCCGAATACGCGCGTGCCAAGGAAGTAGATGACGAGGCAGGTGACGAGCGAAATGACGGTTGCTTGGACGATGGCAACCGGTCCGGCGGTGAGCACCAGTGCGATCGGGAAAGTCGCGCCGAGCAGAACGATTCCGGTCTTGATGAAGTATTCGACGCGGAACGCGCTATCCATCCACGCCGGCAGCCGAAACACATTGGCGATGATGAGTCCGATAATGAGCGCAACCAGCGGCGCCTCGAGATTGAACTGCGTCGCACTGGCCCAGCCGGCAATCGCGAACATAATGAGTGAGCCGATATAAAGGAAAATAAAAGCGGGCACGAACTCTTTCAGCTTCGCGCCCATGATCGCGGCTGTGACGCCGAACAATACGAGCCAGAACAAGAATTGATACAGATAAAGCTGCGCGTTCTGTGTGAAATGATTGACGAGTTGAGCGAACGAAGTCCATTTGAGCCCGCCAGGATTGATCGCGAGCGCCTTGATGATATTGGTGTTGCCGGCCTGGAACAGAACGATTGCGAAGACCACGAGGCCGAGGCCGAGCCACACCGCCCACCAGTCTTCTTTCAGATAAAGTTCCTTCCAGCCCTGACGTTCGGGTTTTACCGTCTCACGGCTTGAATCCAACGAACCCACATTTGTCATTGCCCGGCCCTATGCTGTGACTTCACGCGCGAGCATGCCAGTTTGTCGCTCCATTATGTTTTCTTTTTAAGGGCGATCCGTAGCTCGCGTATCTTATGCGCGCGCGCAGACACGAAATAATATTTCGAAATACGGCGCCACTGACAATTGGCTTACTGTGCGGTGCAATGCCGAGAACCACCGCGAGGATCGAGCGCAGCAGAACGGCAAAGCCGCGACGTTATTGCTCAGCGGCTGAATTCAGCAGCCGGGATTGACCCAACCGACATCGGCGGCATGGATACTGTCTCGGTGGACGGAGTCGCCAATTGCAATTGCCGCACTGCAAACATTCGCGCTGCGACCGGGCGGGCAGGAACGTTGGAGACCTTGGCCTGATCTGCGACTTTGTTGACCTCTTGCTGTGCGAACGGCGATGGCCGCCGCGCGCAATCTTCCTCGAGATTGGCGAGCACGAGATAGTGCTGCGCCAGCTGCCGATAGCATTCGCCAAATTTCGTGGACGACGTATTTCTGGCCGACAGCTCGCATTTTGCTGCCCGCGCACGATAACGCTGCGCCGCCGCTATGTGATCAGCCATCGCCTGCCCATGGACGTAACGGACTTAACCGAGTTGCGAGCTTGCTCGGCAGGTCGGCGATGGGTCAAGCCGGCTTGTGGATAAATGCGCTGCAGTGCGAGGTGAATATGCCTCACGCGGCATTGGTTGTGGCCAAGACTGGAGCCAAGACTGGAGCCAAGACTCGGGCCAAAGACTCCGGCCAAGACACGGCCCAAGACTCTGGTCAAGATATCGTGGTTTCATGCTCTGCCGCGGCGGCCCAGGTCGAGAGGTCGCCTCTCGACCAGTCGCGCCAGGATTTTGAAGTACTGCCAGAGTGGAGAGTCTTGCGATGCGTGGAGTGATTTTTCTTGGTGAACGCAAATTGCAAGTCGCCGAATTTCCCGATCCGGCGCCAGGGCCCCATGATGTCGTCGTCGAAATCAAAGCGTCCGGGATGTGCGGCAGTGATCTCAAATTCTACCGTGCGACCGGCGGAGAAACCGCGGCGCTTGGGCTCGGTAAGCTCGAAGGCCCGGTCATCGCCGGCCATGAACCGTGCGGTGTGGTGGTGGCGGTCGGAAGCAAGGTCGATGAACGCGCCGCGCGGATCGGCGCCCGAGTCATGGTGCACCACTACAGCGGTTGCGGCGTCTGTCAGCATTGTCTGAGCGGCTGGTCGCAAATGTGCGTCGCCGGCAGCACGATCTACGGCGTCACCGCGCATGGCGCGCACGCCGATTACATGAAAGTTCCCGCGCATACGCTCGTGGCATTGCCCGAGCAATTGAGCTTCTCGACCGGAGCGGCGATTTCCTGCGGCACCGGCACTGCCTATGGCGCGCTGCGCCGCATGAATGTCGGCGGTGCCCACACCATTGCAATTATCGGCCAGGGCCCGGTCGGACTTTCGGCGACGCAGCTCGCAGTGGTCATGGGCGCGCGCGTCATCGCCCTTGACGTTAGCGACGAACGGCTGGCGCGCGCCAAGGGGTTCGGCGCCGATGCCCTGATCAATCCCAAGACTGGCGACGCACTTGCTGCGATCAAGGCGCTCACGCATGGCCTGAGCGCCGACCTGGCGCTGGACACGTCCGGCACCCCGGAAGGCAGGTTAACGGCAGTACGGGCGACGCGCGCGTGGGGTACGGTCTGCTTCGTCGGCGAAGGCGGCGGCGTCTCGCTTGACGTCAGCCCCGACATGTTGCGCAAGCAGCTCACGATCATCGGTTCGTGGACCTTTTCCACGACCGGGCAGGCGGAATGCGCCCGGTTCGTGGCCGATCGGAATATCGCCGTTGATCACCTGTTCACCCACCGCTGGGGGCTTTCGCAAGCAGACGAGGCCTATCGGCTATTTGATCGGCAGACCAGCGGCAAAGCTGTCTTCGCTAAGTCCTAGGGTCAAAACGCCCGCTTTTGCAGACGGCGAACATGGGGCCGAGATCACGGCAAGACCTCGCCTGCGGCATCGCGCCCTCGGTTCATTGGCCCGATTTAGGCATTCAATAGAGCGTGGTCCTCGACCCAGGACCCATAAAACGTGCTAAAAGATTGTACCGATAAGAAACCTCGACAATCAGCCGACAGAGGGAGGAGTTCAATGGCTCGGATTCATCGGCGAAAATTGCTTCAGCTTTCCGGCGCTGGCGCGGTTGCGGCAAAGACCGGCGGTATTGCCGCGATCCTGGCGACCGGTCGGGCGCCGGCTTACGCCCAGGGCACGACCGTGCACTGGCTGCGCTGGAACGATTTCGTTCCCTCCTCGGATAAAGTTCTGCGCGAGCAGATTGTGCCGGCGGCCGCGAAAGATCTCGGCATTACGCTCAACATCGAAATGATCAACGGCAACGACATTCAGGCGCGCACCACGGCCGCCATTCAGTCCGGCACTGGGCCGGATGTGATTTGCGCGCTCAATAATTGGCCGCAGCTCTATGCTGACAGCTTGGCCGACGTGAGCGAGGTTGCCGAGAAGCTCGGCAAGGATCAGGGCGGCTATTACAAAGAGTCGATTGCGGTTGCCAATGACGGCAAGAAGTGGCTCGGCGTGCCCTGGTGCATCCTCGGCAACGAGAACTCGTATCGCAAATCCTGGTTCGAGGCGGTCGGATTCACCAAGTTTCCGGAAACCTGGGACGAGTATCGCGACGCCGGCAAGAAGCTCAAAGCCAACGGCCAGCCGATCGGCCAGGCGATGGGCCACAGCTTCGGCGATCCGCCGACTTTCTTCTATCCGTATTTGTGGTCGTGGGGCGGCAAGGAAGTCGAGAAGGACGGCAAGACCGTTGCGCTCAACGGCAAAGAGACCATTGAGTCGGTCAAATTCTGGACCGCGTTCTGGAAGGATTGCTGCGACGAAGGCGGGCTCGCCTGGGATGATTCCAGCAACAACCGTGCTTTCCTCGCCGGCACGATCTCATCGACGCTGAACGGCGCTTCCATCTATCTCCTGGCCAAGCGCGAAGGCGACAAATACCAGAGCGAAAAAGGCACCCCGCTTTGGCAGGACATTTTGCATGGCGCGCTGCCGAAGGGTCCTGCCGGGCAGTTCTCATATCAACTGCCGATGACCAATATGCTGATGGGCTACTCCAAACAGCAGAAGGCCACGCGGGACTTCCTCGCCTGGATCACTTCAAAGCCGGTCTACCAGACCTGGTTCAATTCGCAGCAGGGCTATTCGGTGGGCGCCACTACAGTTTGGGAAGAAGATCCGATCTGGAAAAACGATCCAGTCATGGATCTATTCCGCCTCGCCGGTCGATCCGGCCAGTTCCCCGGCTATGCCGGGCCGGCTGATCGCAAAGCTGGCGAAGGGATGAGCAAGTACGTCATTGTCGACATGTATGCCAAAGCGGTTCAAGGCATGCCCGCCGAGGATGCGGTGAAATGGGCAACGGGCGAGTTGCAGAAAATTTACGTCTGATTTGCCGCGTAATGTCTATCTCAGTTCGGTACTTCGTAGCCGCGCCGCCCTGTCGAGTCGGGATGGCGCGGCCGGCGCCGGACCGCAGAGGAAGTGCCGATGGCAATAAGTGAAGCGGTTGGTCAACGAGCGTTCGCGCAGGCGCCGCGCCGCGGGTGGGCCACTCGCCTTCTTGAGGACGAGCGCTGGCTGGCGGTGTCGCTTCTGCTGCCGACGGTGGTGCTGCTTGGGCTGTTCATCGCCTATCCGTTCGTACAAGGCGTGTTGCTGGCGATTACCGACACCAAGGTCGGCATTCCTGGCCGTTTTGTCGGCGTGCAGAATTTCATCGCGCTGTGGTACGACAGCATTTTCCGCACGGCGGTTTGGAATACTTTCGTCTATACGGCGGTCGCGACGGTGTTCAAGCTTGCTTTGGGCTTGTGGCTGGCACTGCTCCTTAACCGGCATTTCAAAGGCAAGGCTTTCACCCGCGCGTTTATTCTGTTGCCCTTCATCATTCCGACTGTGCTTTCAACTTTCGCCTGGAAGTGGATGTTCGATCCCACCTTCAGCGTCATCAACTGGACGCTGTTCCAGCTCGGCCTCATTCACGGGCGGATCAACTGGCTCGGCGATCCAGATCTGGCGCTGATCTCGGTGATCATCGTCAATGTCTGGCGCGGCGTGCCGTTTTTCGCCATCAGCCTGCTCGCCGGGTTACAGACCATCAATCCGGAACTGCAAGAGGCCGCCGCCATCGACGGTGCGCGTGCCTGGCAGCGCTTCTGGCACGTGACCTGGCCGCTCCTTCTGCCGGTGACGATGGTGGTGATGCTGTTCTCGATTATCCAGACATTCGCGGACTTCCAGCTCGTTTATGTGCTGACCGGAGGCGGCCCGGCCAATGCGACGCAGCTGTTTGCGACCTATGCCTATCAGATCGGTGTCGGCACCGGTCTCTTAAGCGAGGGCGCCGCGGTTTCTCTCGCCATGTTCCCTTTCCTACTCTTCGTTGTGGTGGTGCAGCTTCTCTACATCCGCCGTGTCGAGGTGCACTGAACGATGATCGAAGGAGCAAAATGGCGCCGTTGGGCGTACTTCTACATTCCGCTCGGCGGCTTTATTTTCTGGCTGCTGTTCCCTTTCTACTGGATGCTGGTGACGTCGGTCCGGCCGGACCGCGAATTGTATCGCCCGTGGATGGCGCCTAACTACACACCGTTCTGGACCGCGCATCCTACGCTGGTCCACATCATCGACCTGTTGACCGAGACCCTGTTCACCCGATGGATGCTCAACACCCTGTTCATCGCGATCTTGTCGACGGTGATCTCGCTGTTTTGCGGCGTTCTTGCCGGCTACGCGCTGTCACGTCTGAAGTTTCCTTTCGCCGGCAGTCTCGGCACCGGAATTTTCATCACCTATCTCGTGCCGCAGACGCTGTTGTTCATTCCGCTTGCCGACATCATTCGCAACTTTCAGCTCGGCGACACGCCATGGGCGCTGATCCTTACCTATCCGACCTTTCTCATTCCGTTCTGCACCTGGCTGTTGATGGGCTACTTCAAGGCGATCCCCCGCGAGCTTGAAGAATGCGCCCGCATCGATGGCGCCACCCGCTGGAAAGCGATGACGTACATCATCATCCCGATCGCCGTTCCGGGAATCCTGTCGGCCGGCATCTTCGCCTTCACGCTGTCGTGGAATGAGTTCATCTATGCGCTGGTGTTTCTCTCCTCGGCCCAACAGAAGACGGTTTCGGTCGGGGTCACGTCGGAGCTAGTGCGCGGCGACGTCTTTTACTGGGGCCAATTGATGGCGGGTGCGCTGCTTGGCTCGATTCCGGTGGCTGTTATCTATTCGTTCTTTGTCGAGCATTATGTCGCCGGCCTTACCGGCTCGGTAAAGGGATAAGGCGGGGAGAAGGCAATGGCGCGCGTTCTGATCCGCAACCTCAACAAATTTTATGACGACTTCCACGCCGTCAAAGACGTGAACCTTGAAATCCGCGACAAGGAATTCGTGGTTCTGGTCGGCCCTTCGGGCTGCGGCAAGACTACGACGCTGCGCATGGTGGCGGGCCTGGAGTCGATTGGCTCGGGTCAAATCCTCATCGGCGATACCGTGGTGAACGAATTGCCGCCCATGGACCGCGACATCGCCATGGTGTTTCAGAACTATGCGCTCTATCCGCACATGAGCGTCTACGACAACATGGCCTTCGGCCTGAAAATGCGGAGGGTCGACCGCGGCGAGATTCGCAAGCGCGTCCATGAGGCCGCCGACATCCTCGGCATTCGCGATTATCTCGGGCGCAAACCCCGGCAGCTTTCCGGCGGACAGCGCCAGCGCGTGGCGCTCGGCCGCGCCATCGTTCGCCATCCCCAAGTGTTTCTGTTCGACGAGCCGCTTTCGAACCTCGACGCCAAGCTGCGCGTCCAGATGCGCGTGGAATTAAAGAAACTGCACAACCGGCTTAACACCACCGCAGTCTATGTCACGCATGATCAGGTGGAGGCGATGACCCTTGGCGATCGCGTGGTGGTGATGCGCGGCGGCATCGTGCAGCAGGTCGGCGAGCCGCTCGAACTTTACAATAGGCCGGCTAATCGTTTCGTCGCCGGCTTTATTGGCTCGCCGGCGATGAATTTTGCCTCGGTTCATGTGACCAACGGCACCGGCGGATTGCGCGCCGGCAATACCGGGCTCGCAATCGATGTCCCGGCTGAAATCAGTTCGCGGCTTGCGCCTTACGCGGGCCGCGACGTTATCATGGGCGTTCGCCCGGAGGATTTGGAGGTCGCCAACGGCGGCGATCCACCGGGACTTTGTTTCGAGGCCTTGGTGGAAGTCGTGGAGAGATTAGGCGCCGAGAGTCTGCTCGACCTGCAAGTCGGCGAGCAAACGATGGTGGCCTCGGTCGAGCCCAACATCCGCGCTAAACGCGGCGACAGATTGCGTTTCGCGCTGAGGCCGGAGCGGCTGCATTTCTTCGATACAAAGTCCGAAGCGGCAATCTAGAATTACGGAAACGCCGTCGCGTTTCAGTTGTGACCTTCGCCTCTGGCACGGCGTTAGAGTCCGCAAGGTGTGTTGTGCGGCTGACAAAGTCAAAAGCTCGCGCGTTTGCCGGTTCGATACCGGACCATTTGCGCGAAGCCTTTCGTCATGCCGTCTGGTCTTATGCCGGATGGAACCCGGCCCAGCCTGAACCGGAAGTGCAAGTTGGCGACAAGCGCTACGCGCTCAGCGCCATTTGCGGCTTGATGGATGGCTTCAACGATCGACTGTCCGAGGACATATTCGATCGATTGATGTCCTATCTGCGCGAGATACGCTACACGCTGCTTCGCCAGAAGCTTGTCGCGGAACATTCCTACGCCGCTGCCGGCCGCTGTTTTTTGCGATTGATCGAAGATCGCAAGCGGCACTTTTTGGTGCCTTGAGGTAGCGAACGTCGCCCGAGTTGATGGCCAATAGGTATTTATGTTTCCGATCATAAATCCTTATTGTGCCTCCCGGCTCCGGCGCCGAGGCGGAAGGCCGGAACCCCAAGGTCCGGTGAAATATTCCAAACGGCGCGTGCGAATTATCGTGCAGGCTTGCGTTGACGCGCCAATGTGCGCCGTGTCACGCTTTGCCGCCCCCGTGCATCTCAGGCCCGAGGGAGAATAACGCGCCAATGGCGGCCCGATCGGCATGACGACGTCCCCGTCGCCGAAGTCCGAAGTGACCGAGAGCGCGGCCGCGCCTCTGCTGGAAATCGCGCAGCTGTCGATGCGCTTCGGCGGCATCGTCGCACTCGACAATGTCAGTTTCACCGTTGGTAAAGGTCGGATTGCGGGGCTGATCGGACCGAATGGCGCCGGCAAGACCACTTTGTTTAACTGCCTGAGCAGGCTTTATCGCGCCGAGCGCGGCGACATCCGCTTGAACGGGAAATCGCTGGGCAATTGCGCGGCTGCCGATATCGCCGCGATCGGAGTGGGCCGCACGTTCCAGAGCCCGGCCCTGTTCGCCTCCATGACGGTCCTCGATAACGTCAAGATTGGCGGCCACGCGCGTGGCCGCAATGGCGCACTGATTGATTCGGTGACGCTGCCTTCGGCGCGTCGCGAGGAACGCGATTTCGACGAAACCGCACGTGCGATGCTGGCTTTCGTCGGTATGGAACGCGAGACGTTCCGGCAGGCCGCAAGTCTCTCCTTCGCCGCGCGCAAACGCGTCGAGCTCGCGCGCGCGCTCGCGGTGCGGCCGTCGCTGCTTTTGCTCGACGAGCCTGCCGGCGGACTCAATCACGAGGAAGTCGTGGAACTTGGCGCGCTCATTCGCTCGGTCCGCGATCAGCTCGCAATCACCATCTTGCTGGTCGAGCATCACATGGGCCTGGTGATGAGCCTGTCGGATCAGGTCGTCGTGCTTAATTTTGGGCGTGTCATAGCCGACGGGCCGGCCGATCAAGTGCGCAGCAATCCGGCCGTCGCCGAAGCCTATCTGGGGACGCGGCACTGATGGCGGCGATTCTCGAGCTCAACGGGGTGAAAGCCTTTTACGGGCAATCCGAAGTGCTGCACGGAATCGATCTCGCAGTCGAAGAGGCCGGCATGACCGTACTGCTCGGAGCCAATGGCGCGGGCAAGACGACGACGCTGCGCGCGATCTGCGGCATGGTGCGCAGCGAAGGCCAGATCCTGTTCGCCGGGCGCCGGCTGGAACGGTGCGCGACCGAGCAGATCGCCGGCTTCGGCGTCGCGCATGTGCCGGAGGGGCGCGGCACGTTCATTGACCTGACCGTTGAGGAAAATCTGCGGATCGGAGGCTACGCGGCGGCCGGCCGGCCGGACGAAAAAATGCAGCTCATGTTCGGGTATTTTCCGATTCTGGCGCAGCGGCGGCGCCAGCAGGCGGGTGCGCTGTCGGGCGGCGAGCAGCAAATGCTTGCCATTGCCCGCGCTTTGATGATGTCGCCGCGGCTTCTCGTGCTCGACGAGCCGTCGTTCGGTCTGGCGCCGCGGATCGTCGAAGCGATTTTCGACATCGTCGAGCGGATAAGACGGGAACAGCGGGTCAGCGTGCTTTTGGTGGAGCAGAACGCAAACTTGGCGCTGGAAATGGCCGATCGCGCCTACCTCCTCGAAACCGGCTACGTGGTTGCCTCCGGTAGCGCCAAAATGCTGGCCAACGACCCGCAGATACGCCGCTCTTATCTCGGATACTGACAGGCCGCCGATGCATCAGCTGCTGCAACTGATGTACTAGCCTTTCCACAACGCCGACTGATTTGAGCAAACCACGCAGTTATGTCGATTTCAAGGGCATAACTTCACCGTCAGATCCCGACTACGCGCGCCAGCTCCCGTCAGCAGTACGCTTGCTAATGCTTGCTAGCGACTTGCTAGTGGGTTAGACAGATGCATCGCTCGGGCGGACAGATGCACCGGGAAATTAGCAAGCGAAGAGGTGGAAAGTGGCAACTGGACGGATAGACCCGACCGCATAGCGACCGAAGACCTTGTTGCCTACGTCAAGACCTTCCGCGGACTTGACTACGCAACCGACGAAAGCATCGCCAGCTTCCTTTACGACGAAATGCGCTTCATTCCCCAGCTCTCACCAGAAGGCAACAAATTCCGCGCCCGTGATGGTGGATCAACAGCCCTTCGAGGCTGGGAGTTTCCTCCCTTGCTCGACCTTCGTGAACGCTGGGAAATTCTCTTTGGCGGTCAATGGGACTGGCATAATCCAGAAATCGATGAATGGCAGAGGGTCTAAAACAACCGGGTGTACCGGGTGTACCAAGCGAGCCACCTGGTTGGATGCACAGCCGTAAGCGTAACACTGACTGACCCCCCGGTACACTTGGTATACTTGGTACACTTGGTACAAAGGGAATGAAGAAGAATGTCTATATTGGATCAGGTTCCGTCTGTGCAGGATGAAGTAATCCCCGACAACATTCCGCTGATAGAATTGGCGGATAGAGTGGTAAGGGGAAAGATAAGGCTCTCGCCACCACAGCAGAGAATGTTGATTGAGATGTTGCCGTACATTGCGCCGAAGCTGAGCGCGACGGCGATTGCGACGATGGATGGTGGGTCGTTCGCAGAGGCGCTTGAACGCGCCATCCTCAGATCGCAATCGCCAGTCCCTTTGTTGAACGGCCCAGTCGAACCGCTGCCCGCGAGCGAGCTAAAGAAGCCTTTCGTCCGTTCAAACTATCGAAGGTTCTGATTGCGCGGGTGCGTCAGGTGGCCCATATCAATGCAATGAACGACCTTGAACCGACAGAGATGAACATCGAAGGGACTTTCTTCGATCCGAAGACGATGCTGCGCCTAGCCGCTGAGTGGCAGCGTGGCCTCTTCTTTTGGAATGACGATTACACAGCGCTGCTCTATCGGGAGCCACAGATTGAGCCATGGAAAAGCGAATGAAGCGTGAAGGGCTCTTGGAGGTCGTCTCTTTCTACGCTGGCTGCGCCGGTCTCGGTCTGCTTTCGCTGGTGATCGGTTACTACACTCTCACCCACTGGTTCTGATCCTGCCTGTTGTCCGCCCAATAACTTACGTTCGTCGCTAACCAACTTAACCAAAGTTCAATAGCGTTGAAGCGTGTCCCGTTATAAAACCGGGGCCGCTCTCTCGTCCCCAGAGCACGGCCCCGATCTCAGTTTCCCCGGCCCCTTAATTGAGGTCGGGGCCATTATTATCCACGGATCAATTACGGCTCTCAGTACCGTGGCCGACATACGTCGATCACAAATTCCTTCTGTGCGCCTTCACTCCGCGTTAGCTTGATCCTAAAGCACATTTTCATTTTCAGCTATTGATGTGGATCAAAGTACTGGGCAGCTATGCGCCACTACAATTCGCTCAGCCATGACACCGGAACTGAAACTCTCCTTGTCATGGCTAGGGCTGGCCGCGAGTTTTCCAATTGGCTTGCGGCTGGCCCGCCTCGCCGTTCGGCATTTCGACCGTAACGACAACGTCATACTGGCCTGTAGCCCACCCCTCACTGTGCATTAGAACGTAAATAGTAAGTGCGAGCCTCTGAAAATCGCGGAAGTTGTACTAAATTATCCTGATTTATCAGTGGCGGTTCCTGCGCTACCTGTTTGTGAGACAGAGCGACGACGCTTGCGCTTCGGTCGCCATTCAGGATGCTGCGCCACGATCCTCACAGCTTCGCGATACAGTTCGAGATGCTGCGCTAGGTACTCCTGAGCCTTGGCGTTGATCTCTCTCGGCGGGACAAGCGTCAGCCTGACCCCCTGACCGCGTAACTGCGCCTCGACTTCCTTTCTAGCGAGACGACGTGCGAGCGACATGATCAACCCGTAGTCCTCAGGATTTGGCGTAGTGAGTATTGCGTCCATTAGCTCCTCCATTCCTCGCCCGCACATTCGCACCCGGCTCGCAAGCGCGAATGAACCGCTCTCGCTGAAACCGACCGTTATCTTCGGCCAGCATGTTAGCAAGGCAGTTGATCGTGCATTGCCATTGATCTAGCGATGTGGAGCGCAAGCGAAACCGTGCGTCCTGCATCGCCAGGGCGATGGCTTCGTAGTGGCGCTTTGCGAATTTGTTTCGTGGAGATAGACTGTTGATAGCTCTAGGCGTTGGCTCAACCTCCTTGCCTGGGGTTAGGCCAGCCTTGGCGCTGCACACGCCTTGGCTGGCCGCTTCATTCGCAACAGACACATCTAGTCGATGCGTTGTTGTTTTCAAGATGTTTGTCTGATGTTTGTTAGTTCGCCGCGAACTTTTATTTGTTAGCTCGCGAGGCGGGGCGGGGGCCAAAATTCATCGCCGCGATCGCTCGCATACCCCCGCGCAAATTCTGTGAGAAATTCCTCGATCCACGCGCGCCTTGTGGCGCGCCGATGTTAGTTTCTTTTACGTAGACTTGCGCCTGTTAGGAGCGTAAAGTGATGCGGTTCGTGACGGTTGTGGTGGGGCGTTATGCACAAATTCAAGATTGGTGCGCGTTTGTTTCCTGCACGCTTGGATGTGCCGGATGGCGCGTATGTTGTCATCAAACGATTGCCGAAGCGCGACGGCGAATTTGAATATCAAATAAAGAGCGTTACTGAGCCAGACGAACGTGTGGTCCGCGAGAGTGAATTGAGACCAATTCCATGGGCAAACAGAGGTCGGTCGATCGCACATTGGCGCTGTCAATGAAAGTGCCCCGCTTGGGTCAGCCAACCCCGCCAGCTTCGCACGTTGGCCGCAATCCTTCGCGCCTCAGTCGATTGATTTAGATCAAGAGCCTGTTCCGGTAATGGCTTAAATGACTTTGCTGAACCTACTGGCCGCTAAGCACGGGGGTGCGAAGTCCAGTGGGGGCGGCGCGACTTGGCCACAGACTGGTCGCGTTTAAATTTTGAGAAATTGATCGCTATGACCATTGCAGATTATATCGCGATTGGCGTTCTCATCGTATTGGCGATATGGGCCGGGATGAGGCTGTATCTGCGAGGCAAGTTATAACGCGTGCGCAGGGCGATCCTTCGCGCCTCATCTTTACTGAGCAGCTTGGCCGCTGATCGCCGCCCGGCCCGGTTGATCTCATGTCAGCAACATAACGAGAGTTTGTAGCTATTGCGAAAATGGCGAGAACAACGCCTGAACATTCCGATAACGCAATTTTGTTCACTCCTCCGTTGGGATGAGGAACACGACGCGACGATTTCTGCGACAGCACCGCCCTCGGCCGCTGTGGTCGCGCACGATAAAGCAGGCGTCCAGTTCTTCAATCGTCCATGGTGCGGGGAAGCGACGGGCGGTCATTGGTTCGTGTAGTTACTTCCGACCGACAGCGCGAAGGATCGTACCGTCGCTAATATCCGCCGCTTGGCCGTTTTTCTTCAACCATTGGGCCACTTCACGACAGATCGACAAATTCGACAGATGGTCAGGCGGCCCCGCTGTGCCCCACAATTCAATCGCAGCCTGCCTTGCCCGCTCGCGATCTGGTTGCTTGGGCTTAGCTAACGGCGTAGTCGCCTGGGTAGCCACCTGCCGATTAAGCCAGTCGAGAAAATCCCTTTCGACGATCGCAAATTGCGAGCCGCTGATCGCGTCGACGTGGTCATCTCTGATGATACGGACTTCGCCCGACTTAAGCGCCTCACGAACGACCGCCGCAGCTCTTTCGCTGCTTGCATTAAGGCGCTGGTGAACTAGCGTGATGGCTTCTCCAAACGACAGCAATGAAGACGTTGGGTCCACAGCATTGTCCTTTGATGCCGGTGACAGCCGCGCATAGCTTACCGCGTTACTCACTGTTCTTCGACGTGGTGGGAAGCGACGAGAGGAGGACATGGTACAATCCGATGACCGACAGGGAGAGAATAAGATGTCGAACGCTTATGCAGTAGTTTCGGCCCTGATTTTTGCTCTAGTGGCAGTCGGGCACGTCGTGAGGCTAGTTCAAGGGTGGAGCGTGGCGATTGGGCCATACAACATATCCATGAATGTATCGTGGGCTGCCCTTGTCGTTTCTGCCCTGCTCGCAATTTGGGGCTTCACGCAATTAGGCTAGTGCCGCACTAACGCCTGTCCGGCGTTGTCGCTCACGACGAAGCAAGCGTAGTTTGAGCGCGCAAGTCGCGCTCAAGGCGTCAGTTCAATCATAGCGCTGTAGTTCTTTTGCGTCGTTCTTTTTCTTTTTTATGTGTCGATCAATGTGCGTATAGCGCCGGTCAAGGAAATAGGTGAGTGCGACTAGGATTATGAGAAATCCCAAAACTACGTATGCCATGCTCATGCAGTGATCTCAGCGTAACTTCGGTGGTTGAGCAAGGCCGCTCCCAATAGGCCGACATTCTTGAGTGCTGTGTGGGGGAGGGGAGGAGGAACCTTTCCGGCCCATTAGTGCATGAGCGCAAAGTCTCACCCGCATTGTGTAAGGGCCCATGGAGAGGTTGGGATCACTACTCTTCCATGGGCCCTGTACAACGAGGCCAGCGCTTCACAAGTCGAGCAGCACCATAATAATGTGTGCGCTCCACTTGCTAGCTGTGTGCTAGCGGGTAGGGGGCATTGCAGAATGGGTTTGCGCTCAGTAACTTAGCCCGCTCATGCACCAATTGCTGCAGCAGATATTCTCCGGGCTTGCCGCCGGCGCCGTCTATGCAAGCCTAGCGCTGGCGCTGGTGATGATCTACCGCGCCACGGATCTGGTGAACTTCGCGCAAGGCGAGATGGCGATGTTCTCTACTTACATTGCTTGGAGCCTCGTCAATGCCGGATTGCCGTTCTGGGCCGCATTCCTGATCACGCTTGCGGTTTCGTTTATCGGCGGCATGCTGATTGAACGGATTGTCATCCGACCGGTCGAAAACGCGCCGATCCTCACCGCGGTGGTCGTCACCATCGGCCTGCTTTTGATCTTCAATGCGACGGCGGGCTGGATCTACAGCTACACATTGCAGGAATTTCCGTCACCGTTCCCCGATCGTACGCTGTTCGGCGCGCTGATGACGACGCGCGATGTCGGCGTGATCGCGGTGACGCTGGCGATGCTTATCGCGCTGTTCTGCTTTTTCCGCTTCACCGCGACTGGATTGGCGATGCGTGCGGCAGCGCAAAATCCGGAATCGGCGCGGCTGTCCGGTATTCACGTCGGTCGCATGCTGGCGATCGGATGGGGGCTCGCTGCCGCGATCGGCGCGGTTGCCGGAATCATGGTGGCGCCGGTCCTGTTCCTCGATCCCAATATGATGAGCGGCGTGCTGCTCTACGCCTTTACCGGCGCGTTGCTTGGCGGCATCACCAGTCCCGTCGGCGCCGTGGTCGGCGGCCTCATCGTCGGCGTGACCGAAAATCTGGTCGGTACCTACCTGATCGCCAGTCAGCTAAAACTGACCGTGGCGCTCATATTGATCATTATTGTGCTTGTGTTCCGGCCGAACGGCCTGTTCGGCACAGCGGTGGTGCGGCGGGTGTGACCATGGCCGGAAGCGTTTCCGTCAAAAGGAGTGCAAGAGTTGCGATGGCGCGCGAGGCCGGAACGGATATTGCCTTGTGGCGCTGGGCCGGCGCCGCCGCATTGATCGCAGCTGCGGTGGTGCTGCCTTTTACGTTGAGCAATTATCATGTCTTCGAAGCGACCCAGGTGATGATCTACGCCATCGCCGTGCTCGGCCTCAACATTCTCACCGGCTATAACGGGCAAATTTCGCTAGGTCATGGCGGCTTCTTCGCCGCTGGCGCCTACACCGCCGCCATATTGATGCATCGCTACGGCGTGCCTTACTGGGCGACGCTTTTGCCGGCGGCTTTGGTCTGTTTCGCGCTCGGCGTGATATTCGGCCTGCCGGCGCTGCGGTTCGAGGGCCCTTATTTGGCCCTCGTTACTCTGGCGATGGCGGTCGCAATGCCGCAATTGCTGAAATATTTCGATTCCGTAACCGGCGGCAATCAGGGCATCGTTCTGGTCAAGCCGCTGCCGCCGCCGGGCATCGGCCTCGACCGCGATCGCTGGCTGTACTTTTTTGTTTTTGCGGTTCTGCTGCTGGCGATACGGGCAGCCGCCAATTTACTTAACGGCCGCACCGGTCGCGCATTCGTCGCCATCCGCGACCATCCGATTGCCGCCGCCGCCATGGGCATCAACACCGCCCGCTACAAGACGTTGGCCTTCGGCGTGAGCACGCTGTTCACCGGCGTCGCTGGAGCGCTTGCCGCAATCGTGATCGGTTTTGTCGCTCCCGAAAGCTTCACCCTGTTCCTATCGATATCGTTTTTGGTAGGCTCTGCGGTCGGTGGCATCGCCACGATCGGCGGCGCCGTTGTCGGCGGCTTCTTTATCGAGTTCGTGCCGAATTTCGCCAACGACATTTCCGAGGCCGCGCCATGGGCGATCTATGGATTGGCAATGCTGTTGTTCATGTACATCATGCCGCGCGGCGTGGTCGGCACGCTTGGGCCTGGGCTCGCGCACGCAATGCAGCAGTTTCGATCAGCGCGAGGCGCCGAGAAATGAAACGATGGGCAAAGGGAGGTTTGTCATGACAGCAAAGCAGATGATCGTCGCCGGCCTGTTTGCAGCCGGATTGATGCTCGCCGGCAATTCAGTCTATGCGGCGGGCCAATATGGACCAGGCGTTACCGATACCGAAATCAAGATCGGCAATACCAACCCCTACAGCGGGCCAGCCTCGTCCTACGGGATCGAGGGCAAGGTCCACGCCGCCTATTTCAACATGATCAACGAAAAGGGCGGCATCAACGGACGCAAAATCAATTACATCAGTCGTGACGATGCCTACAGCCCGCCCAAGACCGTGGAGCAGGTGCGCCAACTGGTCGAGCAAGACCAGGTGTTCTTGCTGTTCGCCACGCTGGGCACCCCGCCGAACATGGCGATCCACGGCTACGTGAACGAGAATAAGGTGCCGCACCTCTTCGTCGCCACCGGCGCCGACCAATGGAACGATCCCAAGCATTTCCCCTGGACCATGATGTGGCTGCCAAGCTACGGCATCGAGTCCCACATCTATGCGAACTACATCCTCAAAAATTTGCCGAACGCCAAGATCGCCGTGCTTTATCAGAACGACGATTACGGCAAAGATTATCTCAATGGCTTGCGCGCCGGTCTCGGCGACAAGGCCGCCAAGATGATCGTGGCGACGCAATCCTATGAGACCACCGATCCGACCGTCGACCAGCAGGTGGTGGCGCTGCAAGGCAGCGGCGCTGATGTTCTGCTCACCGCGGCGATTCCAAAATTCGCCGCGCAGACCGTACGCAAAGTCTACGATATCGGCTGGAAACCGACGCATTTTCTCAATTCGGTCGCTAATTCGGTCGGCTTGGTGATGAAGCCGGCAGGGCTCGAGAAGGGTGTCGGCATCATTTCGGCAACTTACCGCAAGGATCCCACCGATCCGCAGTGGCAGGCCACGCCGGAATACAAAGAATGGCTTGCTTTCATGAACAAATACGGCCTGTCCGCCAGCATAACCGACTCCGAAGCCGTCGTCGGTTATTCCTATGCGCAGACGCTAGTCGAAGTGCTCAAAATGTGCGGCGACAATCTCACGCGTGAGAACGTGATGAAGCAGGCGGCAAGCCTGCACGATCTGAAGCTGCCGCTGTTGTTGCCGGGCATCACGCTCAACACCGGCGCCGACGACTTCGATCCGATCAAACAGATGCAATTGCAGAAGTTCGACGGCACGACGTGGCAGCTGTTCGGCGACGTCATTTCGGGATCCGGCACCTGATAGACCCGTCATTGCGAGCGCGGCGAAGCAATCCAATCTGAATTTAAAGATCTGGATTGCTTCGTCGCCCGAACAGGGGCTCCTCGCAATGACGTTCTTGCACAGCGTTTATTGCTCAGGCTCGATCACGATCGGCGCCTGGAGCGCAAGCCGGTGCCCGGCGTTGAGTTCGGCGTTAACCGCGGCGGTCCAGTTGCCCGGCTGGGCAAGTTCGATGCCGTCCACTTGCCACAGTCCGCTCTGGACTTGGGTAGCGGTGCGGACGACCGGTTTGCTTGCAGCGTCCGGAGGAGTAAGCGTGAAGGTCAGATTCTGAACGATCAGTGGATCATCCTCTTCGGTCCACAGTCGAATGGTGGCGCGCGCCGTCCCGACGTGGCCGGGCATGATCGTGACATCGGCCATGCCAGCGACCGAATGAATGTGAACAAAGGCGGCTCCCTCGGGAACGGCAGCATAGACAGGGTGCTGATGCGTGTGGCTCGACGGCGCCATCGCACCGAGGAAGCCGACAACGAAAACCGCCGCGAAGCCAAGCGCGGTTTCGGTGAGACTGTTGCGGTAGAGGCGATGAACGGCGTCGGCACTCGCCAGCCGTGGCGTAAGGTAAAAATGATTCACCGAAGCGAGTGCGATCATCGCCGCAAACAATCCGATCTTGACGAGAACGAGCTGCCCGTAGGTCGTCGAGAAAAGATTATTGAGGGTTCCGACTTCGTACCAGCTGTTGACGAATCCCGAAGCCAACAGTGTGCCGACGCTAATCATGCCGAGCACTGAAAATCTATGCACCGCAGTCGCGATGTTGACGTCCCAGCGCGACTCTTTCTGCCGCCAAGCCGCAGCGAGCAGCATCGCAAGCGGCGGCAGGCCGCCAAGCCAAACCCCGGCGGCAGCGAGGTGCAAAGCATCGGCGGCTAGCGGAAATTGGCCGGCAGCACCCGGCGTCGCGCCGGCATGTCCGGTCCAGGCCGGCGCGATCAGCACGGCGATGGCGAGGACAACCGCGAGCGCGCCCAACAACCCACGACCGCCACTGCGCATCAGCGCCGCCACCGAAACCGTAAGAAGCACGGCCGCCGCCAATCGCCCCAGCAATACTTGGCCGAAGCGGGTCTCGCCGGCGACCGTCCAAAGGCCGCCATTGCGCAAAACTTCGGCGACCGGCGCGTCGTAGATGCCGGCCGCGAGCAGAATGAGCCAGATGGCGCCGGAAAGCACCGCCACCGCAAGGCTCGCGCAAATGAGCCAAGCCCAGCAGCGACGCAAGTGCGCGATGACGCCATCGCCATCCACAGGAGCGCGCTCAGGTGTGCCGGTCGCAGCCGCAGCAAATGCCGGCGCTGCGACGAGCGTTGCAAAAATCACCGCGCCCGCCGCAAGGATCGTTGCGGCGAAATGCAACGCGCGCACATAAGCCAGCGGATCGCCCAAGGCCACGGACAAGACTATCGGCCGCCGACGGTGAAGGTGAAATTTCCTTCCGTCTTATGGGTGTCGACCGACAGCGCCTGCCAGCGCACCCGGTAAGTGCCCGGCGATAGCGATTTCAGACCGACCCGCATGGTATTGCCGCTGACCTGAGCCTTGCCCTGATCGACGCGCCCGCCATTGGCATCCGTCACTTGGACGGAACTGAAAGCCGACTCCAGATTCTGCGTAAAAGTCAGCGAGACCTCGCGCGGCGCGCTGGCCACGGTGCTGCCGACGAGCGGACTGGCGTGATCGAGAAAGGCGTGGGCGTGCGCCGCGGTAGTGCCGAAGAGCACAGCCAGCAACAAAGGGAAGACGATGTTTATTCGCATAATCAAGCCTCAGAATTTGAGTTGTTGCGGAGGAGCCGAGCTGCCGCCTAGCAGCGGCCGGCCGATCGTGGTCGGGAACATGTCGTCAAGGTAAAGATGCAGCTGGCCGAGGAAGCCGACACCGGTGCCGCTGGCTTGGTTCACCGGGATCACCGCCTCAGCACCCACCTGGAAATAGGAGCCGACCCAGATCACGCCCGGATTGATCGTGCCGGTGGTGAGCCCGCTATTGCCGAAATTGTTCGTGACCGGCGTTGACATTTGCATCTCGACGATCGGGATGAGGTGATTGATGAAGTCGGGCAGCTGGTAGTCGTGAATTTCCGATTTCAGATAGGGCATGCTGTATTGGATCGACGCGCCATAGACCAGCACTTGCGGAATGAAACTGCCGGAATCGAAGTCGAAGTTGCGCGTGGGAATCTGATAGCCGATCTGTCCGGTGACGGCGAAGGCGCGGATCCATCCGAACGAGTCAGGCAGATCGCCGAACCCTTTGCCGAAATAGAAAGTCGGCGTGAGCGTCGACCAGCGGTCCGCTAATCCGGAATTGACGGCGCCGGTGCCGCCCCAATCGACAATCAGCCCGAGCAACAGAGCCAGCTCATGCGGCCCGTCCTTGAGGAGCTGATACTGCAGCGTGGTTTCGAGATTGCCAAAGCCAGCCTGAGTGAAGCCACCCGGCTGGTGGATCTGCGACCAGGTATCACCGATGGAAATCCCAAGATCTTCGGTGATGCGTTTCGATAATTCCGCAGAAATATCCCACTCGGTGGCCGGCGGCATGTCACCGGTCTTTGACCAGGCGACCGTCGGCAACGACATTTCGTCGGCGACGCAAGGGTCGTCAGTGGCAAGCGTTGCCGGAAAGAAACGCGGACCGACGAAACAGTGCGCAAAGGCCTCCGCGGCCGAGAGCGCGACGAAGATGAGCGCTAACGCGAATGCGCGCGAGCAGCTCGAAGAGCGAAGCATGAATAACCTCCATTGGCGCGTAAATCGATGGCGGCCGGTTATGGCCGCCAGCACTTACACGACCGGGGGAGGGCCTCGCGGGCGATGAGCGTTGAATTTGGCGCCAGCGATCAGGACGACGCGCGCCGCCAGATCGAGCTGTCTGAATGCGGACTGTGGCGCGCGGTCGGCGGAGACCGTCGGTGCAATTGCCGTCGCCAACGAGGTGATACAGCCGACACAGGATTTGACGCAGAGATTGCCGTTACTGTCCTGGGGGCCCGGCGCCGACTCGTCGCCAAGGCCGCTATGGCAGATAACCACATCCGGCTGCGCGGCGGCTTCGGCTGCAGCCTGCGCGGCGACAAAACTCGCCATCACGCCTGCAAATGCGATCGCGTAAGCCGCAACGAGCGCGATAACGCGCTGTCGCAATGGCTGCTTCGCGAACGTCATGCGCACAACCCCGCCCTCGACCCCTCGTCGATTACCAACATCATAACGGCAAAGAAATTCCGCCGCCAGCCGAAAAGCCTTTTTGGTGCCGCCCGGCCACGTGCATCGCCGATTTTACATCGATCCGGCAATCTCGGACTTGCCTTGCGCACTCACCACGTCAGTGCTTGTCCATATGCATCATGCCGCCATGACCCTCATTCATTGCGCCGCCGCTTTTTGCAGTAGGGCCGGGCGCGGATGCTCCGATCGCCGCGATAGGATACTCAACGTCAATGATCCCGGCCTTCTCGAACTTGAGCGTAGCCTTCACCGTCCCGCCTTGGTTCAGCGGATGCTCGAGCTTGACAAGCATCAAGTGCAGGTTGGACGGCTTGAATGTAACGGTTTCGCCCGGCTTGATTTCGAGGCCGTCCTCGACGGGCCGCATTTTCATCACGCCGTTTTCCATTGTCATGATATGGATTTGACATTCGGCGCTAGCGTCGCTCGACACACAGCTGATCCGGTCGGGCGTGTTGCCGTTGTTCGTGATCGTCATATAGGCGGCGCCCGTTGACGCGCCCTTTGGCGTGGCCCGCGCCCACGGCTGGGTGATGTGGATCGAGCCGGCATTGTAATCGGTAGCCTGAGCTGCCGCTGCCAAGAAGTGGGCCAAAACGAGTGCAAGGCCAGCTGCAAGACTAGCCGCAAGACCGTAAGAAACGTTCTTCCAGGCGAAGTTTGTCATGGAATTGCTCCGTAGCTGATGCCGCCCAGGGCGCACGGTGCCAAGTGTTCGGCGTCTCAGCGAAATGAAGTGGTTTGGGCAAAAGGCCCCGCGACGGCCGCAGAAGTGGCCGTCAGGCGTCACGCCACGCGCGGAGGCGCTCGCGATTGATGCGATTTCGCGGCGGGACCGCCGGCGAGAACTGTGATCGCGGGCAACGCGATGCAGTGGCTCGGCGATCGCGGCACGGCAACGACCTTTGCCGACGGTGACGGCATGCCCGCCGTCAACGTTAGGCAACCGACGCAGCAGCAATCGGCGCAAATCCTGTCATTCGTTTCATCGGTTGAGGGCGCAGACTGCCCAGCCACATTGACGTGGCAAAGAATACCGCCTGCTGGTGCAGCCGCTTCGGCCGCGGCGCGCGCAGACCCCACGCTCCCGATCAAGCTCGACAGCGCAATCGTGTAAGCGCAATAACCGCGATCACGCGCTGCCGCAATGGCCGCTTCGCGAACATCGAGCGCACAACCTGCCTCCGCCCCCTCATCGATCACGAACAGCCTAACGGCAAAGAAATTCCCGCGCCAGCGGGAGAAGGCCGGCCGGAAAGCCGGTTTGATGCGCAAATTCAACTTCCAGCCACGGCTGTGGTAGGGTTCTGCGCACGAACAAGCAGCGGAGTCGAACATGCGCAGGACTGCACTTGCGATTGCTTTCCTGGTGGGGCTCATCGCGCCCGCCGCCGCTCAAAGGGCCGAGATTGCGGCGGCGAACGCCAAATGGATGGAGTTTTTCAACAAGGGCGATTTTGACGGCGTTGCCTCACTCTACAATGCTGATGCCACAGCATTTCCGCCCGGCTCCGCGATGGTCAAGGGCAGGGCGGCGATCGGGGCGATGTGGAAAGGCATGGCTGAACAAATGACCGATCCCAAAGTGACGACCATCGAGGTCAAGCGACTAGGGCCGGCAGCGGCGCGCGAGATCGGCACCTTCAGCTTGAAGACCAAAGGCGCAACGCCGAAAGAAGTGGCCGGCAAGTATGTCGTGATCTGGCAGAAGCTGGGAAAAGACTGGAAGCTCGCAACTGACATTTGGAATGAGGGCAAGTAACCGCGCCCGCGGGCGCGTATTTTCGGGACATCATCCCAGGACATCATCAATGACGTCGAGCGAGACATGCCATTCTTTGGTGCAGCCCGCCCGGGTCCATCGCCGGCTTTATACCGATCCAGCGATTTTCGAACTGGAAATGGAACGGATATTCGGCGCCGCTTGGATCTACGTCGGCCACGAGAGCCAGGTGCGCAATCCCGGCGACTATCTCCGCGCTTTTATCGGCCGCAAGCCCATCGTCCTGGTGCGCGACGCCGAAGGCGAAATTCGCGTCATCCATAATCAATGCGCGCATCGCGGTTCGCTGGTCGTCGCCAACGACAAAGGCAACACGGAAGAATTCCAATGTTGCTATCACGGCTGGACCTATCATCTCGATGGCCGGCTCAAGGCGGTGCCATTGCAGCATGGCTATCCGCGCGACTTCGATCCGGGAAGTTCGAGGACGGCGATGGTCTCGGCCGCGCGGGTGAAAAGCTATCGCGGTTTTGTATTCGCCAGCGAGGCGGCCGATGGTCCAAGCCTTGAAGACTTCCTTGGATTTATGACGACGTCCTTCGACGACATGATCGATCGCGCGCCCGATGGCGAGATCGAGGTCGCCGGCGGCACGTTCAAGCATGCTTACGAAGCCAACTGGAAGCTTTACTTGGAAAACCTGTGCGACGCCGCGCATCCTTTGTTCACGCATCGGTCCTCGATTGACGCGGCGCAACAACAATCGGACGAAGTCTATTCCGACGGCTCAGGAGAAATCGCAATTCGGCAAATGCGCCAGAACGGCGCGCCGTACAGCTTCTGGGAATCCCAGGTCGGCATCTGGACCTATCCGAACGGCCATTCTTATCTGGGCGACTATCATGACGACGCCAAGCTGGTCGCGGCACTGCAAGACCCGGTGTTCCGCGATTACATCGCCGCCATGGAGAAGAAGAAAGGCAAAGCGGAAACCCGCCGCGTGCTCGAAGTGCGGCGCTGGAACACTAACATTTATCCTAACCTCTCGTTCATGAGCGGTTTTGCGCAGCTGCGGGTCGTGCATCCGATCGCGGTCAATCGCACCGTGGTCCACACCTATAATTTCCGTCTCAAAGGCGCGCCGGAGCGGATGTTCCGCAACACCATCAGTTTCGCCAATACCGTGAACGGCACCGGTTCGCTTGTGCTCACCGACGATCTTGAAATCTACAACCGCATCGGCATGGGGTTATCGAGCGAAGGTGCGGAATGGATCGAGATCGGCCGCGGTCTGCAAAGCGACGTTGCCGACGCACACGGCGGCAGACGCGGCAAGAATTCGACCAGTGAAATTTACATCCGCAACATGCTTGACGCTTGGCTCCGCTATATGACCAACGGTCGCGCCGAAATGCGCGCAGTGTCCTAGCGCATGATCCCGAAAAGTGGATGCCGGTTTTGGGATACGATCATGCGTGAAGAAAATACCTGTTGTGAATCGCTTCGATAGATTTTGGCTCTAGGATCGATGGCCAGAAAGCCGAAACGTCCGCCGCGGTCGCCAGCGATCCGCGCGCGGCGGCTGATTGCGCGGCGGCCACGGGGCGTGCCGCCGGCGGCCGCAGGACTCGATCTGCATCGCTGCGAGCAATTCCTCATCAATGAAGCGCGACTGCTCGACGAGGGAAAATTCGACGATTGGCTCGCGTTGTTTACGCCGGACGCGTGGTACTGGGTGCCGAGTGAGCCCAATCAGCGCGATGCGCTCGAAACCGTTTCGCTGATCTACGACGATCGCCGCCTGCTCGAAACGCGGGTGCGCCGACTTTCCAGCCCGCGCATGTATTCGCAAGAGCCGCGTTCGCGCACCAGCCGGATTGTCGCCAATGTCACGATCGAGGCCAACGATCGCAACGCCTGCACGGTGCGCTCCAAATTCGTCTTGATCGAATATCGCCGCGAACAACAGCGCATTTTCGCCGGCACTGCGCTCCACCGCCTGGTGCAATCAGACGGACGCGTCATGATCGGCTGGAAGCGGGTGGATCTCGTCAATTGCGACGCGCCGCTCGACGGCATCACCATCCCGTTTTAGGTCGTCATTGCGAGGAGCCCCGACGGGCGACGAAGCAATCGATAACTTGAATCCTTTTCTGGATCGCTTCGCTGCGCTCGCAATAACGAGTGCTCACGTCCCCGTCGGCCGGTGCAGGGCAGTGCGGGTGCGCTGCGCGGTCAGCCATTTGGAGCGAGCGGCGAGGCCAAGCGCGGCGGCGCGAAGCGCCGGCGGCCAAGTTGTCGGCAGGCCGAGCCAATAAGAAATGCGCTGGGTGTGTTCGGTGATCGGGCGCTCGTTGCGTTCCCAGGATTTCAGGGCCGTTTCTATGTCGGCCTCGCGTTCCAGATGTACCGCAAGCGAAAGCGCGTTCATCATGGCGCAGCCGCCGCCCTGGCCGATATTCGGCGGCAGCGCATGCGCGGCATCGCCGACAAGTGCGACGCGTCCCGCGGACCAGCGCTTGAGCTTGATCAGTTCGAAACGATCGTAACGGCCCTGCGTGCCGAGGCGGTCGATCAAGGCTTCGAGCGGTGGAAACCAGCGTTTCCATTCGTCCTTGCGCACCGGCACTGCCTTGGCGATTTCATCGCTGTCGAGCATCGTCAGCGCGATATAGATGTCGGTCTCGCTGCATGGCGTGTACAAGACCCGCCGCGTGCCCGACCAATATTCAATGGTCTTGCCGTCGCCCGCCGCACGCTCCGCCGCGGTCTTGTCCATCAACAGACGCGTGCAGCCGTCGACCAGGAATTTGCGTTTTGCCAGAAGTCCGAGGCAATCCCGCAGCCGCGAATTGCTGCCATCGGCTGCCACCACGAGATCGGCCTTGCGGCTTGTGCCGTCCGACAGGATCAGCTCGCCTTGCGGCGTCGCACCAACGGCCACCGAATTGGTCACGATGTCGGCCCCGGCGCTGCTTGCTGCCACGGCCAGCGCATTAATCACGTTCTGCCGCACGATGCTGAAGACGCGGCTGCCTTTCCAGCTATGGGTCGAGATCAACCGGTCGCGGCCGTCACGCACTTCGCGGGTATGGGCGAAAGGGGCGCCTTTGACTGCGGCGGCATAGGCGCCGACAGCTTCGAGAACGCGCAAGCCATTCTCGTAAATGTAAATGCCGGCGCCCGTGGTGCGCAGCCGATCGGCGCGTTCGTGCACGCGCACGCTCCAGCCGCGCTGCGCCAGGGCGCAAGCTGCGGTGAGCCCGGCAAATCCGGCGCCGGCGATCTCGGCGTGACGTTGTTTCATCTTCGCCTCATCTTCGGCTCATCTTCGGTGCATCCTGTCACACCTTGAGGTGACGGAGGCAAGCCATTCCCTTATGATTTCCAGCTAACTGCGATGTACGTCACGACCCAAGGAGTGACCCATGGCCCGGTTGCGCCATTTTGCCGTTTGCGTAAAAGATCTCGAGAAGGCCGCGAAATTCTATGAGAACGTGTTCGAGCTCAAACGCATCGGGCGCGAGGATTTGGACATTGGCTCAGCGATTTACATGAGCGACGGCGTGATCAATCTCGCGCTGCTTAATTTCACCGGCGCCGCCGGCAGCAAGGCCTCCGATCTGAAAAATCCAGGCGGGCATGTCGGCGCTCACCATTTCGGCTTTCAGGTGGACGATCTTATCGAAACGCAGAAGCGCATCGAGGCCAACGGCGGCAAATTCTTCTTCGATCTCGGCGAAGAGCGGCACGGCAATTTCGAACGCAAGTTCAAGGATCCCGACGGCGTGATCTTCGATATTTCCAAGAATGGCTGGCAGGGGACGGACGGCTATCGGAAGTGAGAGTGGCTGTCATTGCGAGGAGCGAAGCGACGAAGCAATCCAGAGCGGCTTGTCATGGCAGACTGGATTGCTTCACGGAGCTTGTCATCGGGCCGGACCCGTCGGCTCGCATGACAAGCACTTAGCGGGCACTACTCCACGAACTGATTGGTGAATAGGTTAAGTAGACCGGCACCTGTGGAAAGGGATGGAGTCGGGGAACAAGAACCCTTGCATTTGGCCCCAAACTCCGCGATACGAACTGTCTAAACTGGCATCGGTGGAGACAAGTGGAGCGCTTGCTGCTCCCCATATGCTCCCCAAAAGCGAGGGGTGGGGGACATGAGACTAACTGACAAAACGACAGCTCGTTTGCGACTCGAACGGGGAGAGACGGATCGGGTATGGTGGGATGAAGACATTTCCGGCTTCGGAATACGCTTGCGCGACGGCGGTTCGCGCACCTGGATTTATCGCTATCGCATCGGCACCAAACAGCGGAGCGTAATTCTAGGCTCCGCCACAGCCGTACCCGCCGCTGTAGCGCGCAAGAACGCGAGCGGGCTGGCGGCACGGATTAGGCTTGCTGAGGACCCCGCCCTCGACAGAGACAACGCCAGACTGGAAGCCGACAACACTTTCAGTGTTTTGGCGCAGCAATATCTTGAAACGCGTAAAGCTGAATGGCGGCCAGTCACGCACACGGAAATCACGCGACATCTGATCAAATATGCGAAGTCGCTTCATCGCGTGCCGATTGCCGCGGTTTCACAACGCAACATCGCTAATCTACTGAATGTCATTGCCAAGGACGCTGGCGATGTGACGGCCAATCGCGTTCGCGGCAGTCTATGCGCCCTATTTGGTTGGGCGATACGCGAGGGCATTCGCCTTCCCGAAGGCAATGTCGCGGCACTCACGAACAAGCGTGAGGAGAAGTCGCGTGACCGTGTACTGTGCGACGCCGAGTTGCGAACAATATGGAGCGCCTGCTTAGAAGACGATTACGGCGCTATCCTTAAGCTACTGACGTTGACCGGGCAGCGAGCCGGCGAGATCGCGGAATTGCGGTGGGATGAGGTGGGCGACGAACAAATCCAGTTACCGGGCAATCGCACCAAGAATGGCCGCGCCCATACCATCCCGCTAACTAAGCCTGCCAAAATGATATTGAGTCGGTTCGAGCGCGACGGTCGCACTTGTGTATTCGGCCGTGTCGATACGGGCTTTAACGGTTGGCATAACTGCAAGCAAGCTCTCAACGCCCGCATCGTTGCGGCCGGCAAATCGCTGGCGGAATGGAAACCGCATGACTTACGGAGAACCGTCGCCACGCGCATGGCCGAGCTTGGGGTGCAGCCACACATCATCGAGGCGGTACTCAACCACGTCTCGGGCCACAAGGGCGGAGTCGCCGGCATTTACAACCGCGCGACCTATGACAAGGAGAAACGCGAAGCCCTGAACCTGTGGGCCGAGCATGTCATGGCGATAGTCGAGGGGCGCGCTGCGACCGTCCTCCCGTTAAAGCGGGCGTAGTGCCATGCGCCGGTTTTCCGATGATGATATGCAGGCGCGCTTCGATCGCCACCTGGAACTCGCCAACAAATTTCTCCACGGCACAGAGCAGCCCGGCAAGCACGTGAGAAAGCGTGTGTTCCTGTCCGCTGACACTAAGCCGAGCGAAAAAGAGGGGCGTGAAGCGCTTTGTCGGATACTACAATATTTGGCAAAAACCACCGAGGTAGGGGCGCTGAATTCGCTTGCCGACATGTTTGACCCAGATGGGAAGAGCGAACGAAAAATTGTATTTAAGCGACGCAGCCAAGGGCACAGCGACCCGCTGCGTGACAACGACATTGAGGACTTAGTATTTAACGAGCTGTTAGATCTTAGCCAAGACCCTCCCGTTCCCACCAACAAGACGCTCCGCGAGGCCTATGAAATTGTCAGCGACAAGACCGGCTTAGGTCCGGAGCAAATCAAGAAAATCTACAGTAAATTCCGTAAGCGAAGCCGCTCTTAGGTACTCTGATATTTTTCTGACTACCTAAAGGCACCTCAGATAATTTTCTGCGTGGCTTGAGCGACTGCTTTTTTTGCTAGAAATAGACCGGCATCGAATTCAATTACTGGAAGACGATGCCATGACCAACGAACTGCACGAAACGCTGGAGCGCTTCAATTCGTTGCCCGATGACGCGGTACTGCCGTCGCGGGTGACGGGGATAATTCTCGGGGTGTCCGAGCGGACCATCCGCTATCACCCGCATTTGCCACGGGTGCAAATATCGCGGGGTCGTTACGGCCAGCGCGTCGGCGACATCCGCAAGCTTTGCCGCGAAGGTATGCCAAGGGAGCGTGGCGCGGCGTAATGGCTAAGAAGACACCTGACGGGAAATTCATTCCCTTTTGACTTCATTTTTTGAACACCGCCGGTGCTAAGAGGAAGAAGAACCTGGCCCGCTGCAACGGAACCGGGCAAAAGGAAAAATCTCGATGGCAGATTTAGTCGAATTGAATTCTCAAGGCGATAATGCCGTTCGTCTAGTTGATCGAGCAACAGAAATTGAACGGCTGGCGGCACTTGAGTTGATCGAATATGAGGCTGCCCGGGCAGACGCAGCAAAACGTCTTGGCGTGCGCAGCACAGTTCTCGACCGCGAAGTGGCGAAGAAGCGCCGCGATTTAGGGCTTGAGAACAGCGTGGATGCAAGCCAAGGCCGGCCAGTACAAATTGCCGACGTTCTGCCATGCCCTGATCCGGTAGAAGGCGACCACGTTGTGTCAGCTCTGGCGGCGAGCATCAAGCGATTCGCCGTCCTCCCCGATGTTGCCGCCGACACGATCGCAATGTGGGTGTTGCACACCTGGGCGGTAAGCAAATTCACCGTTTCCCCCCGCCTTGCCATTACTTCACCAACCAAGGGCTGCGGCAAGACAACTGTGCTGCGATTTCTGAATCAGGTTGTCTATCGGTCTAAACGTGCCGGCAGCATTTCGCCTCCGGCGCTGTTTCGTGTGATTGAGCAATTTCACCCGACCATCCTTCTCGACGAGACTGAAAAATACATAGAGCACGGTAGCGATCTGCACGCGCTGTTGAACGAGGGCCACTGCAGGGGTGGGACTGTTCTGCGCGTGCTCGGTGACAAATTCGAGCTGCGCGAATTCGCCGTATATGGCGCAGTTGCTTTTGCGCGAAACGGATCCCTGCCCGACGACCTCGAACAACGCTCGATTGTGATCGAGATGCAGCGACGCCGGCCGGATGAGCGACTATCCGAACTGCGAGAGGATCGCTGCGAATCATTGCAGAGCCTTGCGTGCATGTGCGCCCGATGGGCGGACGATTGCGACTTCGGCGACTGCGATCCCGATATGGGCGGGCTCATCAATCGTGTTGCCGACAACTGGCGGCCGTTGTTTGCCATCGCTGATGCAATCGGCTCCGACTGGCCCATGCGTATCCGTGAAGCCGCCGCCGCACTAGCGCCGCGAGAAAGCGAATCTATTGGTCCAATGTTGCTGGTCGACATCAAGACAGCCTTCGACGACCAGAAAACGGACAAGCTCGCCTCCACGGACATCTGCGAAACACTGACCGCGATGGAGGGGCGCCCTTGGGCGGAGTGGAGGGGAAAACTGCTTAGTCCAAATCAGCTCGCTCGGCTGCTTAAGCCCTTCGGTATGACGCCGGAGAATGTGCGGTTCGGGAATAAGGTCGCCAAGGGATACCTACGTCACCAGTTTGAGGGACTCTGGAAACGCTACCTTCCCGGCCAGAGGGTGCACGAACCGCTACACCGCTACAACGCCGATGAGATAGGCACTTCCTGCACGTTTCAAACCGCTACAGCAAAAACCGATGTAGCGGTTCAAAAATGCGAGAAACCCCCGTCAATTGGGGATTGTAGCGGTGTAGCGGGTCGTGAGGGGGGTGTTAGCAAGCGTGACGACGGAGGTCGGTGTCAGCACTGCGGGAAGGCCGGCGATCTGCAGCAGGTGTACTACGGTGCTGACGAAGTGTGGCTGCATCGGGAATGCCAAGACGCTTGGCGGGCCTTGGACATTCCGACGGCACTGGATCGACGCGGCGAACTGGCGCCATAAACCCCGAAAAGGAAACAAACAAAGGGCGCAAAGGGGCATCCGAGGTCACGATTGAAATTGATCCCATGTCCAAGGGGCGACGTATCTGAAAGCGGAAGACACGCCGAGCAGAATTTTGAACTTTCGAGGCCACGCAGATGCCGAAACCATTACAACGTGTCCGTCTGGAAAGCGGGCTCAAGCTCGATTTAAATAGACTTATTCGACGAGGTTTTATTCGACCGGGCGTAATTACGGGCGCGGTCGGAATCGCCTGGGCGGACAAATACACCGGCGACGAAATCGCTTCGGGGCTTATTACCGCAGATTTGAGCAGCATCGAGGGCTGGTTCCGTATCCAGCTCGGTAGCCTCGATCAACGCATCATGCTGACAACAAGGCGACGCCATTTCGGTGGCCGCCAATGGTATTTCGTTTGCCCGTACACGAATCGTCCAGCCTCCGTTTTATGGAAGCCACCGGGCGCCCAATCCTTTGCGTCACGACAGAAATGGCAGCGGCAAGTCGCCTATGCTTCGCAATTCATGGACCGTGACGCTAGGGCGCATCAGGGCAAGGCAAAGATCAGTTCGAGACTTTGTTCGATTGGCGGCTTCGACCCTGACCAATGGGATTTGCCGCCAAAACCAAAATGGATGAGGTGGAAAACCTACAATCGCATGGTCGAGAAATTCGACCGATACGAATCCATGCTCGAGGAAGATCTGCTTGAGATGGCCGTGCGGCTGGGTTTGTTCAGAGACATTTCGGATTAATTGCCGCGTCGAGTTAGCTAAGAGATTTCGAATCCGATCAGGACGCATTTCAGACTCAACCCGGGACATGGCGGTAGCGCTGCTGGACGTGGCGTGGGGCTCTTACACAAACAAATAGCCCCGCCGGACTAACAGGGCGCCGACAATAGCTAGTTCGAACTGTTGAAGAGTCTAGCTATCTAACCCATTGAAATCGCGTGGATAGATCAGACCGGGAGCGAATTGGGAAGCGTATGGGAATAAATGGAGGGCCAAATGCCGGCCAATAGGGAAAGCAGACCCCCCGTACCTTCCTCTATAAAGTGGAGTCCCGTTCCATCGGCCGACCCCCGGTTTCCCAGATACCACCACGACCCCACCTGTTCACCTGTTTGCGGTGACGAACTGTCCTGATCCTTGAGCGTGTGCTCATAAAGTGCGTGAGTCTCATGTCCGCTTTTGGGTGAACAGCGGACATCAACGGGCGTCAATCCGAGGTCTGCTTATGACCCATAGCGGACATGAGCGGCTCGGGATTGGTGCCGTGCCGTGCAAACTGACCCCCAAACCCCATTTCGCCGGTTGAAAATCCCTGCTGTAATCATCGATGCAGTTGGCGTGGTCCTAAGCCTTGAGGAAGGTGATGCGACGACGCGATTTCATCAAAGCAGTTGTCGGATCGTTTGCCGCCTCGCCGCTCGCTGTGCGCGCGCAGCAGCGTGCATTGCCAACGATCGGACTGCTCAGCAGCCGTTCGCCTGCTGTAGACGCGCATCTGATTGCACTCATCCGGCAGGGACTCAATGAAACGGGCTTTGTCGAGGGTCAGAACGTCGCCATCGACTATCGTTGGGCAGAGGGTCAATACGATCGGCTGGCGGTGCTCGCGGCCGATCTCGCCCGGCAGCAAGTCGCCGTCATTGTTACACTCGGTGGAGATACATCGGCCCTAGCGGCCAAGGCGGGGACCGCAACCATACCAATCGTATTCGCGACTGGCAGCGACCCGATCAGAACCGGCCTCGTCAACAACCTGCATCGTCCGGGTGGCAATATCACAGGGGTGAGCACGTTACTTGCCGAGACGGAGGCGAAGCGGTTGGAGCTGCTGCAAGAATTGCGCCTCATGCGATGACGACGGCGGTTCTCGTCAACCCCGGAGCTACCCCTCGGGCCGAGTTCCAGTTAGATGATATTCAGGCTGCCGCCCGCAACGCAGGGCGGGACATCAATATCCTGAATGCCAGCACAATTCGCGACATCGATGCGGCCTTTGCGAAGCTGGTCCAGATGCGCGCCGACGCGATGTTGGTCACGACCGACGCGTTCTTCTTTACGCACGCCCCGCAAGTTGTGGTGCTAGCAGCTCGCCATACGATTCCCACGGTGTACTTTCGACGTGAGTTCGCCGCTGCCGGTGGGCTCATGAGCTATGCAGCAAATCCGGACGAGAGTTATCGCCTGCTCGGCGCCTACGCCGCCCGCATTCTCAAGGGCGAGAAACCCGGCGATCTCCCGATCCAACGGTCAACGAATTTCGAGCTGGTGATCAACGTCAGCACAGCGAGGGCGCTCGGACTGGAAATTCCGCCGACGCTGCTCGCCCGAGCCGACGAGGTGATCGAATAGGCTGCCTGATGTCCGCTTTTGGCACAAAGCGGACATCGCAACCGCGCCGGACCATGTCCGTTTTCGGGGGTAAAGCGGACATCAACCAGCGCCAATCCGATGTCTGCTTTTGACCCAGAGCGGACATTCGGCAGTCAAGTCTTCTGCACCGCAATGGGCCACTTCCGGGAAGCTGGTCTGACCCGCTACGATGCCCTGTCCTGGGGCGAGACAAGGCAATGAAGCGGCGCTCTAAAGCGGGCGGCAAGACAGGTAAATTACGAAGCCGTGCGGCGTCAGCGCCAAAGCGCCGTCGCAATGCGGCCAAAACCGTACTCCGTCGCCGCTCGGCCTCCACCCTGGAAACAGAGATCGCGCGTCTTCGCCGCGAGCTGCAGGAAGCGCTCGAGCAGCAGAGTTCCACTTCGGAGGTTCTCCAGGTCATCAGTCGCTCGACGTTCGATCTCAAGCCAGTGCTAGAGAGCCTGTTGGAGAGAGCAGTCCGCCTATGCGACGCCGACAGAGGGCTGATCTATAGGCAAGACGGAGACGTATATCGTGCTGCGGCGAGCTATGGCCATACAGCAGAATGGATCGAAACAGTTGTGGAGCAAAATCCAATCCGCAGGGATCGAAGCTCGGCAACGGGTCGAGCCGTCTTGGAACGTCGCTTCGTCCACATTCACGATGTCCTCGCTGACCCAGAATATCGATGGGGCCACGACCACCGCGGCGCGAAGGAGATGCATCGGACCATCCTCGCCGTGCCAATGTTGCGGGAAGACACGATAATCGGCGTTATTGTGATTCGGCGGGTGCGAATTCAGCCATTCAACGACAAACAGATCGCACTGCTCGAGAGCTTCGCCGCTCAAGCTGTCATCGCCATCGAGAATACGCGGCTGCTTAACGAATTGCGGCAGCGCACTGATGATCTGACTGAATCGCTGGAGCAGCAGACCGCGACATCGGAGGTGCTTAAGGTTATTAGCTCGTCGCCGGGCTCGCTTGAACCTGTTTTCCAGATCATGCTGGAGAACGCCGCGCGATTATGCGAGGCCAAATTCGGCACGCTTTATTTTCATGAAGGAGATGGATTCCGAGCCGTCGCCATGCACGGCGCTCCTGCAGCGTACGAAAAAGCTCGGCTGCGCGCGTTGGTCCAACCCGGCCCGAGTACCGGTCTTGGCCGCGTCTTGCAGACCAAGCGGGCCGTACAAATTCGGGACGTGACCGCTCACCCAGGCTATTCAGAGCGCGATCCCATGCGTGTATCAGCGGTGGAGCTTGGCGGTGTGCGGACACTCCTCGTGGTGCCGATGGTCAAAGACGATGAGGTGACTGGCGCGATCGCAATCTACCGCCAGGAGGCGCGCCCCTTCACCGAGAAGCAGATTGCTCTCGTACATAACTTCGCCGCTCAAGCTGTCATCGCCATCGAGAACACGCGGCTGCTTAACGAATTGCGGCAATCGCTTCAGCAGCAAACTGCAACAGCTGACGTGCTCAAGGTCATCTCCAGCTCGCCGGGCGAACTCCAGCCTGTATTCGGGGCCATATTGGAGAATGCCACGCGCATCTGTGACGCGAAGTTTGGCAATCTCTGGCTGAGCGAAGGCGACACATTCGTTATCGCCGGCACGTATGGCGCTCCGCCCGAATACCGCGAATTTCTACAAACCGAGCCGGTAGTAACAGATCCTGAGCCGGAAAGCGCTATGGGGCGAATTGCTCGTACACACGAGGTGGTTCAGATCGAAGACATAACGAAACAACCGGCCCAAGGGAGCACTGGCCGGATGCGTTTCGCAACAATCAAACTGGCAAAAGCCCGTACACTCGTCGGCGTGCCGATGCTTAGAGACAATGAGCTGGTAGGCATCATCGCAATTTATCGACAGGAAGTAAGGCTTTTCACCGAAAAGCAGATCGAGTTGATGATGAATTTCGCTGCTCAGGCCGTCATCGCCATCGAGAATGCGCGGCTGCTCAACGAACTGAAACAATCCCTCCAGCAGCAGACCGCGACGGCCGATGTGCTCAAAGTCATCAGCCGCTCGACGTTCGATCTGCAGACGGTGCTCAACACGCTGGTCGAATCGGCCGCGAGATTGTGCGAAGCCGATAGGGCGGCGCTTACCCGTCAGGTTGGGGACACCTTCCAGCACGTCGCCTCATACGGTTATTCAGCCGAATACCAAGAATACATGGAGAAATATGCGATTCCGTCGGGTCGAGGCTCGATGTCTGGACGCGCCGTTCTCGAACGCAAAATCATCCACGTACCGGATGTCCGCGTCGATCCCGAGTACGCGGTGCGCGACCGCAAATTTGATGTGCGCACCGCGCTGAGCGTCCCGCTCCTCCGCGAAGGTACCGCGATTGGTGTGATCATTCTGCACCGTGCCACAGTCCGGCCGTTTACGGACAAACAGATAGAACTGGTCTCAACCTTTGCCGATCAGGCCGCGATCGCCATCGAGAACGTCCGGTTATTCGACGAGATCCAAGAAAAGAGCCGGCAGCTTGAGGAGGCAAGCCAGCATAAGTCACAGTTCCTCGCCAATATGAGTCACGAGCTGCGCACCCCGCTCAACGCCATTCTAGGCTATACCGAACTGATGGCGGACGGCGCTTACGGCGAGCCGTCGGAGAAGATGCTCGGCATCCTCCAACGGCTTGAGGCCAACGGCAAACATCTGCTCGGCTTGATCAATGACGTGCTTGATCTGTCCAAGATTGAAGCCGGCCAACTGGTGCTCGAACTATCGGATTACTGCATTCAGGATATTGCACAGACCGTTCGCAGCACGCTGGAGCCGTTGGCGGCCGACAAGAAGCTTGCGTTCAAAGTCGAGGTGGCTCCGCACCTGCCTTCTGGCCACGGCGACGGCCGCCGCTTGACCCAGGTGCTGATCAATCTCGTCGGCAATGCCATCAAGTTCACCGATGCCGGCGAAGTCGCCATCAAGGCGGAAGCGAAGAACGGGTCGTTTCATGTGTCGGTGCGGGACACCGGGCCGGGCATCTCATCTGCGGACCAAGCCAGGCTGTTTCAGGAGTTTCAGCAGGCCGACAATGCGATCACCCGCAAGAAGGGCGGCACCGGGTTGGGGCTTGCGATCTCCAAGCGCATCATTGAGATGCACGGGGGCCGGATTTGGGTCGAGTCTCAGCCTGGCCAAGGCTCGACATTCACTTTCACGCTTCCGGTGATAGTTGAACGGCAGGTGGAGGCGGCATGAGCAAGCACATTTAAACAGCGCTTGCGCTGACTTCTATTTACAACAACAATTCTAATAAGCCGAACGTGCGCCTCTGCGATGCTCTCCACCAGACCAATCCACCATGATGTTTTCGAGGAAGTCGCGAGCGGCTTGTAGTGTTATTCCTGAAACCTTTCCTTTCACAAGATGGAGTAGAAAATGAGCGAAGATCACACTGAAACGATGGGCGACATGTTCGACCGTGGCCTCAAACTGCGCCGCGAAGTGCTTGGTGCAGAATATGTCGACAACTCCCTCAAGAGTGCGAACGAATTCATGATGGCGTTTCAGCACATAACTACTGAATGGTGCTGGGGCTATGCCTGGGGCCGCCCGGGGCTCGATAAGAAGATGCGCAGCATGATCAACCTGGCTATGCTCACCGCGCTCGGCAAAGCACCGGAGATCAAGCTGCATGTTCGCGGCGCGATCAATAACGGCCTGAGTGTGGACGACATTAAGGAAGTGCTATTGCACGCTACGGTCTATTGTGGGATTCCAGCCGGCCTCGATGCCTTCAAGGCCGCCAACGACGTACTGAAGGAAATGGGCAAAAATGCCGGCTGACGGCGCCAAAGCGTGAGGAGTGGTACGGAGGCGCGGGACAACATTTGCACCGTGCAAAATCTCGCCGTTTGAACTTATCTTCAGAAGAGAGGAGTAGAACAGTCAGAAGGGGACCCGCACTGCCGGACGAACCGAACCTCACACCGAAGCAGGGCCTCGGTGGTTCCGTTACGATGTAACGGTCAACCAGCAGCATTGAACTTTGCCGCTGATGTTCTTCGGGTTGGCCCATTGAACATGAAACTGAATTCTCAAGACCTCAAAAAAATAGCCGAGCTCACACTGGACTGTTACAACCAGAATGCCGAAGATTTTTGGGAGGGCACTCGCAATCACGACGTTAGCCAGAACATCGCGGCGTTGTTGCAACACATCGAGAGTGAACGGCCTTTTACGATCCTCGATTTTGGCTGCGGCCCGGGGCGTGACCTTAAGGCCTTTGCCGAACTCGGCCACATCGCAATAGGATTGGAAGGCGCCGCGCACTTCGCCGCCATGGCGCGCGCCTATAGCGGCTGCGAAGTATGGCAGCAGGATTTCCTCAAGCTCGATTTACCCGAGAACTATTTCGATGGCGTATTCGCCAACGCCTCGCTGTTTCATGTCCCCAGTCAGGAGTTGCCGCGCGTGTTGCTGGAACTGCGTGCATGTTTGAAGCCGGGCGGCGTGCTGTTTAGCTCGAACCCGCGCGGTCACAATGAGGAAGGCTGGAACGACGGGCGCTATGGCACGTATCTCGATTTAAAGTCTTGGCGCTGCTTTGTATCGTCGGCGGGCTTCGTGGAACTGACCCACTATTACCGTCCTGCTGGCTTGCCGCTGGAAAGGCAGCCTTGGCTGGCAAGCATATGGCGTCGGTAAGCGCGGAAGCCGACGCTTCGCTGCGCTCAATCCCGATCATTGCAGTCACCTCCTATGCGCTCAATGGGGAAACCGAAACCTTGCAGCCCGCGCGAACTGCTGGCGAAGATTCGCCAGTACATGCCCAAATAGATCGCGATCGATTGAGCTTGCAAGCCTCGCGATAGACGACCGCGAACCGAAGCGGATAAAACGGACATCCAATTATTTCCGAAAATGCGCGTTATCGGAAGAAATCCAATGTCTATAATAGTACGCGTTTCGGACTAAAGGCTGACATGGTGCGACTTCCGGGAAGTGCCAGAATGGACATGGCGGCATACTACCGAACGCGGCATTTCGCAGCGGGTTTGTTGCTTGCCCGCTTTTTTCATAATCGTCTAGGCGGAAACTAAGCAGTCGACTCGCGAACTTGATAGGCGCTTATCGCAATTGGGGCGGAAATTCCCTTCACGCGTTCTTCACCAAGTGCCTCGAAACGGTCGTGCACCGCGAGTGCATCTGAGACCGCGCGCGATATCACGCAGCGCACGCCATGCGACCGAGCAGCTTCCTCCATCCGGGCCGCGATATTGATAGTATCGCCATAGATACCAATCGAGCGTTTGGTGTCGCCCTGCTCGCTCACCACAACGTCGCCGCCGTGAATACCGATGCGAAATGCCGGCGCAACGCCAAATGAGCGTACATAGGTATCGCGCTCCTGCGTAACCGTAGCGAACATCCCGTCGACGGCGCGCAGTATGGCGTCGTCCCGGACTGCCGCATCCCAATCCCAGATCGCTATCAGACCGTCGCCCTTATAAAGGTAGATGTCGCCTCCGTGGTCAACGATCGGGCGCGCGACATCGGATAGGAACTTCCGGACCAGCGCACGCGTCTGTAACCCACCGAGCCTCTCGCCCAGCGCAGTCGAGCCGTTGATATCTAGAAACAGTAAAATCTTCCGTTCCGCGACCGGTCGGTGATAGGTCCCGACGACGAGATGAAACAGGGTGTCGGGACCTATGAAATGCACTACGCGCATCATCAGGATTCCGACAATCGAGAACAGCGTGAAGAACGTCAGGCCATAAGGCAGTCGGCGATAGACCACGGGTAGGTCGTCGAGACGATTCAGCAAAAGGTGCGAGATATGGACGGCGACGAAATAGAGCACGATCACTACGAGAACATAGACTGGTATCGAGCGGAGTGGGTGCATTGCGCGCAGCCAGTTGCCGCGTGTACTTTGAACGTAAAACTCCTCGAATAAGCCAACGCCCAGTCCGATCAGGACGGCGTTGGTTGTGCCGATTTCGACAGGACGACCGACTGCTGCCGTCGTGACCGCTCCCAGCGCAGCAAAAATCGCCATCGCAATGGCTACGGAGATGAGCTTGCGGCGTGTGGTAAGTGAAAGGGGCATCGGACAGCTGCGGAATCGAGAGCGGCAGATTGGACTTCCTTGATGCCGCGAAGCGCTACGACGGTTTGAACAACTTGTAGTTCATCTTCCGGAAATTGACCACGGCGGATCGAACCCTGGGTTCGGAGCGTGGCAGCCTAAGTCATTTGGTCGATGTCTGCTCTTGGCACAAAGCGGAGATGGTGATTGCGCTTAGCAATGTTTTTGGGGGTAAAGCAGACATGACGTCGGCTCTTCTTGCTGTTGCAGGGCACTACCACTTAGTCGTTCATCTAGCGGAATTCAGTCCAACAACTACATACCGCGTGCATACCGATTGAGCCGCCTTCCGTGAAATACGTCATCGTTTTCCTGCTCCTAGTCATAGGGCCGGTGGTCATTTCCGCGGCGAACTACCTTCTCGGCGAACGTCGCGGCAATTGGCAATCTGCGGATCGGTCCAGCGCGGGACTCTTGCCGAACGCCTCTGAACATCCGGATGCGCTGATCCGGGTTTATGCGGCGCGGACGGTTCGCTGGCGCGGGATCTTCGCGGTACACAGCTGGATCATCGTAAAAGAGCGAGGGGCTCCCCATTACACTCGTTATGACTACACGGCCTGGGGCGAACCCATTCGAATGGATGGATTTGCGCCGGACGGGCGTTGGTTCGGCGCGCTACCGGAAACAATTGTGAGTGTAGACGGCGAGGATGCCGAGAGGCTGATCCCAAAGATACGCTGGGTCATCGAGACTTATAAGTTTCGAGCATACGGCGATTATCACCCCTGGCCTGGTCCAAACTCTAACACCTTTGTGCAGGCTGCTTTGGATGCAGTTCCGGAGCTGAATGCAGTGTTGCCGCCCACTGCAATTGGAAAAGACTATCCGTATGATGGCGAATGGTACGGCCTCACGCCCTCGCGAACTGGCATTTTTCTCAATCTCGCTGGTTATCTCGGATTGAAGGTCGGTTGGGTGGAAGGAGTTGAATTGAATCTGTTGGGCGGCGTGATTGGGATAGACCTTCGAAGACCGGCTATAAAGTTGCCGGCGGTGGGCCGGGTTGGGATGCAACTATCGCCCTAGAGGTGCTTGCCGAATCCCATGACACGAGGGAACAGGTGGTTCGGGCGGATGTTATCCGCATGTTCCCAGCGATAGTCACATAGGAGCGAAGCCTAGGACAATGAGCCGCGCGTTCGTTAAGGAAGTCGAGCAGGAGATTGACGACCTGCCGGATCGACCGGTGTCGGTGCATCCGAATTTAGTAACAGCTGACGGCCTCGCCGCGATCGAGCGGACACTTAGCCGTTTTGAAGCTGCAAACAAGGCCGCGGTAGCTAAAAATGACCGGACGGCGATCGCAGCGACCCAACGCGAACTTCGATACTGGAATGCGCGACGATCGAGCGCGAAAGTCGTAGAACCAGCGGCCGATAAAAGCAAAGTACACTTTGGGGCGAGAGTCACCGTGCAACGGGACGATGGCCGAGCGCAAACATTTCGCATCGTTGGTGAAGATGAAGCAGAACCCGCGCGGGGCAGCATATCCTATGTCTCTCCGCTCTCTCGTGCAGTACTTGGCGGAAAGGTTGGCGACACTGTCGAGGTCCCTGGTGGGGACGCGACCATTACGGAAATCAAATAAAGAGGAATTTCTTTCTTCTCTAACTTCCAAACACACTCCAGAACAATAATCAGAAATCGCATTAATGTCCGCTTTGGGTCAAAAGCGGACATCACGCCACGTCCGCTTCATGTCCGCTTTACCCCCAAAAGCGGACATTGCTGAGGACGACTGGGATGTCCGCTTTGTGCCAATAGCGGACTCATGCACTGCAACAAATAACTTCCCTATTCGATGCTAGGAGCGCTTCGAAGTCATGTTGGTTTCCGGGAACTTCACTTAGCGATGCGGTTTCCGCTCGAGCGCGCATTGGCGCAAGCGACTAGGACGATGCTGAGCTCCCCTTCTTTTTCCACAAAAGCGCGTCAAGGCTAATTGGGCCTGGGCCGGCGAACACAAGGTAGAAGAATACGAAGCAATAAAGGATCGCGAGGTTCCCCCCGTTTACGTAAGGAAAGAAGCTTTTTGGGGCATGAACCATGAAATATCCTATCGCCATTTCGCCTGACGTTATCAAGGCCGCCCAACGTGTGAACAGGCCGATGACAATCAGCCCCCCGCCAATCATCTCGATGACTCCCTCAAACCAGGTCTGCGACAGAAAGGCTGGGAAACCTGCACCAGTCGGGAACCCGAACAGCTTGACCAAGCCATGTTGCATAAACAAAAGCCCCACCATGATGCGCAAGATGCTGAATACGTAGGGCTCAAGTCGGTCGATCGTTTCCATACGCTGCTCTCTTGTTCTTGGCGAATTACACATCGCCACCAACCACATACAAACACTTGAAATGTTCAATTATTCGATCGGATTACCACGGCACACTCCCCCTGCTTTTCGAGTCGAGATCGGCGGCATTGATCGTGATTCCAGAGGATAATAACACCGCGCCAACGCAGCAATCACGATTCTCGGTAGATGGATGGGTGGAGAATAAACTCCAGGCTGAGGGTAGCAACTTGATGCGGGGTGGCGGTGCTTATGCAACAGCAAAAGTGGTCGCTCGACTTCCGCTTTGGGTCAAAAGCAGACATCGGAATTCCGGCTATTGATGTCCGCTATTTTCCCAAAAGCGGACATTGACGAGCGCTCACCGGATGTCCGCTTTGTGCCAAAGGCAGACTCATGCAACGCAGCGAAGTGGTGCACGGACTCCAACGTCGCCGCAGATCGTTTGTTTATGACGGAACAACGCTCATCTCACCTTCTTGATAGAGGGATGCCGCGGACCGAAGATCAAAAATATGTCCGAATGAAATGTAGGGTCTGTCCATGTCACCTAAGTGACCGACGAAGTCGTTGTGCCTCCCTTTCGGCCGCCTCAACGGGGATGTTCGTAAAGCTCAGTAGAAGTCCCGACTGACGTAATCCTCCGGTCGTGCACAAAGACAGAGCAAGCGGAGCCAAGCCAGCGCGCTGCGCGCATGCAGCCATTGCTACATCATCCTCACGCGCAGCAAAGCGCGCAATCACGTGCATGCCGCCAAGCGGCACGTCGAGCACTATTTCATCACCAAAGAACATGCGCAGCGCTGAAATGAGAGCCTTGCGACGCTCGGCGTACAGTTTCCGCATCCGTTTCACATGGCGCGCGAAGTGCCCCTCGATCATGAAGTCCGCGACGGCCATCTGGTCGAGCAGCGATGGGCTCGGAGCAAACAGTTCTGCGACGCGCTGGAAGCGCTCGAGTTCGGATGGCGGCACGACCAGATAACCCAGACGCAGACCGGGACTCAGCACCTTGCTGAAAGAGCCCGCATAAAAGACGCGGCCGGCATCATCCAAGCTCTTAAGCGCCGGGAGCGGACGGCCGTGGTAACGGAACTCGCCGTCATAATCATCCTCGATGATCCAGGCCCCCGTCTTGGCGGCCCAAGCCAGCAATTCGAGCCTGCGCGGCAGAGACAGCATCACGCCTAAGGGACATTGGTGCGACGGTGTTACTACTGCCAGGCCTGCCCGAGGCGAGCGCCTGATCGCAATGCCCACATCGAGGCCATCTTGGTCGACCGGGACCGGCACAATCTCAGCTCCGGCCAAGGTCAGCGCGTCGCGCGCCCGAAAATAGCCAGGGTTTTCAAACCACACCGCATTGCCGGCGGAAAGCAGCGTTCGTGCAAAAAGACCCACGGCACCTTGATACCCGGCGGTAATCAAAACTTGATCTGTAGGACACCGGACCCCGCGCGCAATTGCCAGATACCCGCTGATCGCCTGACGTAACGGAGCGTAACCAGCCGGATCCTGGGACACCATCGCGATTGCGGAAAGTCCGCGTGCCCTACGCGCGACGAGACGCGCCCAGAGCTTGCGCGGAAACTCGTCGAGGGCCGGCAAGCCCATCTGAAACGGGCGCACCGGCATCGGCCGAACGAATTCATGCCCTAGCTCCGCGAGTCTGCCGTAGGAGCGGCGACCATTCCCCGGCGACATCGACTTGCGGCTCAGTCCCGCGTTCACGGTTGTACCGGTCCGCCGCATACCCGCGACGTAGCCCTCATCGGCCAGCAGTGCATATGCCAGCTCGATCGTTCCTCGAGCGATCGAGAGCTGCCCCGCCAAACTTCGCGAGGACGGCAAGCGCGCGCCGGGTGGCAGCGTGCCATCCAGAACAGCGTTGCGGACCCGCTGGTACACTTGGCGAAAGAGGGGCGTCGAAAGCCGACGATCGACTCGCACCAAGGATGCACTTGGTCGCGACTTCATTGCCGAATGGCCCAGTCAACTTTTCACTTTTTGGCCCAGTGGCAAGGCCAAATCGATCATACGTCTTTGGAACGACAGGATACAAGCTGCGTGGCTCTGGAATTCCCGATGCAGGAGAGACAACATGAAATCCAATGTCACCGTGATGAAATCCAATGGCACCTTGGCCATTGTTCAGTCGATTTACGACTACGTCCATTTAGCATTGTGGGCAACATTGGCGGCATTCGTTGTGTACTTTCTTGCCTTCATTGCACCTAAACTGCCGGAGGCCGCCGCAGGAGCCGAAGCGCTTCGCATTCAGGAAATTGCACGGGAAAATGAGGGGTACTGTGCGAAGTGGCAAATGGGCCCTGGGACTAAGATGCACGACCAGTGCATATCGGATCTTCAAGAGCTTCGGTGGAAGATTCAGGACCGCGTTGCCGACTTTGATTTTTGATTCGGCAGCAATGCTGAGCCGCTCATGTCTGCTTTGGGTCAAAAGCAGACATGATGCCCTGAAATCTCGATGTCCGCTTTACCCCCAAAAGCGGACATTGGAATGGCTTGCTACGCGGTCAGCCATCGTCCTTATCTTTGAGATCGCAAGATCCATCCTGGACTAGCGACAAGCGAGCCCTGGTTGAACGCTTTTACTGGCCACCGCGTGATAAAGTTGGGGCCATCGGCGCGTCCTATATGGATGCAGCAAGGTCGGTTCACATGTTCAACCCAACATTGATCGTTATAGAAGCCTTCATCCGCGAACTTCGGACGATGTACGAACGAACATACACGACGATGGAGCCTGGTTATCCTGGCGCGATCAGC
>Ga0310916_10000050_pt1 | contig 49350 bp, 44 predicted proteins | sample GREbulkMGLF176_FD_203444 | JGI IMG/M metagenome (GOLD analysis project Ga0310916, IMG submission 203444) | Lab enrichment of tropical soil microbial communities from Luquillo Experimental Forest, Puerto Rico - GRE.bulkMG.LF176 | ecosystem: Environmental > Terrestrial > Soil > Tropical forest >...
CGACGTGAGCGGCGCCATGTCCACCAACCCTTCTACGCAGGAAAGGGAAAACAGTGAGCACTCCCCGACCACAGGCGGCAGTTCGAGCGAGGTAAAGTAAGCATTGGTAAGCCCACCGAGAGGGAGCCTTGGGACGCACCAGCCCGGACCGATGTGCCTACAGTTTCCTCGCATTCCGCCTCACGACCGACACCCATGCCGTTCGGCTAACACTTCTCTTGCCGGGTGTGTAGAGGACTTTCACCTCCAGGTGAGTGCGCCCTGCCGGGCACACCACAGGGGAAGCCGGAGCGTCCATCCGCTCCGGCTTCCCCTGTCTCTGCGCCTTTAATTGACTGACATTGCCGATGAATTACGGGAATTGCACCGCCGGAAGAGCCCCCGTTCCTTCCACCTGCACCGCCTTCAGCATATTCGGATTGATGTGCAAGGCATTGAGAATCGTGGGCGCCAATTGAGCTGTGCCTACCGTGGCGTAGACTGTTTGGGGTGTGAAGCCCGGATAGGACACCAGCAGCATGACGTTGGTGTCGTCATGGGCGAACCCGCCGTGCTCGGCTTGTTTCTTGTGGCTGCCCGAGTAGGTGACGCCGACGTTCGGTGTCACGATAATGTCGGGCGTACGGGGATCTACGAGTGGGCTGTTGTAGTTCAGCGCAAGCGAAGGGCCGTAGTAGATCTGGCCCTGCGCGATTCCGGTCGCGGAAGCGTTCGCTTCGAGAATCTGAACGCTCTCGGGCGTATCGGAGGGACTCTTCAGCCACAGCAGCGAGACGTCATCTTCCGTCGGTCCGATGCCCGTGGGATTGTTGGTCGACTCCGACGGGGGAATGAATCCCGCATTCGAGAGCAACGTTGCTGGCGAAGTGCCGACCTTGAGCTGCGCCACGTAGCGGCTGGGATCGATCGGCGACTGGCCGTGCTTGGCCGTAATCACGATCAAGGTCGAATTATAGAGACCTTGTCTTTTCAGTTCATTGACCCACTGTGCAATTGACGCGTCGACAAACCTGATTTCGTCGAACAGCGGGGTACTGGGTGTGCCTGCGGCATCCAGATATCCTCCTTTAACGCCGTTTTCGATCAGCTTCTGGCCAACGCTGACGGCTTGGAAGTTCATGCCGAAAATGGTAGGGACCTGCGTCTTCTTAGTGCGCAGATGGTTCCATCCGTCGATCTCATTCAGGATGGCGTCCACTTTGAGAGTGTCGTAGCACTGAATGTTGTCGAAGCTGTTGGTCCATGACGTCAGGTCGGAGTTGGGATCACGTATAGTGGCACAAGATATACCGGTGGGCGTTGTGTATCCGGGGAGGCCGACCACGTTGGAGTTGATTTCCGGTGCGTAGAAGTCATTGAGGGCACTCGGTCCTACGCCCGAGGCTACCGAAGAGTACGCCGGGTGCTTGTCTGACCACGCCGTATATCCTCCCGCCTGACTAATCACACTGAAAATGCTGTTGGCACGCACAAACTGCCAGGGCCATACCGGATTGCAGTTGTTCGCGGGATCGCGCACCAGTCTGAGTGAATCGATGGAGGCGATGCCGCCATCCGTCAGCGAAGCCCCCGGCGCGCCACCGTTCAACAGGGTTTGGTCACGGTCGATGCCTTCCTCGTACTCCGTGGTTGTGCCGGTAGGCTGCCCATTCGGCGTACAGGGGCCGGCGGCAAGACCGTTACCGGTGGTCTTCGCCGGAGCGTCGTAGTTCCGCGAATAGGCCACGTCGTAATAAACGCCGGTCAAGGCCGGGCTTCCGCCGGTGATTATCGCCGTGAGTCCCGGGAACGAGTCCGACGGTTTTGATGTGGTAGCAGCGACATAGTTGACGCCCGTCTTGCCCAAGGCAGCAATCGCCGGACAATACGGTATACCGTTGTTGAAGTTGGGGATGCCTTTCGCGCAGTTCAAAAAGTCAACCGCGTGCATTCCATCGATGCTGACCAGCAATACGTGCTGGACGGGGGTTGTCGAACTATTCGTGCTGTGTTGTTGCGCAGAGACGGCGAGGGGTGAAAGCACCATGGCCGCTGAAGTTAGCCACGCAGAAACATACTTCAAGAATGACATACCGTTGATCCTTCCTTTCTGAGGTGGGCTCTCAAGGAATGTAGTTGTGCATTTTCTCTGCAGAGTTACGTTTCCGTAAATTTTTGTGCGTGAGTTGATGAAAAAAGCTTAACGTCCTGTGGATGTCAGCCCGCGTTGCATTGTGGCAGCAGTATCGGCCAATCCAGGCTCCTACTACACTCAAGGATCGGACCCAGCGTCCTTCAACATTTCCACGTCAACGCGCCCACAACGGGAACAATCACCGCAAATTTACTTGGACCGACAGCCAAGGCCTTCCTTGACACTGCAGCCCGCCGTGTCGTCCGTCAGCGTAAGCCCGTCTTCTGCTCGAGGAAAGGCGCCAGCAATTCTAAGTGTTTATCTCTGGGCCACGCCCCCACTGGAGGCTGGGCGGTGAATCTCTCCAGCAGCAATCCTGCCGTAGCCTCGGTGCCCAGCACCGTGACCGTACCTGCCTATAGCCGATTTGCGTAGGTGCCTGTGTCGGGCGCTCCCCAAGGCAGGCAATGCTTTGGTGACCTTTACAGCTTCATCGGGGAGTCAGCGTGCGCACCACGACCTTTTACCGTCACTCCTCCTCCCGTCAGCAGTTTGACCTTCACGCCATCGGCAAAGGAGGAGCTCCGGTCACAGCCACGTTTCTATCTCTTATCCAGCGTGCAATTGGGGGCTGTCGGTCGCATTGCATAGCACGAACCCATCTGTTGCCAGCGTGCCAGCCAGCATCGCAGTCGCAGCGGGGCAGAGATCGGCCAGCTTTACCACTACGACGTTCACCGTCACAACTACGACGAACGTCACCATCTCAGCGACATCAGTAGGGTCACCAAGAGCAAGGTGCTCACAGTGACGCCGTAGTGCCGCTGTCGTTTGGGTCACGCGCGTCCTGGCCGACGTGCGCGCTTCCCCACCCAGGGAGTGGTACGATAAGCACGTGCACAGAAATCATCTGGTCTTCTGGACTGCCCTGGTATTCGCCTGTCTGCTCATCGTGGTTGGCTGCGGACAGTTCTTCCCATCGTCTACTACGATCACCGCGATCCAGGTCCAGCCTTCGAATGCGATCGTGGCCCCGGGAGTCACTCAGCAGTACACCGCCACGGCAACCTTCGGCAACAACTCCACCGGCGATGTAACGAGCAAAGTCACCTGGACCACCTTTGCGACCAACATCGCTACCATCAGCACCGGCGGTCTGCTCACCGGAGTGGCATTAGGAACCACCACCGTAAAGGCTCAAAGCGGCAGTGTCATCGGCACTACCGGTGTCAGCATCCAGAACAAGCAGGTGCAAAGCGTAGCCATCCAGCCGCTCACCCAGACGCTGAGCTTGTCCCTCGGCCCGACTACCGTCCAATTCACAGCCACTGCGACCTATAGGGACGGCTCCACCGGCGATGTTACAACCACCTCGACCTGGAACGCGCTTCCCAGCTCCGTGGCTTCCATTTCATCAACCGGACTGGCAACCGCAGTCGCTGTGGGAACGGCTACCGTCACCGCAACGACGGGCGGCGTGACCTCTAATTCAGCGACTGTCACCGTCATCCAATAGAGCGCCGAAGCGGAAGCGCCTGAACAAACTTAGCCGTAGTAACAACTGCCCTGCAACTTTGGTCGCATTGTTCAACTGGGCATTATCGGAGTCGGAAATACTCCGATAAACCCACGGGTTTCAGCAGCTTGCCGCAACGATCGCGACCCTTGTTGCCTCCCTCTCTCTGTAACAAAATCGTTTATTTTCCTTGAGATTCAAGACCTACCTGGGTTACACTTATGTTTCTGAGACCTGAGGTTTTTCCTGCAAAAGGTTCTCACTTTCCCTTAGGGACGGCGCCCTCACTTGGCCTGATAGAAGTCGGTGGCAGTTTCAAAACCATTCATATCTGGGAATTTTTGGGGCGTGGGCTGAACACAGAATCCTCTCAAAAGGCAGGACATCTTTAAATTATGGCAAAGCGACGCGGCAATCCGAACTGGGGCAAGCCCGAACCGATCGGGCCGATAGTCCCGACCATCACCGAGTTTGAACAGGTGGTCAAGGAGTTCAAGCTCCAACCCGATCAGTATGTTCGCTCGACCCGACTGCGTGAGTGGGCGCGCAAGAACAAGAACTCGAAGTATATCCCTGAGCCTCTTTTGGAAGCTTGGGGTTTCGAGATCGAATCCACTCTGTAGTCCTCTATTACTCCTCCAACGGGCCGCAGCATGCGGCCCGTTTTTTCCTGCGTGTAGCAAAACACAACTTCCTGGGTCCAAGTATTTACATGCCAAAATTCGACAAACACATTTTCATCTGCGGTAACCAGCGTCCCGCCCGACACCCGCGCGGTAGTTGCGACCCTGCTGCCACCGAGGGTCTTCAGCGCGAATTCAAGCGTCTCCTCTCCCAGGCCGGTGTCGGAAACTCCGTCCGCGCCAACAAATCCGGATGTCTCGACCAATGCGAACACGGCCCCACCGTCGTGATCTATCCCGAAGCTATCTGGTACGGCAACGTGACTCTGGCCGACGTACGGGAATTCGTGCAGTCCCATAGTGTGGGAGATCAGCTTGTGGAGCGACTCAAAATCTCTGACTCGTGCCTGAATGCTCCAACCTGCGAACACCGTCAGGTGCCCCGTTCCAACGAAGTTTGAGCGAGTCGTGATGTACACGTAACTTCCATCGATTCTGTGTAGTTCTTACAATTCTCAGCTTCTTTTCCTGATTTCTCCGGGCCCGGCCCTGCCCTGCAGCGAGGCCGAAGGGTGGCTCCGTGGTGAAAGACAGCACCGGCAAACTGCTAGAATCACAAGTTGTCCGTCATGCCGCACTCTGCCCTATTCTGCGACGTGCCCACCGCGCTGGAAGAGATCCGCGCAGGTCGCGTGATTGTTGTCATCGACGACGAGGACCGCGAAAACGAGGGCGACCTTACCATGGCGGCCGAGAAGATCACTCCCGAGGCCATCAATTTCATGGCCCGCTATGGCCGCGGCCTAATCTGCCTTGCTATGACCGAGGAGCGCCTCGACTACCTTCGGCTTCCTCCCATGTCCGCCGAGAACACCTCCAACTTCGGCACCGCGTTTACCGAATCAATCGATGCGCGTGAAGGCGTCACCACTGGCATTTCGGCCTACGATCGCGCTCAAACCATCAAGGTCGCGATCGATCCCGCTACACGTCCCAACGATCTCGCGCGTCCCGGCCATACCTTCCCGCTGCGCGCGCGCAAGGGCGGAGTGCTCGTGCGCGCCGGGCAGACCGAAGCTTCTGTCGATCTGGCACGCCTCGCCGGACTGGTCCCCGCCGGCGTCATCTGCGAGATCATGAACGATGATGGCACCATGGCCCGCGTTCCCGAGCTGGCCGAATTCTGCCGTACCCACAACCTCAAGATGCTCACCGTGGCCGAGGTCATCCGCTACCGCATGGCGCATGAGCGCTACGTGCGACGCCTCGCCGAGACCGTCGTGCCTACGGCCTTCGGCGAATTCCGCATGATCGTCTACGAATCGGAGATTAACGGCGAGACCCACATCGCCATGGTCAAAGGCGACGTCGAGCATGCCGGCGAGGAGCCTGTTCTCGTTCGCATGCACGCGCACTGTCTGATGGGAGACGTCTTCGGCGCCACCTGGTGCGGCTGCCGCGACGCGATCGACGGCGCTATGCGCCGAATCTCCGAGCAAGGACGAGGCGCGCTTATCTATCTCCACCAGACTTCAAAGGGTTATTCGGTCGAAAAGCTGGGCGAGCGCCTCACGCTACAGTTCCATCACGAACAACGGCTGCCCACACTGCCGGAAAGCCAGCGTCGCACCCAGCGCGAAATCGGTATCGGAGCGCAAATTCTTTCCGACCTCAACCTCAAACGCATCCGCCTGCTAACCAACCATCCGCGCCGCGTCGCCGGCCTCGACGGCTTCGGCATCGAGATCGTCGAACAGGTGCCCGTGTCCGCAACGGGCAACGTGATTTCGCAGTAGCGAGGATGGCGAAATACGAGAGTTACATCGAAAGCCGCTCTTCCGCCCGCTTCGTTCCCTCTACTCGTGTCTTGATCTTCGCCAAAGCAATGTCCCTGGATGTCGATGTATCATCCGCAAAGGGCGAGAACCCGCAATCATCCGTCGTCCCCGGCGACGCCAGGGGAATGAACTCCGCCGCTTCCATCACCCTGGCACGAACCTGCTCCGCCGGCTCGACTTTGGAATTGATGGGATAATGGAAGGCACTATGGCTGCACCGCGTGCCTGGTACTTCGCTCAAGCTGCGTTCGCTTGAGTGGGTCTTGTTCTAACCGCTACCAGTTGTCTTCGGGCTCACGATGGAGAGAGACTCCGAGACTTAGCCAATCGGAGAATTGCAGTCAGGCTGCGCTCGACATCTTCATCCGTGGTTGCCCAGCTCGAAAAACTGACTCGCATAGCGCTCTGTCCGTGCCACTCCGTCCCGCCGCACCAGCACGTCCCTTCCTCTTGCACGGCAGTAATCACGCGGCGAGTTTCCTCGGCGGTCCCAAACGACACCAGCACCTGGTTGAGTACGACTTCATTGAGCACCTTGGACCCTGCGCGGCGAAGCCTTTCCGCGAAGAAGGCTGCTTGATGACAGTTTCGTTCGACCAGATCCTTGAGTCCCTGACGCCCCAGCGAGCGCATGGCAGCCCACAATTCGATTCCGCGCGCTCGCCGCGAAGATTCGGGAGTGTAGTGGCAAGGCTCACGCACATCGCTGGTCTGGAGATAGGGGGCGCTGGTAGCGAATGCTTTCTGCAGAGAACTCGCCTCTCGAACGACGGCGATTCCTGAATCATAAGGTACGTTTAGCCATTTGTGACAATCAATTGCCCAGGAGTCGGCGTCGCTAACGCCTTCCAGCAGTGGCGCGTAACGTGGGGAGACCGCCGCCCACATTCCGAAAGCACCATCCACATGGACCCATGCTCCGGCCTCCCGGGCTCGCGAACAAATCTCCTTGGCAGGATCAACCGCGCCAGTGTTCACGTTCCCAGCTTGAATGCAAACCAGAGTTTGGCTGTCGAGTTGGGGCAGTGCCTCGGCTTTCATCCGCCCTTGGCTGTCGGTGGGCACCGGGACGACGCGCGAACGACCAAGCCCCAGCATGGCAAGTGCCTTCAGCAACGAGACATGAACCTCCTCTCCCACCACCACCTTGATGGACGGAGCGTCAAACAACCCGTCTTCCTCCACATCCCATCCCTTGCGCTTCAACAGTGCGGTGCGCGCTGCTGCCAGGGCGGAAAAGTTTGCCGTGGTGGTTCCGGTAACGAAGCCCGCACCGCAAGTCGCCGGCAAACCAAGCAGGTCTGCAGTCCAGACCAGCACAATTTCTTCGATCTTCGCCGCGACTGGCGACATGACGGCGAATGCCACGTTTTGGTCCCAGGCTCCCGCTAGCCAATTGGCTGCTAGCGCCGAAGGAAGAGTCCCGCCGGTGACAAATCCGAAGTAGCGGCCGCCGGTGCTCGCAACTGTGGCCGGGGAGCCAATGTCATCCAGCAGTGCCAAAATTTCAGCAGGATCGGTGGGGGTTTGTGGCAGCTGGCCACCAAGCGCTTCCAGGCGCGCTATATCGTCAAGCCGCGGCGCGACTCGCCTGCTGCCGACGCTCTCCAGATACCGCGCCGATCGAGTCGCCGTTTCAGCCAACAGATTCTTCATGTCAATCTCGCCGGGGGGCGGGTGCCCCACGCGCCGGGGCCCGACGAGCGCCGTCTCTGCCCTCGTTGGGGTACTGCCTTTGCCGGAAGTGGGTCTTCTATCCGGTAATCACTGGATCAGTCGTAATACTCAAGCCCCAGGTGCGTGATCATCGCTTCGCCCATCAGGTGGCGTAACGTGTTCTTCAGCTTCATCGACTGGATGAACAGGTCATGCTCGGGATAGAGTCCCGGCGCAGTCATCGGAGACTTAAAGTAAAAGCTTAACCATTCCTGGATGCCGATACCGCGCAGCGCGCTGGACCGCTTCGCCAGATCAAGGAACAGCACCAGGTCGAGCACGATCGGCGCTGCCAGAATAGAGTCTCGGCACAGGAAATCCACCTTGATCTGCATCGGATAGCCCAGCCATCCGAAGATATCTATGTTGTCCCAACCTTCTTTGTTATCACCACGTGGCGGGTAATAGTTAATGCGAACCTTGTGAACAATATTGCTGTAGAGCTCGGGATAGAGTTCAGGCTGCAGAATATACTCCAGCACGCTCAACTTCGACTCTTCCTTGGTCTTGAACGAACCTGGATCGTCCAGCACTTCTCCGTCTCGGTTGCCCAAAATGTTGGTTGAAAACCATCCGCTCAACCCCAGCATCCTTGCCTTGAAGCCCGGCGCAAGAATCGTCTTGATCAGTGTCTGCCCAGTCTTGTAATCCTTGCCGCAGATGGGCGCATCGTTCTTCCGAGACAGCTCCTGCATCACAGGAATATCTACCGTCAGGTTCGGAGCGCCGTTGGCGAAGGGCATTCCCTCCTGCATTGCCGCGTAGGCATAGATCATCGACGGCGCGATGGTTTCGTCGTTCGCCAGCAAGCCTTTCTCGAACGACTCGACCGACTGGTGCAGTGGCCCAGCTTCGATGAAGGTCTCCGTCGATCCACACCAGATCATCGCCAGCCGGTCGGCACCGCTCGACTCTTTGAACTCGCGTATGTCCTCGCGCACCTGCTCGACCAGTTCCCTCTTGTTCTTGCCTTTCTTCACATTCGGGCCGTCGAGCTTCTTCACGTAGTTTTTGTCGAACACTGCCTTACGCGGCTTGATGGAAGACAGAAACGGCTTCACCTGCTCCAGCAGCGAGCGCTCCAGCACGCCAGCCTTGCCCGCGGCGGCGTACATATCATCTTCGAAGATGTCCCAGCCGGTAAAAACCAAGTCATTAAGCTCAGCCAGAGGGACAAAGTCTTTCACACGTGGCGAGCGGTTGTCCGTGCGCTTGCCCAGCCGGATGTGGCCCATCTGCGTCACTGAACCAATAGGGCTCGAGATTCCTTTGCGTACCGCTTCCACGCCAGCGACAAACGTGGTCGCCACCGCTCCCATGCCGGGAATCATGATCCCCAGCTTTCCCTTTGCCGGAGTAATTTCCGCGCGAGCAGTTTTGTTCTTGTCCTGCTGATCAGTGGTTGGCATTCGTATCAGTCCGTTTCATGAAATGGATTTGGATCTTCAGGAATCCTGCGCGCACCAAGCGTGAAGAAACAGGCGGCGAGCTCTTGCACGTCTCTCCATTATGGGATGTCGGAGCACAACATCCTTGCAGGTTTTTCAGCTGACTCTCAAACCTGTTATCTTCTCGTATTCAACCCATGCTCTGCAAACAACCGCGTTCGAACGGAACCAATTCGCCCCTCGTTGGCGATTTCACGGATTTGCCGGAGACCCATGTCTGACCACAAAGTCTCAGTCATCACCGGAACCTCCAGCGGTATCGGCCTGCTTACAGCCCTCGAATTTGCCGGCAACGGCTACCGGGTCGTCGCCACTATGCGCGACCTCAACCGCAGCGATCGCCTGAAAGAGGCGGCCCAACTCGCCAATGTGCATGACAAGATCGACCTTCGCCAGCTCGACGTCACTGATTTCGGCTATGCCGCTCTGGTCCTGGAGAATATTGCCCGCGACTACGGCTGCATCGACGTGCTCGTCAACAACGCCGGATTCTGCATGAGCGGCTTTAGCGAAGACATGTCGCTCGATGAACTTCGCCGCCAATTCGAGACCAACTTCTTCGGGCCTGTTGCCATGACCAAGGCGGTGCTTCCCATCATGCGAAAGCAACGCTCAGGCCACATCATCCAGGTCGCTTCCGTGGCCGGTCGCGTCGGCAATCCTCTGCTCAGCGCCTACTGCAGCTCAAAGTTCGCTCTTGAGGGATGGAGCGAGTCGGTGCGCATCGAAACCCACTCCCTCGGAATTCGCATCGTCCTTGTCGAGCCCGGCTCTTTCGACACCGACATCTGGACCCGCAACGTCACCATCTCCAAAGGCGCGCTCGACCCCAACTCACCCAACAAGGAACGCAGCCAGCGTTTCGCGCAATTCGTGAAGTCGCGCACCGGAAAAAACCCAAGTGCGACACCGGTTGCACAACTGATTGTGCGAATCGCTAACGATCCCAACCCACGCCTGCGCTACATGATCGGCGCCGACGCCAAGCTCCACGTCTGGATGCAACGCCTGCTTCCCTGGAACCATTACGAGCGCATATTCGCCAAAACGGTAAAGATCGATGAATAGAATCGGGCTCTCGCCACACGGCATTTCAACAGGAAACTTCAGATGAATTCTCTCGCCTACATCCGTCCGCGCTGTTGTCGCTAGGCTCACCCCGTCTGTCCCAAACCATAATTTGTCTTAACGAATCACCCCACCTGCATTCGAGCCGTCAATGGCTGTTTTCGTGCAGCCACATTTCAATATTTCCTTTAAGGAACCGATTTCCATGAGTGGCAAAGTCCTTCAGGAAGACTCAAAGCCAACCAGCTGTAGGGTTCAAACTTCGGCAAGAAAGGGCGATCTTGCCATGCCTTCCGCGGCACTTCGCCAGCCTTAGTTGCATGGACGCCCGTCTTGACCCGCTAAATTCGCCGGTCTCGTCGAGGGCGACGCCTATGTCATCGGCAACGCCGGATGACCTGCCAGCGACGATGCCATCCGCTCTCTCGTGATTTCCTACAAATTGCTCGGCACGCGGGAATGGTTCGTCATCCATCACACCAACTGCCATCACATCAACTGCGGCATCGAGCTTCCATACGCACGATGTAATTCGTGGCTTGCTCGCCAAGAGTCTCGAGACCGCAGCTCTTACCGAACACGGCTTTCACGACATCGGCAAAGGCCGACGATGTCGAACCCATACACCGGCATCCAATGGTGTCCGCCAGTATCGCCATTTGCGGCTACATCTACGATGTGAAGACCGGCAAACCGTTGGAAGTACCTGAGGCAAGGCAGGTCGGCAAAGCCTCCTAGCACTTGGAAACATTGGAAAGGCGGCGCATCGAACCTTGCGAATCGCCACCCTTGACGATTCGCAGGGTGTTCGTCTACCCGCTCGGAGACTTCACCTTGGTTTTACGGTTTCTGCCTCGGGCTGTCGGACGCGCACCTCAGCTGTCCGCTGCCTGCCCGCAAACTGCAACACCCCGTCCTCCATTCTTTGCAGCTTCATCGTGAGCGTGTCGCGAAGGTAATTCTGCCGAATGAACCAGGGCTTCTTCGACGACTGTTTGGGCAGGCTCTCCGCCGCCCGCTGCACATACCCCGAAGTCAGGTCCAGCAGCGGTTTTCGATCGAGAGCGGCGGTATTACACGCCGGCACGCAGGTCCGGAAGCGATGCCGCTGCATATAATTCAGCAATCGGCAGACATACGTCGAGGCCAGATCGGCATGCAACGTCCACGATGCGTTCGTGTAGCCAAAGCAAAACGCAAAGTTAGGCACGTTGCTCAGCATCACGCCCTTGTAGATAAAACAATTTGCCGGATCGATCAGAGTTGCGTCCACGCTGAGCCGTATGGCTCCCAGCGCAAGCATCTGCAAGCCGGTTGCCGACACGACAATATCGGCGGCGAGTTCTTCCTCGGAAGTCAGTCGAATACCGCTCTCGGTAAACCTGTCGATCTGCCCGGTCACCACCGACACCCGGCCTGCGCCGATCGCCTGGAACAGATCGGCGTCGGGCACCACGCACAGCCGCTGGTCCCACGGCCGATAGCGTGGCTTGAAATGCTTGTCCAGTTCGTACCCGGGTGGCAGGTGCTGCTTCGCGCCATACCGTATGACCCATTTCGTTAGCTCAGGAGCCGATCGGCTCAACCCGAAGATGCCAAGGGTAATCAGGATGTTCTTCCAGCGCAACAAACGATGCGCCACATGATCCGGCAGCACTTGGCGGAACAAACTCACAAAGGGATCGTGTGCCGGTAAGCTCAGGATGTAACTTGGCGAGCGCTGCAGCATGGTTACATGTCCTGCAGTGTGGGACATGGCAGGCACTAGCGTGACTGCCGTCGCCCCGCTGCCGATCACAACCACGCGTTTCCCGGCGTAATCGAGGTTCTCAGGCCAATGCTGCGGGTGCACGAAGGTTCCGCGGTAGTTCTCGATCCCGGGAAAAGTTGGCTGGTAGCCGAAATCGTAACGGTAATACCCTGTGCATCCGTAAAGAAAATCGCAGGTGTAGCGACCGACGCCGCTCTCGGCCTCCACTTCAATCTGCCAGCGACTTTCTCTCGACGACCACTGCGCCGCGACGACCCGATGCTTGAATCGAATGTGCCGGTCAATCCCGAATTCCTGTGCCGTCTCGCGCAGATAACTCAAGATCGAAGGCCCATCGGCAATCGCCTTGGCCCCTCGCCACGGGCGAAACGGATACCCTAGCGTGTACATGTCGGAGTCCGATCGCACCCCTGGGTAGCGAAACAGGTCCCATGTACCGCCCAATGCCGCTCGCCCCTCAAAAATGACGTAGCTCATCCCCGGACAGCGCGTCTGCAGCCGATATCCCGCGCCGATACCCGAGAGTCCGGCGCCGATGACGACAACATTGAAGTGCGTGGCGGGCATGGGCATTACTCTACATCAGGTACGAGGGAGCCGAGACGTTCGAAGGGCGCAGCTGCAAAGCCTGCCTTGAGCGAGGCCGAAGGGTGCCTTGAAAGGCGCTACTCTATTTCCCCCTTCCCGACGCGACTTCAGTCCCCGAGAATCCAAGCAGCTACCTGAAATGGATCGGGCCGATCACCGTGTATCCAGGAGAGGATGAGTTGCAAGCGTTGCTGGAAGGGACGCTGCGTGTGCTGCGGGGAGAAGAGGATGCCCGTGTTTAGCCGGTCGGTGATAGTGACCTAGCTCACAGACTTCTGCGCTGCCTACCCGATAGGGTCATAGGTTAGTCTTGTTTTCATAATCTCAGTCTTTCCAACCGAAAGGCAGCATCATCATGGCAACAGCAGCGCACGTTACTTCCCGCGTACTCAACGCCAGACTTGCCGAAAAAATCATGCGCGCCGAAGAGGCGGCTGCGCTCATAGGCTCGGGCGACCAGGTCGGCATGAGCGGCTTCACCGGCTCCGGTTATCCCAAAGAAGTCCCCATCGCACTGGCGCGGCGCATCGCCGAAGCCCAAATTCATGGCAACAAGTTCCAGGTGAGTGTGTTTACCGGAGCCTCGACCGGCCCAGAACTTGACGGTGCGCTCGCGCTGGCAGGGGGTGTCAATCTGCGGCTGCCTTATCAGTCCGATCCCGAAACACGCAAGCGCATCAACGCGGGCGAGATGGAGTATATGGACATCCATCTCAGCCATGTCGCCCAGTTTGTCGAGTACGGCTTCCTTGGCAAGCTTGATGTCGCTCTGATTGAAGTGGCTGCCGTGCTCGAAGACGGCCGCCTGGTGCCCAGCTCCTCCATCGGCAACAACAAGACATGGATCGATCAGGCCGAGCGCGTAATCCTCGAAGTGAACTCGTGGCAACCGCTGGCCCTCGAAGGCATGCACGACATCTACTACGGCTTGCAGCCGCCGCCGAACCGCGGACCGATTCCCTTGGTGCAACCGGGCCAGCGCATTGGCTCCCCGTACCTCGAAGTCCCACCCGAGAAGGTCGTTGCCATTGTTGTTACCGACTCGCCTGACCGCAACAGTCCGTTCAAGGCACCCGATGCCGCGTCGAAACAGATCGCCGGACACATCCTCGAGTTCCTGAGCTGGGAAGTACAGAAAGGACGCATGCCCGCGAACCTCCTTCCCCTGCAGTCAGGTGTCGGCAACATCGCCAACGCAGTGCTGTTCGGGCTAGAAGAAGGCCCGTTCGAAGGGCTCACCTCCTACACCGAAGTTATTCAGGACGGCATGATCCGCCTGCTGAAGTCCGGCAAGCTAACCTGCGCCTCGGCTACAGCCTTCTCTCTCAGTCCCGAGATGCTGACAGAAGTCAACGCCGACATGAAGAGCTATCGCGAACGCATCGTGCTGCGGCCGCAGGAGATTTCCAACCACCCCGAGCTGATCCGCCGCCTGGGCGTGATCGCCATGAACGCCATGATCGAAGCCGACATCTTCGGCAACGTCAACTCGACACACGTGATGGGCTCGCGCATCCAGAACGGCATCGGCGGCTCGGGCGACTTCGCCCGCAACGGATACCTCTCCATCTTCATGGCGCCCTCCACCGCACAGAAAGGCATGATTTCCACCATCGTTCCCATGGTCTCACACGTGGACCACACAGAGCACGACGTCCAAGTCGTCGTCACCGAGCGGGGGCTGGCCGATCTTCGCGGCCTCTCGCCGCGCCAACGCGCCAGGCTGATCATCGAGAAGTGCGCCAATCCCGACTACAAAGGCACGCTGCTCGATTACCTCAGCTGCGCGGAACGTCTGTCGTATGGCAAGCACACACCGCATCTGCTGACCGAGGCTCTGGGCTGGCATAGTCGCTATCTGCGCAGCGGCAGCATGCGAATCAAGGAAGAGCTTTGAAAGGACATGGCTTCACAGCTTGGGGAAAAATTCGCGTCGCGAAGGTTTAGCGTGGGCATGACTTCAGTCGTGCCGCTCGAGGCCCGATAAACCACCGGGCTTTAGCCCCCCTGAGGGAATTCGCCTGGCTGTACGTAGGAGAGCCAATGGAAGAAGCGCTTGCACATTAGCCGAAGGTGCAAAAGTCCAAGTCTAGACCACAAAACCGTTTCCGCGATCCGCCGCCTCGTCCCACCGTCTGTAGGGAAAACGGTAGGACGAGGCACCTGGCGAATTACTGTGCCAGGTATCGCGCGACCGCGATGTTCCCCATCGAATCGCCCGTCGGACCGGCTACCACAATCTTGCCATCGATCTGAATCGCCATCGCCGCAATAAACGCGACGTTCGTACTGCCGAAGGTGTGCGTCACGCGGCCTCCGGATCCGAAAGTACTGTCCAGTTGTCCCGAGCTCAGATAGCGAGCTAATGCGAACGAAGATGAGTTTTGATTCTGGTTGGCGAGGCCAGCCTGGCCCGCTGCAACGATGTCTCCATTGGTCTGGAAGGCAATTGCTGCGACTCCTCCGAAATTGAACGTTGGGAAAGCGGTGATCACGCCTCCTTTCGTGCCAAAGGTGGTGTCTATGCCGCCGGCAGACAGGAAGCGCGTAAGGCCGAACCCTGTCGGGTTGCCGGTGAAAATAGTGGGCGCCGCGACGCCGGTTACACTCACTCCTGCAGCCACAATCGCGCCATTGCTCTGAGCCACAAGAGTAACAGGCGCATCAACCGAGGCTGCCTGGCCAAGGCTTCCAAAGGTGCGATCGACACTTCCGTTGGCGTTGTAACGCGTGACTCCCTGGAAGGGGGAGCTAGCCGAAGAAACGAGAAGCTGACCGTTCGATAACAGTACGAGTTGGCTGGCAGGCTCGAGCACCACAGCTATACCACCGCTTCCGAAGCTCGAGTCCAAATGACCATTGCTGTCGAGGCGCGCCAAGAGCCCGCTGAGGTCTTCCTTGCCAGCGACCAGAATTTTGCCGTCGGGCTGCAAGACCACAGGCCCGGTGGGAAAGAGCCCGGAGATTGTGACGAAGCCGTTCGTGCCGAAGCTGGTATCAACGCTGCCGTTGGGATCGAAGCGAACAAACTCGCCGCGAGCCACGAAGATGCCAGATACGGAGGCTACGATCTTTCCGTCGGTCTGCACAGCCAAGCCGCCGATGTTGGCGCCGATGGAGCCCAGCGAGACCGTTACCATGCCTCCGCTACCGAACGCTGTGTCGATAGTGCCGTTGGTGTTGAGTAGAAGTATGGAACCCACGGTGCGAGAGGGAGTGACCTCGCCCCCGACCAGGATTTTGCCGTCGCTCTGCAGAGCCACGGCGCTGACACCACCGCAACAGTTAGCGAAATTGGTTTTGAAGATGCCGTGATTGGCGAACCTGGGATCCAGCGTACCGGCTTGCGCCCAACCGGAACCGCAGGTGCATACCAGACAAGCGAATAATGCGAGCGGCAGGATGACTTGCGTCTGATACAACAGACGACGTTTGGAGAGACTGCACATATAACAACTCCTGAAGCTGACACATGTGGTTGCTCAGTTGCTGGCGAAGAGAAGACAAACTGACCCAACTACATTCCCGACCGAGGAAGGAGTTGTCACCGGTGAGTGAAAGTTTTGTCAACAATATGTCAGCGTGCGGCGAGGATGGATGGCGACAGAAAGGGTTGAGATGAGTCCGACACGAAGAGTATCACCGGTCCCTAAACGCGGTGCCCGCAACAAACAGTACGTATCCCAAATACGAATGTGCTCACGGCCGAAATTAACGCAGCCCAGCTAACGCTAGTTGCGATCCGGACAACTGGCGTCGCGCCGTCTCTTTTATCCAAGAGAAGTGCAATGATAGCGATCGCCCCCAAGCTGCAGCATCAAAGACCTGGACTGCCACTGACCTGCGCGTTGCCAATCTGCTGGAACTTCGGCTTGCAAACCTGGAATGCCCACCTGGTCGATGCCAGCCATTTCAGATCCAATCGCACCAATAAAACCGCATAGCCGACCGAGAATCCGAATGACGGCGGCGACCATGAGAACATAACCGTTTCACCTTCGTCCCTCACGGCTTCGCGCTCTTGTGTATCTCCACCGTACTCCAAGTCTTGTCCGCAGCGTGACACAGATTCTCCAGCGGACACTCCGCACATTTTGGCTTGCGCGCAATGCAGATCGCCCGCCCATGATGAATCACCTGGTGCGAGAAATCGATCCACTTGCCGCGCGGAATCAGCTTCATCAGATCCTGTTCGATCTTTCGTGGGTCTGTGTTCTTTGTCAGCTCCAGCCGCCGCGCGATGCGCTGCACATGTGTGTCCACTACTACTCCTGCTGCCACTCCGTACCACGACCCCAGTACGACGTTAGCTGTCTTGCGCGCCGCGCCCGGAACAGTCAGCAGCTCCTCCATCGTCTTCGGCACCTCGCCGCCGAAGTCATTTACGATCTTCTTCGCCGCGCCCACAATCGAGTTCGACTTGTTGCGAAAAAAACCGGTGGATCGGATGTCGTCTTCCAGCTCTTCCGGCTTTAGCGCGGCAAAATGCGCCGGTGTCGGATATTTCTTAAACAGCACCGGCGTCACCATGTTCACGCGCGCATCCGTGCATTGCGCCGACAGAATGGTCGCCACCAGCAACTCCCACGCCGAGTTGTGGTGGAGCGCACACTTCACATTCGGATAGCGCTCATCGAGCCGTCGCAAGATCTCCGCAATCCGTTCCGGCGCAAGCGGGTTATAGCGGCCCGCCGGATGCCCCAGTCCGAGCCGTTTAGTTGGCGTGAGCGGAGCGCGAGCCAGCTGGCGAGATCCTGAACGAGGAGCAAGGCGACGAGTCGAAGGACCTGCTTCGCCGTCTTTTGGCTGGCTGGGTCTTTTGGCCGTTATCTTCGGAGGCTTCGTCGCAACGCGCACCGTCTTCGCCTTATCCTGACGGCCCGCTTTCGACGGCTGCCGTGGAATGTTCCCGCGTACCATATCGCCTCCGTGGTGATGCATCAGTGTATACCGCCCGAACAGATACAATGTTTTGAAGGGGCACGGCTTCAGCCGTGCGCTAAAACCGTCTTATTGATTCCCGAGCGGAGTTAGCCCAGGACACAGAAAATTCTTGCGGAGCCTCGCATGGCCTCTACACCTGACGTAACCACGATTACCAAGGAACTCCCTGCCGTCCCTCTCACGCTGGAGGGCTACAGCGTGCTGCACCAAATGTTCCGGTTTCGCTGGGCCGATTGGCGCAAACTCGAGCTCCCGCGCCAATCCCACATCGCCCGCGAATTCGCCGCCTCCTTCGCCGCGCTCGAGCAGGAAGGCAAATTCGCCGCCTACTCGATGCTGGGCCACAAGGGCGACCTGATGCTCGTGCACTTCGGCGACTCATTCGACGACCTCAACCAAGCCGAACTCACTATCGATCGCACCACTCTGCGCGACTACCTCGAGCCGGTGCACTCGTACTTGTCGATCATCGAGCTCAGCCTCTACGACTCGAGCGTGAAGCTCTTCCGCCAACTCACGGATCGCGGCGTCGCTCCGCTCAGCGAAGAATGGAACCAGGCCGTACAGGAAACCATCGATCGCCAGAAGTCCGCCATGCACGTGCGTCTATTCCCCCGGATTCCTGACACCCGTTATCTCTGCTTCTACCCGATGGACCGCCGGCGCGGCGAAGGCAAGAACTGGTACTTGCTGCCCATCGAAGAAAGGCAGCGTCAAATGGAAGAACACGGAATGGTCGGTCGCCGTTACGCCGGCAAAGTGCAACAGATCATCACCGGCTCCATCGGCTTCGACGATTGGGAGTGGGGCGTTGACCTCTTCTCCGCCGATCCGCTCGTATTCAAGAAGCTCATTTACGAGATGCGCTTCGACCAGGTCAGCGCCGAGTACGCTCTTTTCGGCCAGTTCTTCCTCGGACTGCGTTGCCCGTTAGACAAGCTCGGAGACTGGGTCAACGGTACCCTGCCGAGATAGTGAACTGCGATGATAGCCCTGCCAAGTTTACTCGGGTTCAGGAGGAACCGAGGTTGTGATCCAAATCATTAGGGAGGCAGTTCGAATTCGCGGCCTCCAAATTTTACAAGGAGTCTGATTTGAGGTTCGCTCAAATCATCGAGCGTTGCATAGAAGCACTCAAGTCTTAAAGATGATTGGACACCTGATTGAAATAGTCGCTGGATGGATAGTTGGGGTTATCTCCACCATAGGGTATCCCGGGATCATGTTGCTGATGGCGATAGAGTCGGCCTGCATTCCCCTGCCCTCGGAAATCATCATGCCTTTCTCCGGGGCATTGGTGGTTGGCTCCGTAGCGGCCCGCTATTCGGTCGATCCGCTTTCCCTGTTTTGGGTCGCCACTTGGGGAGCCATCGGCTGCAACCTCGGTTCGGTGCTTGCCTACGAGGTCGGCTACTTCGGCGGGCGCCCGCTGGCCCTCCGCTACGGCCACTACATCTTCGTAACCCAGCACGACCTCAACACCGCCGACCGCTTCTTTGCCCGCTGGGGCTCACCCGCGGTCCTCATCGCGCGTCTGCTGCCAGTGATCCGCACTTTCATCGCGTTGCCTGCTGGGATCGCGCGCATGCCGCGACTGCGCTTCCACATCTACACCTTTGTCGGTTCCTGGCCTTGGTGCTTCGCCTTGGCCTACGTCGGCATGCGCCTCGGCGAACAGTGGGACAAAGATCCTCGCCTCAAGCAGTGGTTCCACCGCATGGATGGCATCATCCTCGCTATCCTGCTCGCCGGCGTCGCCTACTTCGTCTGGTCACATTTTAAAGACCGCGTTCGTGCCACCACCGCTAACCAAGAACCCGCGGACTAGCGGCAAATGTCTGGCTACTCGTTATTCACCTCACGACGTGACGCGCGCTCTATCCCACGTCAGCTCCTCCCGGCGTACCATCTACCGTGTGGAGGAGTATCTCTCGCCCACCAGACACATGCAGATGCCAAAGCTACGGCCGCTTGCCAACTTCCACGCCCGGACATATCGTCGACCTAGTGATGTTGTGCTCTAAGTCCTTGCTTGTGACATGGATAGGTAAGAACCGTACATGCTCAACCATTTGTGAACAGTCTTCCCCTAAGTCATTGATTCTAAGCAGTCATCAAAGAGACTTGTTCAAGAGATTTCTGCGTTTTTGCGTTACTAAAGGAACCGGGTGCCTGGCTCCGCCTTCATTTGGCCGGGCCGGTCTTTTCCCCTCTGCTGCCAAAAATCTGGGTGTCCCATCCTTTAACCGCTTTTGGGCAAGCGTGGGAATCATTGTCCTTTCCATCTCATCCATCAGCCTCGCGCAACCGGCCATCACCGACCCTACTCAGCTAAAGAGCCGCAATGTCGAGAACATGCAGAACTTCACCATCGAGAAGCTCTACATGACGCGCAACATTGGTGGCACCACCTGGTCACCCGACGGCAAACAGATCGCCTTCGTCTCCAACATCAGCGGCCGTAACAACATTTGGCTCGTTCCCTCTACCGGCGGATGGCCCTCCCAACTCACCATCAGCCAGCAGCGTCAGGTGCAGCCCACCTGGTCGCCCGATGGCAACTGGATCGCCTACGGCTCTGACTATGACGGCAACGAGCAATGGGACATCTTCCTCGTCTCCCCCCAAACCGGTGAGGTCGTAAACCTCACCACAACCAAAGAAATCTCCGAGGAATCGCCCGTCTGGTCGCCCGACAGCAAGCAAATCGCCTACCTTGCCAAACCGAAATCCGGCGCCAGTTACGAAGTCGAGTTGATGGACGTGTACTCCCGCCGTGTACGCCCCATCACCCAGAACACTCCCCCCGGCCTCTCCAATCTCCTCCCGGTTTTTGCCGGCGATGGAAAGTCTTTAGCCGTCACTCAAGTTGGCGCCGATGCCAAGGACTCCAACATCCTCCTGTTCGATATGGCTACCGCTAAAGGCCGGAACCTCACACCCCACACTGGCGAACACCTCTACTACGCTACCGACCTTTCCCCCGATAGCAAGACTGCCCTTATCACCTCCGATGCCGAGAACGGGTATTGGAACGTGGGTCTTCTCAACATCGCCAGCGGCAAGACCGACTGGCTTACCAACGACAAGTGGGAAGCCCGCAGCGGGAGCTTTTCTCCCGACGGTCGCTCAGTTTGCTGGACTGCGAACGTTGACGGCCAGATAGCGATTTTCAGCTACGATGTCGCCACTCACCAGGCCCAGGCCCTGCCGTTGAAGAACGGTGTCAACACTCTTGGTGGAAATCCTCGCCCTTACTCCTCCGACGCGGCGAAGCTGCTGTACTTCCACGAGGGCGGCGAAGCACCCGATGATGCATGGGTCTTCGACCTCGCCTCGCGCCGGTCACAGCAGATCACGTATGCGCCCGTCGGCGGCGTGCGCACTGCCGACATGGTGAGTCCCTACCTCGTCCACTTCCCCAGCCGGGATGCAAAACTCACGATCTCGGCGTTCGTGTACGTGCCGAACAATATCCAGCCCAAGCGAAAGTTCCCTGCCATCGTCTATGTGCATGGCGGCCCATCGCTTCAGTTCGTCGACGGCTTCGATACGTTTGTGCAGTACATCGTCAATCAGGGATACCTCGTCATCGCCCCCAACTACCGCGGCTCCAGCGGCTACGGCAAGGAATTCATGAGCGCCAACGATCATGACCTGGGCGGAAGCGATTTGAACGACGTGCTCGACGCTGCTGCGTGGATCAAGAAGTCGCCCTTCGTTGACACAGGAAAGATTGCCGTCATGGGCAGCAGCTATGGCGGCTATCTGACGATGATGGCCCTCACCAAGGCTCCGGAGATGTGGGCCGCAGGCATCTCGATCTTTCCCTTCGTGAACTGGACGACCGAGCTGGCCAACACCGATCCCAACGTCCGCCAGACCGATATCGCCATCATGGGTGACCCGGTCGAAAACAAGGCGCTCTACGCCGACCGCTCGCCCATCAATTTCATCGACCGCATCAACGCGCCGCTGCTCTTGTTAGCCGGCGGTAACGACGCACGCTGCCCGAAGTCCGAAGCTGAACAAGTCGCGGCGGCGATCAGGAAAAACGGCGGCTTTGTGCAGTTGAAAATCTACGACGATGAAGGCCATCAGTTGGCGCGCATCGAGAATCTAAGCGATGCCTGGCGCCGCGTCTCGGATTTCTTGAAGGTACGGGTGCCATCGCCCGGCTGCGGATGCTCGATTTATGAGTAGCTGTTAGTGGTCAGTTGGCAAAACCCGATAGTCTGACAATGTCAGATAGCAAGTGAGCCATGCAAGGTGGAACTTGTTTGTGCGTTGGGCCTGCGCCCGCGGAAAGGCAGTACCAAGAATCAGAGCCGGCTTCCGCGGGCGGCACAAACGAACGCGCTAGCGCATGTTCTTCCTGTACTCGACAATGGCTGCGACCAATCCTGGAATGTCGTAACTCTTGGCCTCGATATCGACAGGCAAACCGAATTCGCGGAGCGTCGCCGAAGTCACCGGGCCAATGGATGCCGTGTGAACTCCGTGATTCGGCGCGCGCTTCTTCATTGCTGCGCGGGCGCTTTGCAGGCCGAGCAACCCGACAAAGTTCTTTACGGTCGAGGAACTCGTAAAGGTGATCGCATGCGGCTTGCGATCGCCCTTGAGCACTGCGCGCAGCTTTCGTTCCGAAGACTTTGGCGCAACGGTTTCATACGCTTCGATGACATCGACGATTGCGCCTGCTTTGCGCAGCTCACGCGGAATCACGTCGCGTGCAATCTTCGCCCTCACCAGCAGCACGCGCTTCCCTTTCACTTGCGTCTGCAGCATGTTGACTACCGATTCTGCGACGTACTCGTTCGGCGTGGCAGCGACAGTTAGGCCAGGCTTCTCGATAGCAGATTTTGTTGCCGGCCCGATGGCTGCAATCTTGAGCTGCGCGAGCACTGACCCCGCGACTTTCAGCTTCTTCATTCGCTCGAACACGGCTTCGACGCCGTTCACACTGGTAAGAATGAGCCAGTCGTATTCAGCGAGATTTCGTAACGCAGTGTCGAGAGGCTTGTACGAGGAAGGCTTGTGGATCTCGATGAAAGGAATTTCCATGACCTCGCAGCCCAGTTCTTTCAGTGAGGACGACAGGGCGCCCGCCTGCTTCCTTGCGCGGGTCACAACAACGCGACAACCCGAGAGTGGCTGGTTGGTGGCCATGTTGATTACGGCTGTTGCGGAACAATCGACGACTCGCTGTACACGTCTTCCAGGATCTTGTCGCCGCCGCGACGCAACAGCATTTCCCCGACCAGCTCGCCGAGAGCAACCGGATCGGTTCCACTCTGTTGCTCGCGCAGTACGTCGGAACCATCAGGCCGGGCGACGACTCCAGTGAGATGCAGCTTGCCGTCCTTCATCTCGGCAAAGGCCCCGATGGGAACCTGACATCCGCCGCCGAGCTTGTTGAGCAGCGCCCGCTCGCAGACGGTCGCAGCTCGTGCGTCAGCATTGTTGAGGAACCGAAGATGCTCGCGCATGGCCAGATCGCCTTGGCGGATTTCAATACCCAATGCGCCTTGTCCTGCAGCCGGACACATGAACTGCTCGGACAGATACTCCTTCACCAGTTGCGTCTTGCCGAGTCGCGTCAATCCTGCCGCAGCAAGAATGATGCCGTCGTATTCGCCCTGCTCCAGTTTGCGCACGCGCGTATCGACATTGCCGCGTAATGGATAGATGACGAGGTCGGGACGAAAAGCCTTGAGCTGCGCCTGTCGCCGCAAGCTGCTGGTGCCAACCTTGGCGCCCTTTGGCAGCGCATCGAGGCAGTCGTAATTGACCGATAGGAAAACATCGCGCGGATTGACGCGCTCGGTGATAGCAACGATCTCGAATCCCGGAGGCAATTCGGTCGGCAGGTCTTTCAGGCTGTGCACTGCAAGATCAACTCGCCCTTCCGCCAGCGCCTCCTCGATCTCCTTGGTGAACATCCCTTTTGTGCCGACCTGTGCGAGCGCCACGTCGGCAATCTTGTCCCCGGTAGTCTTGATAATCTCGATCTCGACCTGATGACCGCGCTCGTGCAGCAGCGCCGAGATGTGGTTGGCCTGCCATAGTGCCAGTTGCGAGCCGCGGGAACCAATTCGCAGGCGCGCCATCAGCCTCGCCCCCCGGATTTTGCACTCAGTTCGGCATTGCTCGTTTCGCTTTCAGATTTGCGAGTATCGCGCAGATTGAAGAGTTTGCGGACCAGATCAACGATTGTCGTCGACTCGGACGATTCCCGCGCCGCGCTCTTAAGGGTGGTAATCGGTGTATGCATGATTTTGTTGATGATGCCGCGGGAAAGCGCCTCGATGGCCATCTCCTGTTCGGGCGTCAGCATGCCCAAGCGACCGCGAACGCGATCGATCTCAGCCTGTCGCACAGTTTCGAGGTGTTCCTGCAATGAAACGATAGTCGGCACGACATCAAGGGTTTGCAAGCGCGCCTGGAACCTATCGACCTCGAGTTGCACGATGGCTTCAGCGCGATCGGCCTCGGCGCGGCGGTCGGAAATGTGTGAAGCCACCACCTGCTGCAGGTCGTCAATGTCGTACACGAAGATGCCGTCGAGCTTATTCATCTCCGGATCGACGTCCCGCGGCACAGCGATGTCGATGAAGAACATGGGCCGGTTCTTGCGCCTTGCCAGGAAACGCTCGCCATGCTCCTTGCGGAAGATAGTATGCGGCGCCCCTGTAGAGCTGATGACGATATCGGCGCGATCAACCGTCTCGTAAAGATGGTCGAAGCTGATTGGCTCGCCGTTGAACTTCTTGGCTAGCGCCGCAGCGCGCTCGTAAGTGCGATTGCCGACGTAGAGCTTCGTGGCTCCGTGGGCAAGCAGATGACGAGCGGCAAGCTCGCACATCTTGCCCGCACCGACAAGGTAAACGCTCTTCCCTTCCAGGTTGCCGAAGATCTTCTGGGCCAACTCGACAGCGACCGAAGCGATAGAAACCGCTGAAGTCGCGATCGCGGTTTCGGTCCTGACGCGCTTGGCGACCGCAAAGGCGCGTGAATATAGGGCATCGAGTTGGGAGTTGAGTGCACCGACCGCGCGGGCCGTAGCGTAGGCTTCCTTCACCTGCCCGAGAATCTGAGGCTCGCCGACTACCATCGAGTCCAGGCTGGACGCGACGCGAAACACATGGCGGATGGCGTCACGTTCGCGATATTCGTACAGATATTTGCGATACGACTGAGCATCGACGCCGTACATCTTTTTGAGGCAGCCGTCCAGATTGGCGTCGGCGTCTTTGGTGCGAGCGATGAGCTCGACCCGATTACAGGTGGAGACGATCATCGCCTCTTCGATGCCGGGCTGAGCGGCCAACGTCTTCAGCGCTTCAGGCAGACGCGCTTCGGAAATGGTGAACTGTTCGCGCACCTCAACGGGAGCTGTCTGATGGTTCACGCCAATGACGATGAGGTTCATAAGGGCGGAAACCTATGCACACGGCTGAAGCTGTTAGCGGCCCACACTCCAAGAGCGACCACGAAGGCGATGGTCGCCAGAAGCGCTGCACGCCGACCGCGCCAGCCTGAACTCCAGCGGGTGTACAGCAGTAGCATGTACACCACCCACATGATGAAGGAGAGCAGGATCTTGGGGTCGGTGAAGAAGAATGGGCCATATTTGCCGATGGCAAGGACCGAGCCGGCAATCAGGCCGAAGGTCATGAAGGGGAAACCGAAGAGCAAAGAGTGGTAGCCGATGTCGTCGATGGTCTGCAACGGCAGCGGCAACAAACCGTCCGTGCTCTTGGATTTCAGCGCCCGCTCTTGCATAAGGTACAGCAGGCTGGCCCCGAAACTGAGAAACAGGCCCGCGTAGCCAGTGAAGATCATGATCACGTGCACGAAGATCCAACTGCTGCGCAGTGCGGGCGAGGTGAAGTCCACGGGCCTTTGCCCCATGGCGGAAGCGAAGGTGAGGAGGAAAACAATGGGAAAGATGACGATGCCGGGCGAAGTGGTGCGGTATCCCACGAAGAAGATGAAGAACACCACCATCGCCACGAAGGCCAATAGCGATTCGGAGTAATGAATGGAGGCCCAGGAAAGCCGCCCAATTAGGACGGTGTATTCCACCAGGGATACGAAGTGAAAGATGAGGCCAAAGCCGACAGCGGGCTCGACAATGCGGGAAAGCCAGTTGCCCCTGTTCCCCAGTAAAAACAGGGAGTAGAGCAAGCCAACCGCATAGAATGCCACCGCAACTCGCAGCCAGACTAGAGGCATAACCCCACGGACCCGCAAGTATGGGTCGTCTCTTCGCTCCTGTAAGACCCAGTATAAATAAGACCCAGTATAAACAGGTGACGGTAGGGACAGAGTATGGCAGCCACCCCGGAGTGTGACCTATGTCACAGAGGCGGCGGCGGTTACGTCAACTGGGGTAATGAAAAGTGACAATGTGCTGGGAGGCGATGGTGACGCCGTCCTTCGAAGCCGGTTTGAAGCGCCATTGGCGAAGAGTGGCGAGAACGCGTTCTTCGACGCCGTATCCGATGCCGCGGATCAGTTTGAGCTCAACCACATTGCCGCGTTCGTCTATGGTGACTTCGACGATGACGTCGCCTTCAACTCCAGCGGGAAGGTCGGCCCTGGTGATTGCCGGATCAGGAAACACCTGCGGGAGGGCGGGAATGATCTCATGGCCAGTGAGCGGCGCTCCGGGGATGCGTGCGCCGTAAGGCGAACCTGCCTTGGCAGTCTCCTCCGAGCCGGCGGACGGGGCTGGGTTTTCATTTTGCTGTTTGAAGGGAGGCGGCACAGGGAGGCTACGAAGCTGCAGCTTCGGTCTGTTGAGAGCCAACTTCTGTTTGGGCTGGGGCGTTGAAGCTTTTTCCGGGCCTAAGGGAACGAGGTACACCACGCTGCCGGACGAACCGGGCGCGCCGAGCGCCACATCGGATGGCATCACGAAGACTGGCGCAGCACGATGTGCCAACATCAATAAGAATGCAACGTGAAGCACGAAGGAGACCAGCAGAGAGAAGTCCCGGCGCCTGCGGTTTTGGGGTGGCAGTTCAGTGAACACGGGTATTCCCTTATCCAATGTTAGTGTAGCCCGAGTCTCTCGATTCGACTCCCTGCAGGTTAAGAGGTGAGCACTTAGGTGTGGTTCTCTTTTCTCTTTTTTCTTGCTTCGCTTTTAGCTCAACGGCCTTTCTGGTGCACTATCAGGAGCACCTGAGCCGCCACTAACCAGGCCCACGGCAACTAGCCAAATGGGTTCAGCAACTATCGGGCATGAAAAATTCTTCCTCGCAAATGCTTCACCGACCACTCCAGCACTGGCACCGGGGAACAAGCCATGACGGTACCGTTCTCAGTTTTCGGCTCTTATGGCGATAGCCGACGCGTGATGGGCGTCAGTCGATACCCACGGAGGCGAGGAGTTGGGCGAGCGAGTCGGCATCGAGCGCGAGGCGGCGGCCGTGCTGCAGCATGTCGGGAACGTCGTCGAAGGCTTGTAACAGACGAAGTTTGGCGGCGGCATATTGTTCAGCTTCGCTGAGAGCGCGGCCGTGCTCCAAGGAGAAGTTCTCGACGGCCTGTACGGGGAGAAATATGCTGACGGCGAAAACGAATTTGCGGTCAGAGCTGACATCGAAGACGTACTCGGTGGCTGGTGCAAGCGGCTCGTCTGGAAGTGCAGGCCTCTTGCCGACGAAGTAGTACTCGTAAACGTAGCCTGTCTGGGCAGTGTAGGCTTTTACACGGCGGACGGTCACGAGAGGCTCCCAACTCGCCGATTGTACTCTGCCAAAAACTAGGGCTCTGTCGGGCGCTGGCGAAGACTAGCGGCCGCGGATTCGGGGCTGACCGGCGAAGCGTAAACCTCTTTGAAGGTGTACGACTTCGCCTTGGATCCGAGGATGGGAAGAATTTCGATGTGCCAGTGATAGTCGTCGTCGATGGTCCTCCAGTAGCCGAGCGTCTCGGACTTGTGCTGCGTGTTGGGCGAGGTGTGCAGCACCATGTGGAAGCCGTCGGCGATGGTGTGAATCCGGTAAAGCGTTCGCCGAAGAAGCGCGGCCAGATCGCGCAAGGCACCGGAGCGGCTGGGCACGCGCTCGAAGTAGGCTTCGTGGACACGGGGCGCGATCCACGTTTCGTAAGGCGTTCGCGAGGCGTAAGGGCAGGCGACGAGGTAGTCGCCGCGTACCTCGACCACACGCTTGTTCTGCTTTAACTCCTGGGCAAATATGTCGCAGAAGACGCAGCGCTCTTTAGCACGATAGTGTTCGCGGGCGGCGCGCAACTCGTAGAGAACGCGGCGAGGGACGAAGGTTGTGGCCACGATCTCCGAGGTGGGGTGGTCGAACTCCTGTCCGGCGCTTGTGCCGTGGTTCTTGAAAACGCTTACGTACTTGAAGCGGCCATCTTTCTTGAGGTCGATGATTCGCTGGGCGCAGAGCGCAAGATACTGCTCGATCTCGCGGTCGTCGGAATTCCAGAGCTGGCGGTCGTGGCGGGCGTTCTCGACGATGACCTCGTGGGCTCCGACGGGTTGCATGGTGTCGTAGAGACCGTTGCCGGCGCGGCTGGGATCGCCTTCCACCCGATAGATGGGATTGGGGTGGACGACGGCCAGCGCCGACCAAGGGTTGCCGTTGACCGTGGGCATGGAGGTCAGAATGTGAATCTGCTGGCCGGACTCGGGGCAGAAAGGACACAGGAATTCGCTACCGCGAGCAGGTTCCTGGTCATCTCCGGTGATAACCCAGGAACGGGTAATGGGATCCTTGCGCAACTCCATCGTGTTGTTACTTTATGATGCTTTGCGACGAGGGGCAAACCGGTTTTTTTATGCGTGTTAACTGGAAAGCGTTGATGATTTCGTAAACCGACAAAATTACCGGATTGCTAAAATGTTGACGTGAAGCGTCCCATCCGCCTGATCGCCATCGACCTGGATGGCACCCTGCTGAACTCCAAGGTGGAGCTTTCGCAAGAAAATTGCGATGCGTTGTGGCGCGCCCACGACGCGGGCATTGAGATCGTCCTAGGCACGGGCCGGAGACATGATTTCGCACTGCCGTTTGCGAAATCGCTGGGGTTCGATCTCTGGATGTTCAGCTCGAATGGAGCCGTAACGCGTTCCACGCGTGGCGAGACGTTTCATCGCGACCTGCTGCCAAAGGAAGCAGCAATCAAGCTGGCGTTGGCCATGAGCAAGTACCGCAATTACATGGTGCTGACCTTCGACCGGACGGCCAGCGGAGCGATTATATGCGAAAATCATGACCAACTCTACGGCGTCATTCAGCGATGGATGGAGAAGAATGCGCCGTTCATCGAATATGTGCAGCCGATCGAGAAAGCACTGACGGAGGACCCGATTCAGGCGATGTTCTGCGGGCCGGTAGAGTTGATGAGCCAGGCACAGATGGAGTTGGATAGGCTGCAGTTTCGGGCGGAATTCACCGCCCTGCGAACGCAGTACGACTTTCGTGACCTATGCATTGTGGATATCCTCAATGCGGGATGCTCGAAGGGGCACGCGCTGGAACGCTGGGCAAAACAAAGAAGGCTGGACCGCGAAGAGGTCATGGCTATCGGCGACAATTACAATGATGTGGAAATGTTGACGTTTGCCGGACATCCGGTGATCATGGGCAATGCCTGCGACCAGTTGAAGAGGAATGGCTGGACGGTGGCGCTGCACCACGATGAGCATGGAGTGGCGGCGGTGCTGGACAAAGTGCTGGCAGCAAATGCGGCGATGCTGAATGCGTAAGGCGATTCAATTCGGACTCATAGCCCTACTGGCGACGACGCAACTGCGCGCTGCAGAGATGGCGAATCTGCGCAACGGCTTCAGCATCCGGCACGAGTGGCGCGAAACTCAAGGCGAGACCACGAGACTATATCTGGGCACCGGCTCGGATGCAGGATATGTGGATATCGCTACTGCAGAAATCGATGGGTACGAGGCGGCACCGCCTGAACCAGACGTGGCGAAACCGGCGAAAGCAGCAGACCTTACGTTGATCATCGGCGACGCCAGCGAGCACAGTCGAATTGATGCCGATTTCATTGCCAGCGTGATTCGGGCCGAGAGCGGAAATAACCCACGCGCGGTCTCCCGCAAGGGAGCCCAAGGATTGATGCAGCTGATGCCGGAGACAGCCAACACGTTGGGCGTTAAGGACAGTTTCGACCCGGTGGACAACGTGGATGGCGGGGTGCGTTATTTGCGCGAGCTGCTGCTGCGCTACAACGGCGATGCTGCCAAGGCGCTGGCAGCCTATAACGCCGGCCCCCAGCGCGTGCAGCAATATGGTGGCGTGCCGCCCTACAACGAGACTCGTGCCTACGTCAGGCGTGTGATCCTGGAGTACAACCGCAAAAAGGGGGCTGCCTCGAGGCAGCCGCGTGCGCGTCGAGTCGCATCCGACAATCCCGCCTCGCAACCAGACACGGTCAACCGTGGCGGCGGCCGGTGAACCGGCTTCCAAGATTGCACTTCGATGGCGTCGTTTCAGCAGAACCGCTCCAATTCTCCGGCAAGCTTCCTCATGAATAAAAAACATACGTTGATGACTGTGCTTCTGCTGGGTGTGCTCTGCCTGCTGGTCTACATACAAGTGCATGCATGGAAGAAGTTCGACTGGGCAACATTCTGGGAAAACACGAGTCATGTGCACTGGACGTACATCGCAGGTTCAGTGTTGCTGACCTACCTGGCGTACGCGTTGCGTGCCGTCCGCTGGCGCATCTTTCTGAAGCCGCTCTGCGAAACGACAACGAAACGGATGCTGGCGCCGCAATTCATCGGATTTGCCGCTCTGGCCCTGCTGGGTCGGCCCGGGGAGATGGTGCGTCCGTTCCTGATTGCACGCAAGGAGAAGCTGACGTTTTCCTCGCAGGTTGGTGTGTGGCTTATGGAACGGGTGTTCGACCTGGCAACAGTTGCCGTCATGTTCGTAATCTTCGCGTTCCGCGGGGACCCTCTGTGGAATACCCTACCGAATCGCCGCTTTCCCTACGAAATTCATGTTGCGGCGGTAGTCTTCCTTGCGGTAATCGTGGTGCTGGCCGTAATCGCCATCAAACTACGGAAGTCGGGATACCAGATTGCCAACCGTTTGCAGCGGCGCTTCGAGCCGGGCAGCCCGACGTTTGCGCATGCGTTGCATGGGAGGATCGTGTCGTTTACCGACGGGCTGCAGATCATTCGCGATGGAGCCTCGTTCCTGCAGTTGTCCGTGTTGTCGTTGGCGATGTGGTGGGTCGTGGCCGGAGCGTATTGGTTGCTAACTCACGCTTACTCGGGCGTGCTTGCCGAAATGGGTGTGGGCAGCCTGCTGGTGCTGATGGTGGCCGCCATGTTTGGGTCCCTGCTGCAACTGCCGGGAGTGGGTGGAGGATCGCAGCTGGCGACCATCAACCTGCTGAGTAGCTCCAAGGCCTTTGGGATCCCTGCGGAGATCGCCACCAGCTGCGGAATGCTGATCTGGCTATGTACGTTTATGTCGGTGATACCGATGGGTCTGCTGCTCGCCCATCGTGAGCGTTTGTCGTTGCGAGCGGTGGCGGAAGCAGAAGAGAAGGCAGAGGCGCAACTGAGCGACTAACTGCGATGTTTCCGGTGGACGGCCTCGCTACCAGCGCTAGATTCTCACGAACTCGCTGCAGATCTTCCTCAGTTACGACACCAGCGACGCTGACTTGGCCAGGACACTCTTCGAAGAACTGACAAAGCGGGGATAGCCATCACCTCCCGCCTAACCTGCGTGGTGAGAGATTCGCCTGCTACAATTCGTAGCGCGGCTCAGGTTCTGGCCGCGTTTTCCCGATCCATGAAGTGTCCTTTCTGCGGCTTTGAAAACGACAAGGTGGTCGACTCGCGCGAAAGCAAGGAAGGCGAGTCGATCCGCCGACGCCGCGAGTGTCTGAAGTGCGAGAAGCGGTTCACGACTTACGAACGGATCGATGAGATCCCTTACATGGTCATCAAGAAAGACGGCCGCCGCGAGAAGTTTGAGCGGCAGAAAGTCCTGAACGGACTGCTGCGGGCGTGCGAAAAGCGGCCAGTATCGATGAGCAAGCTGGAGCAGATCGTAAATGACGCCGAGGGGCTGGTGGTCGATTCTCCGGAGCGGGAGCGAAAGGCCAGCGAAATCGGCGAGTTGATCATGAATCGGCTGAAGCGGATTGATAAGGTGGCGTACGTTCGTTTCGCGTCGGTGTATTTGGACTTCAAGGACGTAAGGGAGTTCATGGAAGAGTTGAAGGAATTGCTGGATACTAAAGAAACTACAGCTGCAAAGTCGAAGATCGTGAATTAGGTACTAGCACCGGATGGCACATACAGTCACATTGATTCCGGGCGATGGCATTGGGCCGGAGGTGGTGCAAGCGACCGTCCGAATCCTGGAAGCGACCGGCGTGAAGTTCAACTGGGAGAGTTATGAGGCAGGCGCCGAAGCCTACGCCAAGTACCAGGAGTACATTCCAAAGGAACTGACCGAGTCGATTGAGCGCACGCATATCGGGCTCAAAGGTCCGGTGACGACTCCTGTGGGCGGCGGGTTTTCCAGCATCAACGTAGCCCTGCGAAAGAAGTTCGAGCTGTTTGCGAATTTCCGCCCCATCATCAACCTGCCGGGTGTGCCCACCAAGTATCCGGGTGTGGACCTGATCGTGGTGCGGGAGAACACCGAAGGGCTGTACTCGGGAATCGAGCACGAAGTGGTGCCCGGGGTGGTCGAGAGCCTCAAGATCATCACCGAAAAGGCTTCGACGCGCATCGCCAAGTTCGCCTTTGAGTACGCGCGCAAGTTCAAGCGCAAGCGGATCCACGCCATCCACAAAGCCAACATCATGAAGATGTCGGACGGGCTGTTCATCCGTTGTTCCCGAATTGTTTCGCGCAGTTACCCGGAAATCACCTACGGCGAGCACATCGTGGACAACACGTGCATGCAGCTGGTGATGAACCCGTATCAATACGATGTGCTTTTGCTGGAAAACCTCTATGGCGACATCGTCTCGGACCTGTGCTCGGCGTTCGTAGGCGGGTTGGGTCTGGTAGCGGGCGCGAACTTCGGCACGGATTGCGCAATTTTCGAGGCAGTGCACGGATCGGCGCCCGACATTGCTGGGAAGAATATGGCTAATCCGACCGCCGTGCTGCGCTCGGCGGTGCTGATGCTCGACCACCTCGGCGAGCACGATGCGGCTAACCACGTTAATGCGGCATTGGGACATGTCTATACCGAGCGGAAGTATGTCACCCGCGATGTGGGCGGAACGGCCAGCACCAGTGAATTCGCCGATGCGGTGATCGAAGCGCTGCAAACCGTTCCTGTGCCTGCACCCGTAACGCGGGAGGCGGAGCTGTAGCGGAGTTGTCAGTTTTCAGTTATCAGGTGCCAGTCCGGCTGCAGCCATAAGCCGATGTTCGCCCTCCTTTTCCCTCGCCTTCCCATGTTAATTTGGGTGCCTGCGGTAGGCACCTTCGTCACAAACCGTTTGATACAATAGCGCGTCGGCCATTCCTCGAGGATCGAGCGGCCGCGACGCAACCGAGCGACTGACACATCCACGGCAATCATTGAATAGCGACTGGTTCGGCCGACGCGGGGTAGCGTCGCGCGAACCCAGCATCAACAGGAGCCGATTCTGACTTTAGGGACGATTCCGTACAACCGGGCGTACCACCGTTTCGCGGCGTTTCTTGCATGGATGACGTTGCTGCTCATTGTCCTGGGAGCCCTGGTGACGAGCAACTCTGCCGGGCTATCCGTGCCGGACTGGCCGACGTCGTTCGGCTCACTGTACAAGATTCCGCCCATGGTCGGCCTGGTGAAGTACGAGCACGGCCACCGCATGTTTGCAGGCTTCGTCGGGATTCTCCTGGTGATCTTGGCGATCTGGACTCAGCGAGTTGACCAGCGTAGTTGGATGAAGGCACTAGGCTGGATTGCGCTCGCTGCCTGGTTTGGCCAGGCCATTCTGGGGGGATTGACCGTCTTGCTTGGCTTGCCCTGGTACATTTCAACTGGGCACGCCACATTGGCACAAACCCTGTTTTGTGCGGTGGTTGCGGTAGCCCTGTTTACGAGCAAGGCTTGGTTACAAGACGCGGCACCAATACTGGAAACAGGGCTTTGGCCGAGTACGCCGGCGCTGACCGCAGCCTCGGCGGCGTGTGTCTGGGTTCAGCTTATTTTGGGTGCGGCCTTTCGGCACACCGGCATCCGCTTGCTGCCTCACCTGATCGGCGCGTGCATTGTGACCACCCTTCTCTGCTGGACGGTTGTCCGCATGCTGACTCGCTACACCGCTGTAGTGCAGTTGCGCCGTCCGGCACAGTTGATTCTCGCCCTGCTGATGGTGCAGCTGGGTTTGGGATTCGCTGCGTATGTGAGTCGTCTCATCTGGATGCTGAATCCGCCGCAACCGACTATCTGGATAGTGCTCAGTACTGTGGCGCACGTAGCAGGTGGCGCCATCGTCCTGGCGACAGCGGTTGTTCTGGCGATTCAAACACATCGCATGATTAGCCGGGGAGCGCGCGAAGCCGTCGGGAGTTCGATGCCGCGAAAGGCTGTTGCCGCATGAGCTCAGCGACCCAGCCGTTGGCGATTCCTCGGGTGAGCGTGAGTACGCTGATGCGCGATTACTCCGTGCTGGTGAAGGCACGGGTGACAACGCTGATCATGATGACGGCGTGGTGCGGAGCCTTTCTGGCCGCGGCGAAATCGGGAATTCCGTCACTGTCCTGGACAGTTTTCCATGCGCTCGTCGGAATTGGATTGGTGAGCGGCGGAACGGCAGCGATGAACGAGGTCATGGAGCGTGACCTGGACGCGCGCATGAGGCGAACAGCGATGCGCCCGCTGGTAACCAAGAGCCTGAGTGTAGCGCATGCGTCTGTCGTAGCTCTCGGGATGACGGTTGGCGGAGTTGTGTATCTCTGGCTCGCCACAAACTGGCAGGCCGCAACTCTGACCGCCCTCACCTCGGCCTGCTACCTGATGGTTTATACGCCCATGAAGCAGGTGCATCCGATCTGCACGTTCCTGGGCGCGTTTCCCGGTGCGATGCCGCCTTTGCTGGGATGGGTAGCAGTGCGCGGACGCATCGATTCGGAAGCCATTGTGCTCTTCGCCATCATGTTCTTTTGGCAGTTTCCGCATTTCCATTCCATCGCCTGGCTGTATCGCGAGGACTATGAGAATGCAGGCGTGCGCATGCTGCCGGTGGTGGAAAGCGACGGACGCTCAACCATCCGCGCGATTGTAGCGTACTCGCTAGCCTTGGTACCGGTGACGCTGACTCCAACCCTGCTCGGCATGAGCGGATGGCTCTACCTTGGCGGAGCTGCTGTGCTGAGCAGCGCTCTTCTGTGGTGCAGCCTGCGCATGGCAACGATGAAGCTCGCTCCGGTTGCGCCCGAGTCCAAAGCTCGTGCCCGTCAGCTCCTGCAAGCGACGGTCCTGTATCTGCCGTTGCTGTTCGCGCTGATGATGCTGAATCGGCCGGCTTAGAATAGAAGTAATCGTGAATTCCAGGACTGCAATTCCTGAACCAGAATCGTCTTCGATCGACGCACCGCTAAGCACGGGTGCATCCCCTGTCATTCAACTGCAGAATTTGCGGCACCAATATGACGATCGCACCGCCCTGGCGGGCGTGTCATTTGAGGTGCGTCCGGCGGAGATTTTCGGGCTCCTCGGTCCGAATGGCAGCGGCAAGACCACAACCTTTCGAATTTTGTCGACGCTGATTGTTCCATCAGGCGGGCGGGCACTGATCATGGGATATGACGTCGCGAAAGACCCCGGGCGTGTGCGTCGCCAGATCGGCGTGGTTTTTCAGGAACAAAGTATCGATATAAAGCTGTCGGCCGAAGAGAACCTGATGCTGATCGGTAACGTGTATGGCCTGCATGGCACAGCACTGAGGAGCCGAGTCGCCGAGATGCTGGCGCGCGTCGGATTGACTGATCGGGCGAAAGAGCGGGCAGAAACGTTTTCTGGCGGCATGAAGCGCAGGTTAGAGCTCGCGAAGGGACTGCTGCACCACCCATCGGTCCTGCTGCTGGATGAGCCGACGACCGGGTTGGATCCGGGTGCGCGGCGCGATCTGTGGCAGTACCTCCACATGCTGCGCAACGAAGAGCATGTGTCGGTGCTGGTAACCACGCACCTGATGGAAGAGGCCGAGCGTTGCGACCGCCTGGCCATTTACGCCGAAGGAAACGTGGTCGCCCGGGGTACGCCAGCAGAACTGAAGAGCGAAATCGGCGGCGACGTGATCCTGCTGGAGGCGAACGATCCCAACATGCTGGCGCAGCATATCGAGCGGAGATTTGGCGTGCCAGCTGCGGTGATCGCCGGCAGGGTCAGGTTGGAAATTGAACAAGGACATCGTTTCGTGACCGACGTGGTTGAGGCGTTCCCGGGCGAGATCGAAGGCGTTTCAGTGCACAAGCCCAGCCTGGAAGACGTGTTCATCCGAAGGACAGGACACCGATTCTGGACGGAGCAGGAACAGAAGAACTAACCACTGAGGCACAGGAGTCACAGAGAAAATTAAGTGTTGAGACTCTTCTTCTCTGCGTCTCAGTGCCTCTCTGGTGGATTTTTGGTTTTTATGGCTACGAATACTGCAACCTTACCGACAACTGCCCTGCACCCTCCCTCGCGCGTCGGCATCTTGCTGCCCTCGGTTTCTCTGTGGTGGCGCGAGATTGTGCGCTTTTACCGGCAGCGCAGCCGTGTGATCGGCGTGATCGCGTCGCCGCTGTTGTTCTGGGTAGTGATCGGATCAGGATTCGGCACTTCGTTTCGCTCGAGTGGCGCGGGCGGGCAACACTACCTCGTTTATTTCTTTCCGGGCGCGCTGATCATGATCGTGCTCTTCACCGCCATTTTCACCATGATGTCGGTGATTGAAGACCGCAAAGAGGGGTTCTTGCTATCGGTGCTAGTGGCCCCCGTGAGCCGATCGGCTATTGTGCTGGGGAAAGTCGTGGGCGGGGCCACTCTGGCGACGCTTCAAGGATTACTCTTCCTTCTGTTCGCGCCGTTCCTGGGGATCCACTTTTCGATTTTGAGCTTGCTGCTAACCGTGGCCGTAATTTTTCTGGTTGCGTTTTCGCTGACAGCCTTGGGCTTCATGATCGCCTGGCCCATGGACTCAACCGCGGGATTTCACGCGGTGATCAACCTGTTTCTGATTCCACTGTGGCTGCTGTCGGGCTCGATGTTCCCGATTTCCGGGGCTTCGCTGTGGATCCGGGTGCTGATGCGGATCAATCCGCTGACGTATGGGACTGATGCGCTGCGCATGCTGCTTTATCAGGCGGAATTGACCGGGAGTTTGCCGCTGAATGTGAATCTTCTGGTGTTGGCGGTTTTCGCGCTGGTGATGTTCGGTTTGTGCTTCCTGGTGGCAAACCGGCGGACGACAAGGCCGGCGGGGTAGGCCGATCGGAAAGCACGCGCCCGCGACGACAACGAGTCAGGGCACGACTTCCGTCGTGTCGCACGGTCCTAAACAAGAGCCTGAGTGCATAAGGCTTACCCTCAAGAGTCTCCCAACCGATGCAGATAACTTCCACATTCTTCCCGGCCCTGAATGCCTTCCTTAACGGCACCAGTGCGGTGCTGATTGGCGCCGGATACTACAGCATCAAGAGCGGCCGGCGGGAAATCCACAAACGGTTCATGCTGGCGGCGTTTGTGACTTCGACCTTGTTTCTGGCTTCCTATCTCTATTACCACATGGTGCTCCGCGCCGGAGTGACGCACTTCCAGGGACAAGGCCTCTGGAGGCCGGTGTACTTCTCCATTCTTGTGTCGCATACCCTCCTGGCTGTCGTCGTGGTGCCTTTTATCCTGGTAACGCTCTATCGTGCACTGAAAGGCAACTTCTCCCGGCACAAGGCGATTGCCCGCTACACCTTCCCAATCTGGCTTTATGTGTCGGTTACCGGGGTGGTTATTTTCATAATGTTGTACAAGATATTCATAACGTAGCCCTGTCTGTCTTTCTGATATTCTTTCGAGTTCTCAGCATCAACTCCCCTGCAGTCGATAGGAGCGGCATTATGGCAAGAGGCGTTAATCGAGTAACTTTGATGGGCAATCTGGGCAAAGATCCCGAGGTGAAGTACACGCAAGGCGGCATGGCGGTAGCGACTTTCTCGCTGGCCACTACGGAGCGCGCAAAAGACAAAGACGGCAACTGGCAGGACCGCACCGAATGGCATAACATCAAAGCCTTCGGCCGCACGGCGGAAGTTGCAGGTGAGTACCTGAAAAAAGGCCGCACGGTTTACATCGAGGGCCGCATTCACTACGACTCCTGGGACGACAAGGAAACGCAGCAGAAGCGCTATCGCACCGAGATCATCGTGAACGACTTGATTATGGTGGGAGGACAGCGCGAGGGCGAAGGCGGCGGATTTGGTGGAGGCCGCAGTGGAGGGTCGAAAGCCGCGAACAACCTCGATCAGCGCGGGCCGGAGCACGATGAGTCGCAGGCACCGACCGGGATTACCGACGAGGATATTCCGTTCTAGTTATCCGGTATCAGACGCCGGTCATCAGTTTTTCGCTACCAAAATCTTCGGGGACCTTGGAACTGACTCACTCCCCAGGCCACTGCAACCGGCCTGGCGAGTGACCCATTTCTTGGGGTCCCCGAATGCGCCACTTCGTCTGACTGCTAAATTACAAGCCTCCCACTTTCTCTCGCTATCAGGTGATTCCCGTAATTTCATGATGAAACCCACGCAATAACACGCCAATCCCTCACCCTCACCGCCGAAATACAAGCCTTCCTGCCCTCACTTTGTAATAAGGTACTTCGCCGAAGAAACTGCGGGATCAAGCGGACTGGTATTGCCCTGTCTGATCACTAGACTGAAGTGGATGAAACGGCGGCGTGCGCAGGGCCGCCGGGTGTTGAACCTCACAAGGAGGCACGTTATGAACCGAAGTAGGAACCTGCTTCTTTTTTCATCAACTGTGGCAATGGTCCTGATGCTAGTAGTGCTTCAAGCACCGGCGATCGCCCAAGTATCCACGGTTGACGCGTTACTGTTGGGCAAGGCGGGCGAGGAAGGAAGTGCACCTTCGAAGTGGTTGTGCAGGGCACGGCAGACGTGCAAATCCGCGGATCGCAAGGTCGCCTGGCAACCGATTCCGGCAATCCTGCACAGTGGCGCAGACTCGAATGTAACCAGCCGCTTCCCTACAATCCCGGAGACTTTAAGTTCAGAGGCATTGATGGTCACGGCCAGCAGAGCCTGGCAGCAGTTCCGAATTCCAACAACGGAATTGCTGTGATTCACATCGTGAACAACTCGAATAAGAACGAGGGCTACACAGGAGAGATCGAGTGGAAGGGTGGATCGGGGACAACTTGGAACCCTTCGCCACCCAATACAAGCAGATACTGGGGCGGCAACGAAACGGCTCGTTGGAACGATGCCGATGATGCAAGCTGGAATGGCGAAAGCTACTCCAACTGGAATTCAGCCGGTTCAGGCGCGGCAGCCGCCGCGCAGGCTTGTCAGGACTACGTCGGGCGCCGCGTCTCGCGCGAGCACACCGAAGTGGTCAATGTTCAGATGCTGCCTGACACGGCCACTATCCATCAGGGAGATGGAGGCATTGTCCGCGTAAAAGGCCAGGGACAATATCAGAGCAGCGGTGGAGCAGGAGGCCGATTCGAGTTTCGCTGCGAATACGACACGCAAACCGGACAGATTGTAAACTCCGGCTATCATCGTTGAGCGTCTAACTCCTGTGAGAAAACGAGAAGCGGCCCGCCAACGCTAAGGCGGGCCGTTTTCGGTTCGCCCGCTGAAAAAGGAGACGGGACGTGCGAGTGCTCTACTGGATCAGCACCGGATTGATTGCTGCGTCATGCCTGTTCGCTGGATATGCCTACCTTGTCAGCTAGCCCGCAGGCTGTGGAAGGCTTTACTCACGTAGGATATCCGCAGCAGCTACGAGTCCTGCTGGGCATCGCGAAACCTCTCGGTGCCATTGTGCTGCTCATTCCCGGTTGGCGGATGGTGAAGGAATGGGCCTACGCCGGTTTTGCCATCGCCTGGATTTCGGCAACCGTGGCTCACTATCTGGCTGGCGATGGCCCCCGAGCTCTTTCACCGGTCGCGCTTCTGGTGCTCTTGGTAGTCTCTTACCTAACCAGGCCAGCCAATCGAAGGCTGGTGTAACGCTTCACAGCGGAGCCACCTACAAAAAGGGCGAAACGACGCATAAGGGAACCTCGCACAGATCGAGGCCTTGCACCAACTTCGCGCGGCTCACAAACTGGAGGAGTCTGGTATTGCATCCGGGACTCTGCAGCGTCATCTTCGCCGGGAGGAGTAGGTTGACCAGAAACGGCTCTACATCCTGGATGAATCAAGCTTGGCCAGCACCAAGCAGATGAATGAGTTTCTCCATCGAACGCACGATGAGGACCGCGTAATTCTAGTCGGAGACAAGCGCCAGCACGAAGCTGTGGAGGCTGGCAGGCCCTATCAACAATTGCAAAAATCGGGAATGCAAACCGCGCGGCGGGATGAGATCGTGCGGCAGAAAGACCCGGCGCTCACGGACGCCGGCAACAACTCGCCCGCTGCGAGTGCGCGAAGCGATAGACAATCTCTATCGCCAGGGCCGGGTGCATGAAATCATGAACCGCGATGAGCGGCTATGTGAAATCGCGCGAGAATACGCGCGGAGGCGCAAGCAACACTTGTCATCTCTCCGGATAACGAATCGCGCTGCGAACTAAATCGGCTGATCCATCGAAAAATGCAGCAGCGCGGTGACGTGAGCCAGAACGAACACAATCTGCGCGTGCTGGGATGTTAGAGGAATATCAATTGATTAGAGAGATTTGCGCATGAAAGACTATAAAGTGCTCGACACGATAAACTATATATGGTACAACATAATAAACTAATAATTACGCGGCACAATAAACTAGCGATAGAACGACGCGAAAACCAGTTTGAGAACAGACATGGCTTCACCTTCGGAAAAGCTGGCCCAGTCGCTGGAAATCCTCCATGGGCTTCAAAACCCCAATGGCGCCGCCGCCATTCGGGCGCGGGACATGACGCGCGTCCACAGGGAACGCCTGTTGGCCAATGGCTTCCTGCAGGAGGTGATCAAGGGCTGGTACCTACCGAGCCGTCCCGACGAAGTGAAAGGCGAGAGCACAGCCTGGTACGCCTCCTTCTGGCGTTTCGCCGCGGTTTATCTGGAAACACGCTTCGGGAAGAACTGGAGCCTGTCGCCGGAGCAGTCGCTCTCGTTGCACGGTGGCAACTGGACAGTGCCGCGACAGCTTTCTGTCCGCTCGCCGAAAGGCAAGAACAATGTCACTAACCTGCCGCACGGTACATCGCTGCTCGATCTGAAAGCTGCCCTTCCGCCCCCTGCTGACCGGGAGGAGAAGGACGGGCTGCGCATCTATGCGCCGGAAGCGGCTTTGATCGAGTGTTCGCCGCAGTATTTTTCAAGCCATGCAACCGACGTGCGCACGGCGTTGGCGACGATCCGTGATGCCTCCGGCCTGCTGGCGAAGCTGCTGGAGGGCGGGCACAGCACGATTGCCGGGCGGCTTGCTGGCGCTTTCCGCAACAGCGGCCGCGACCGCATCGCCGACGAGATCGTGAAGACCCTGTCCGCCGCGGGTTATACCGTCCGTGAGACCGACCCCTTCGACGATCGTCCCGCACTCGCGTTGCACACGCGCGAAACGTCTCCGTACGTAAACCGCATTCGGCTTCTGTGGCAGAAGATGCGCGAGCCCGTGATTACGCGCTTCCCCCAAGCGCCGGGCCTGCCACGCAGCCTCGGTGCCTACATGAAAGGGGTCGGGGAAGCCTACGTCACGGATGCGTATCACTCACTTTCTATCGAAGGCTATCGTGTCAGCACCGAGCTTATCGAGCGCGTACGCAGCGGCTCGTGGAACCCGGAGAGAAACGAAAGGGACCACGCGGAACGCAACGCCATGGCGGCGCGCGGCTACTGGCAGGCCTATCAGACCGTCGAGAAAAGCATCGCGAGGGTGCTGAAGGGCGAGAATCCGGGCCAGGTCGCGGAAGAGGATCACCGCACCTGGTACCGGGAAATGTTCGCCCCGAGCATCAGGGCCGGCATCCTGATAGCTGCGGATCTCGCCGGCTATCGCAGCGGACAGGTCTATATCCGGCAATCGATGCATGTGCCGCTGAACCGCCACGCAGTGAGGGAAGCCATGCCGGCCTTCTTCGACCTGCTGAGCGAGGAAACAGATGCTGCCGTCCGCGTCGTGCTCGGCCATTTCGTCTTCGTGTACATCCATCCCTACATGGATGGCAATGGGCGAATGGGGCGGTTTCTGATGAACCTGATGTTAGCGGCCGGCGGCTATCCGTGGACGGTCATACCGGTCGCGGATCGCAACGCTTACATGGCGGCGCTCGAAAAGGCGAGCGTGGGCGAGGACATCGAGCCGTTTGCGGATTTTCTCGCAGCCCTCGTCGAGAAGCGTTTGGCAGGCAAAGCACTGCCAGCGATACCGGGCGCTGCGTCTTCATGACTAGAAACATCCGGGCTGGCGCATTTTCCGGAAGTCGGTACAACTTCGCCAATGCGAATGAGCTTCAGAAGATAGATGACCATATAGCCCTTCTTAATCATGAATCTCGAGATTCATGGACTTCAGAGCCCCGAAGAGATTGATTAGTTGGGCTTCGGGCTTCCCTTCTCCTGCATCACCGCCTGTTGCTGTGACGGTGGTAGCGCATGGTACAGCGCGAGAAACGTTCCGTTCGTCCAGCCAAACCCGATCAGGTTCTCGTGATACCCCGCCAGCACCGGAGCCTCATCGCTGCCCGTCACCACGTTGTATTTCTCGCGAATCGTGCCGGTGCGCTTGAAGTTGCTTTGAACAGTATCCAAAAACTTCACCGACAGTCGGTCAGCATCGGCGTTGAACCCTTCCCGGCGCATCCCCTGAATGGCGATCAGGTTTGTCGGCGCCCAACCGTAGGGCAAGTCCCACTGAACTCCCGTCTGTTTGTCGCTCATAGCCAGCCCGCCCGGCCGCTCGAAAATCCCAAGGTTCTTCATGACCGCCTTTGACTGTTCGGGTGTAGCCAGCCCCACCCACAGCGGATAAAACGTAGTCACGTAGTTGTAGGTCGATTGCTTGCCGGTCACGAAGTCCCAGTCAAAGAACATACCCTTCTCGGCGTTCCACATGTACTTGTTGATGAGCTTCTTACGCTCCTCGGCGGCGGCGAGCCACTGCTTCGCATCCCCCGGCTTGCTGAGCATGGTCGCCATTTCAGCCAGGTCCATCTCCGCCTTGTAGAGCAAGCTATTGAGGCAGACTGGCGCGTAATGATGGGTTGAGCCGTCAAATGGTCCCCAGCGGAACGACGGATCGAAGCCTGACTCGCGCATGGCGCGGTCGCCCTGGTAGAAGTCGGCCGTCAGCTTCACGGGATGGGCGTTTGGGCACGCCTTGTTTTCGCATAGCGGCACCATCAGCTCGGGACCGATTCCTTGCGCCAGGGTGGGCGCGATGTAGTCAGGCGGGTCGTACTTCACGTCGGAATGCTTCAGCAGCCAGTCGGCAATAGCTGCGTAATATTCCGGATGGTCCGCGATGTCAGGCACTGGACCTTCGCCAACATCAAAGTAACGGGCCAGCCCTGTATCGCCGGCGAGCTTGGGAGGCTTCGTCCACAAATCGTGATCACGAACGGCATACTCATATGCCTTCGCCAGCCACTTCTTGTCGTCTCGGCCGGCCTTTTTGTCAGAGGCATATTGCGCCATAATCATCGACGTCAGGAAGGGCGGCTGTGAGCGCGTCAGATAGTACGCGCGGTTTGCATTGAGCACCGCGCCATAGTTCTCGATCTCGTAGAAGAAGTTCTCGATGATGCCGCGCGTGTAGTCGCGCTCGCCGTCTTCCAGTAGGCCAACGATAATGAAGTAGCTGTCCCAGCCATACATCTCGTTGAAGCGTCCGCCGGGCACGACGTACTTGTTTGGAAGATACAGCAGACCGTGCGCGTTGAGCTGGTCGGGCATGAGGCTGCCGAGTCCGGTGATCTTCTTCGGCAGGTTTTCTACCTTCACGCCGCACTTGGTCAGCGCCGCCACTGCCGGCGGGGGCGTCACGCCGTACGGCAGATACAGCACCGACGTCGCGCCGGCTCCGAACTTCGGATCGGAAATCGAGGAGCACTCGTTCATCGAGCGGCCCAGCGTGTTCCAGGCATTTTTGATGTAAGGCAGGATGTTCTGCTGCGGCGCGGCAGGAGGCTGCGGCCCCGCTGCCGGCTGCTGAACGGCGGTCTGTGGCAGACAAACACCCTGCAGGATCAGCAGGGCCACGAAGGTTCGGATAGCCGACGCAGATTTCCCAGGAGAGAAGAGACTTCGGCTCAAGGATTGCATGAGGCCGGATTATAGCTGCTCACGCGCACCATGAGAAAGACCGCGCTACGGAAATACCGGCTCGGCTAGCAATCCAACGCTTCTAGTCGGTCTGCAGCGTACATTGAACTTTCAGCTCTGTGCAGACGTTCTGGATGCTTTCGACCACTAGCGAAGTCGCGCTCGGCTGAGACGGATCCAGGGTTGAGGCGACCACCAACTGCGTGAGCTTGTCTCCCAGGAAGTTTGCCTGTAGGCTCGCCGTCTGGATACCGTTGGTGAATGCCACCTCGCGCTTCTTGTCGTCCTGCTTGATGACTTTCACCGCCGCAGCGTGAGCCTGGAGGCGCTCGAGAGCAGTTTGATACACCTTTTGCGCTGGAGCCTCGATCACCACGGTGGCAACGTCGTAGCCGCCTTTGCCGTCGGCGCTTTTCTGGTCCATCTGCTGGATGCGCCCTGACACCGCTCGCGCCACGGCGACCCACTGCGCGTAAGACATGATGGCCGTCAATAAAAGAACGATCGTCACGGACACCAATCGGGAAATAAGTGCGTTCATGGATTCTCCTTACCAGAAAAGATAGACAACGCCCGGAGGACCAGGAAGTCGGATAAGTCTAACCTGAATTTGGCAAGTATTCAAAAGCAGTAAGGGCACGACCGTAGCCGTGCCAGGTAGGAACGGATATGAATGTAACGCCGGGGCGGCCCGGCATGAGGCCAGGCCGCGTCGGCCGGCAGGAAGAGCTTGTTTACGCGTAATACGCGGCGTTCTTCTCGATGAACTCAGCTTTCTCGGCCGGCACTTCTTCGTTGGGGAAAATCGAATTGGTCGGGCAGACCGGCACGCAGGCGCCGCAGTCGATGCAGCCATTGGGATCGACATAAAGCTGAGTCGCCGCCTCAAATGGTTCCTCATCTTTCTTAGGGTGGATGCAGTCAGTCGGACAAGCTTCTACGCAGAGTTCGTCTTTGGTACAGGTATCAGTAATTGTGTACGCCATGATTGCTGTTCTCCTGGATCTGGTTTTCCTGCCACCTCCGGCAGCAGAACCGGCGGTTCCATTCGCCATTTGCAGAGTACAAATTTGACGCACACAGGGTCGGTGATGCTCGTCACTGTGCAGTTGTGAGCGGGCGCACAGCTTCAGGATGCGAAGCTCCAGCGCGTGGCTCCCGCCGGGAAGAGCTTTTCCGGCATGGCAAACACCACCCGCGGCGTCACTTGAAATACCGGCCCCATGTCAGGATCCAGCTTCCAGCCGTACTTCTTGTGGTACAGCTCAAAGGCAGGCTTGGGGATGTCTTTCACCTCAAGCGGGTGCGCCTCGCCCTCGACGATCACTGCTTCTTCCACGTTTTCGTTGCACACCACGCAGTTCGGATTGCTCGCCAGGTTCTTGGCTTTACGCGTGCTGGAAGCGGTGCTGAAGTAGTAGATGTTTTCCAGCCAGATTCCCCAGACAACCATCGTGTGCGGGCGGCGATCGGGGCGGACGCTCGTAAGCAGATAATTGTGCGAGTTGGTCAGGCGCTTCTGAGCCCATTCCCAGGGCACGCTGCCATCCAGCGTTCGTGGAAGGTTGTACCCCTCAGGCATGACTGGGCGGCTGGGAGTTGGAGCATTGGGCGAAATAGCGGCCGGGCTGGGCCGCTTGTTCTTGCCCGAGGATTTGCGCGGCGACTTCCGGACGGGCATCGTAACATTGAACCGCGCACTTGGACGGGAGTCAAGCCAAGTAAGAGAGCGGAGCCGAACGGCTCCGCTCTTGTGCAGCAATTTGTTTAGTACGCCCAGAACGGACCGACGAAGTTGGTGCCCGTCACCGGCTGCTGCTCGATTCCTGTGAACACTGACCTGCCATAGAAAAACGACAGGCCCCAATCGAACGAACCACACCCATTAACGCCGCTGTTCGTTCCACCCAATTCGCTGATGGCGAAGTTCATTTTATTATTGGCGGCAAACAACGCGGTCGCGTTGCCGACATTGAAATTCACCGTACCCTGTGAGCCGTTGGTATTCGACGCGCTCTGGTTCTGGGCCGAGAGCACGAGCGGTGACACACTCGTCGGTGGGCAATAAAAGCCCTGGTTGGGTGACGCGCAGGTCATCAGGTTGGGATACCCGCTGGCCGGGAAATAGAACGCGTTCGATCCGCTGTCGATGTAGCTGCAACTGTTCTTCACCCCGTTGAATGTCGTAATGAAGTAAGCATTCGCATCGGTATCAAACACCGTGGCAGACCCGAGGGCATTGTTGGTCTGAGTGCCGATGCCGAAGTACAGGTTGCCGTTTACGGTTGTCGTACCTCCTGCGGGAATCGACGGCAATTGAATCAGCGTTCCGTTGTTATCGGCGGGCAACACCCAGTCGGGGTTGGTGATCTGCTGAGGCAGCGACAGCAGAGTCGCACTGCAACTGCCGCCAGAACAGGTGTAGTACACATTCGGAGTTGATCCCGCACCCGGTGCACATCCCGGACCGCAATCCTGTTCGAAAGTGCCGAGACCAAGTACGCCGTTTGCACCCAACCCCTGGAGGTTGCTTTCATTCGTCAAACCTCCGCTGGAACACGATGCCGGAACGCTGGGGATCGTCGGGTCGCCGATCAGTTGCATGGGGAGTCCGGCGACACTGGCGCCGGAAGGAGTGTTGGCGGTCTCACCAGCCTGACCGCCAATGGCTTGCGTCAATTGCACAGTGGCCAAAGACACTGAACCCCAAGTGAAACCGTCCACAAACTGATTGCACTGCGCGACCACAGTGCCGTTCAACTTCTGCTGCGGCAATGGAACTTGTGCCGGATCGAGTTCGCCTCCGGCGGCCTTGGCAAGAATACGGACGCCAATGGAACCAGTATCCACCAGGACGTGATCGATGGTTTGACAGCTATTGCTGTTCGGAACGCAAATCGTGATGGTGGTGAATGCGCCGTTGACGTAGCTATTCGTCAGTCCGGCAGGCCCGGCATCCACAACGATGGGCAACTGATTGTTTGCTCCGGTGGCAACAGTAACCGTCGCAGTGCCGGTAACGTTGGAATTCTGTTGCGAAGTCGCCGTAATGGTGAAGTTTCCCGCCCCGGGACTACTGAAAATTCCAGTGATGGGATTGATCGTCCCACCGCTGGTCGACCAGTCCACGTTGGGGCTGAAATTCCCATTGCCCTGAACCGACGCCGTGCAAGTCGTAAGCTGACCGGTCTGGACTGACCCTGGCGTGCAGCTTGCGGTAACTCCCGTGACGGTTCCTGCTGCGGCAACCGTAATCGTCGTCGATCCGATCTTGCTGGTGTCTTGCGTAGAAGTGGCAGTAATTGTCACCTGCTGAGTAAATGGAACGGATGATGCCGTAAAGACGCCGCCAGCGGGAGTAATCGTTCCAAAGCCGCTCGCTGTCCAGCTGACAGCAGAACTGTAGCTGCCGGTTCCCGAGACTGTCGCGGTGCAGGTGCTGGTCTGCCCCGCGGTAATTGCTGTGGGATTGCAACTTGCCCCCACCGTCGTGATGGTCGAGGTTGAACTGTTACTGCCTCCGCCGCCACACGCCACGGCCATCAGCAGGCAGCCCACGGCCGCCAAACTCGCTAGAAGGCGCACGCTCTCTCCTTTACTGAATTTCGCTGACATCCACGCCCTGAGGAAGCATCGCTGGTACATAAGCGCTGCCGTGAAGGTTGCGAGCGTTTCCCGCCTGGCGGAAGACAAATCCTGAGGTCTCGACCGAAACCGGTCCATGGCCACGTCGCTGCTGGGTGGCGACGGCCTGCTTAATCGGATCGAAGTACGAACCGAGCAACTGCTGCAAATCAGGCTGAAACTGGCCTTGCCACGCGACTGCGAAGACGTTGCCGTCGGAAGAGACGAATTCACGCACTACTTGTCCGCTGGGGGTGGTGATCTCGTGCTTCACGTAATGCGGGGTTGCAGTTGTACGCAACGAGCCTTTCATGTGCGCCTTGTCGCTCTGCACGGTGGTCACGTTGTCGCCCAGCGAGGCCCATGCCGGAAACGCTAGCGCCAGCAGCACGCCGGGCAACAGCACACGAAGGCTGCGGCCATTGGGAAATCCAAAGGGAATCGGTTGGTTCATTTTGCGTCCTTTGACGGGGTGGCCCTTGAACTCCCGCGACGGCCAAGCGGCCAGGGCCGGCTCACCTTATTTGTCGTGTAAATGAATAGCCTATCATTCTTCGTTTCGGCGCACTGCCACGGGCATTTCTATAAACTCCTACTGCTTCCCTTAGTTGCGTAAAGCTGGTTGGGCGGCGGTAAAGCCTGAAGGCTGATTTCGATTCCGTCTGCCGGGGCCGAAAGTTCCATGAATTAGCAAAAGTCGCATGCATTAGAATGTCATCCAGGGTTGTGACACCGTATGTCCCTAAGCAAAGCCCAAGCGCTGGATCTTTTTCGCTCCGACGACCTGATTGGTATCGGCATGGAAGCCGATGCCGTGCGGCAACGCCTGCATCCTGACAGCGTCGTGACCTACATCATCGACCGCAATATCAATTACACGAACTTCTGCACCGAATATTGCACGTTCTGCGCGTTTTACCGCCCCCTGAAGGGCAAGCTGGCAGCGGAAGGTTACCTGCTCGATTTCGACGTGATCTATGACAAAGTCCGCGAAACAGTTGAGCTTGGCGGCACCGGCGTTCTGCTGCAAGGCGGACTGCATCCTGACCTGAAGATCGGCTGGTACGAGAGCCTGCTCAGCGAATTGAAGCAGCGATTCCCCCAAGTCCATCTGCACTGCTTTTCCGCATCGGAAGTCATCTGCATCGCCGAGGTGAGCGGTCTCAGCATCGAGGACACAATCAAGCGTCTGCGCGCTGCCGGATTGGATTCCATTCCCGGCGGTGGCGCCGAGATCCTTGACGATGAGGTTCGCTACAAAATTGCCCGCCTGAAATGTCTCACGGAAGATTGGGTAAACGTGCATCGCACCGCCCACAAGCTGGGCATGCGCACCACAGCCACCATGATGTTTGGCGTGGGCGAGAGCTACGAAAACCGCGTGAATCATTTCCAAGTGCTGTATAACCTGCAGGAAGAAACCGGCGGATTTACAGCATTCATCCCGTGGTCTTTCCAACCGCAAAACACGGCACTCGGCGGCCGCGGCTGGGACGAAGCTACCGCCGTCGAGTATCTCAAGACTCTTGCCATCTCGCGGCTATATCTGAGCAATTTCGAGAATGTTCAGTCCAGCTGGGTGACCCAGGGGTTGAAGGTTTGCCAGATGGGATTACGCTTCGGCGGCAACGACGTGGGCTCGGTCATG
>Ga0310916_10000054_pt1 | contig 48359 bp, 46 predicted proteins | sample GREbulkMGLF176_FD_203444 | JGI IMG/M metagenome (GOLD analysis project Ga0310916, IMG submission 203444) | Lab enrichment of tropical soil microbial communities from Luquillo Experimental Forest, Puerto Rico - GRE.bulkMG.LF176 | ecosystem: Environmental > Terrestrial > Soil > Tropical forest >...
GGACGCGGTCGGCAAGGGCGGAACAATTTTCTCGAATGCCTTTTGCGGCTGGTCGCGACGCGCGTAAACACGCGTAAACGCCTCTACCACGACCGGCAGCAAGCCCGCCCGGAGCTCGAGATCCGGGCGGGCCGCCTTGATCGACGCGGGGGTGGATGGGGGCGCACGCGTCGATCACAACTGCTGTCGATCTCCGCGGACGTGTTCTTCGCCCGCGGCCCGTCACCCGGTTCGTCGCGGCGCGCGGCGAACGGGTTCAAAGCTCGCTGCGGCCGGAAAGCGAAGAATTCTCCCCGCGTCATCAAGATCCAATGGGCCGGTGCACAAGGGAGCGCGAAGCTGATAGCCTGTCTGCTGCTTATCGACGATGACCTCCCAACTCGCCCATGCGCCGGCACCGGAGATCCGCGTTCGCAAAGCCGAGCGCGGGGACATCGAGGCGCTGATCGAACTTGAGCACCGGGTTTTTGCGACCGACCGTCTCTCGCGCCGGAGCCTGCGGCGCTTTCTTCGGTTGCCGACCGCACAGGTGATCGTCGCCGAAGATGGGAGCCGGCTCGTCGGAAACGCGATCGTATTGTTTCGTCGTCACTCCACAGTCGCGCGCCTTTATTCGATCGCGGTCGCCCCGCTTATGACCGGGCGCGGCATTGCCCCGATGCTGCTCGATGCTGGCGAAGCGGCCGCGCTTGCGCGCGATTGCCGCGCCATGCGCCTCGAAGTGCACGTAACGAACCATGCCGCGATCGCGCGCTACCGCAAGAGTGGCTATCGCGAGTTCGGCCGCGTGCGCCACTACTACGAGGATGGCGGCGACGCGCTGCGCTTCGAGAAGCGGCTCGTCCCGCGCCTGCCGCGCGGCACGGCGGTGCCGCCTTATTTTCACCAGAGCACCGAGTTCACCTGCGGTCCCGCCTGCATCATGATGGCGCTCGGCTGGGCCGATCGGCGCTTCAGGCCGACGCCCGCTCTCGAGTTTCAGCTTTGGCGCGAAGCTACGACCGTTTGTGGAGGCTCGGGACCCGGAGGCTGCGAGCCCTTTGGAATAGCGGTGACGCTGCGACGTCACGGGCTCCTGCCGGAAATTTATGCGAGCCGCGCCGGACCTTATTTCCTCGACACCGTGCAATCCCCCGACCGGCGCCGCGTCATGCAGGTGTCACAAGCCGAGTTCCAGCGCGAGGCCAAGGCGCTTGAAATCCCCAGCCACCTGACTCCCGTCGACGAATCAGTTCTCATGCCGGCGTTCGACGCGGGGCGCGTGGCGATCGTCCTCGTTTCCGGCTATCACATGGTGCCGAGAGGAAAGCCGCACTGGATCTTCGCGTTCGGCCGCCACGGCAGGCATGTTCTCATGCATGACCCGGCGGCAGTGAGAGACGATCAAGGGATGGCGCTCGCCGCCGAAACTTACGCAATACCGTGGCCCGCATTCGAGCGCGTGATCCGTTTGGGTCGCGAGCCGCTGAGCGCGGTCATCGTTATCCGGAAAGGACCTTCATGACCGGCTGGGTCATTCTCGTCGACCAGCCCAAAGACCTGCCCAACGCCGATACCCCGCACAAGGTGATCACGACCAGCGAATATCTCGCGCGGCCGCGCCTGTTCGACATGGGGCGGCCCAAGCTCGTCAATCTCGCCCGCTCCTACGCCTATCAGTCGAAAGGCTACTACGCTTCGCTGCTGGCGGAGGCGCGCGGGCACCGCATCATGCCGACCGTCGAGACGATGCTGGAACTGCGCGAGGCGAAGCTCTACGAGCACGCGCTGCCCGAACTCGAAGACGAGCTCAATCGCTGTGCCCGCCGCGCCGACTTCCAGCCTGAGGGAGAGTTCAAGCTCCTGGTCTGCTTCGGCATTGCTTGCGACGAATGCTTCGAATCGTTCGGCCGGCTGCTGTTCGACTGGTTTCGCTGCCCGGCGCTCGAAGTCAACGTCGAGCCGGGCAACTGGCTCTCGATTGAACGTATTCGGCCGCGCAACGTCACCCGACTCGCCAATGGCGAGGCGTTGTTTCTGCGCGAGGCGCTGCATCAGCACACCAAGCGCGAGTGGCGCGACCCCAAGACCCGCGCCGTCGCCAAATACGATCTCGCGGTGCTCTACGACCCGAACGAGAAGATGGCACCGTCCTCGCCGGCGTCGATCAAGCACATGGCGCGCATCGCGGAGAAGCTTTCGGTGGACGTGGAGCCGATCACCCGGCGCCAGCTCGCCGAGCTCGCCGAATACGACGGTCTGTTCATCCGCGAGACCACCTCGATCGACAATCACACCTATCGGTTTGCCCGGCGCGCCTGGCAGGAGGGTATGCCGGTGATCGATGATCCGATCTCGATGATCCGGTGCACCAACAAGGTGTTCCTCATGGAGCTTCTGGGCCAGAACCAGGTGGCGACGCCGCCGACCGCGATGCTCGCCGAGCTCGCCGATATGCCGCGGGCAATGGACGAGTTGGGTCTGCCGCTGGTCGTGAAAATTCCCGATGGCTCGTTCTCGCGCGGCGTGCACAAGGTCGACACCCCCGAGGAATTTCGCCGCATCGCGGACGAGCTGTTCGAGGAGACCGATCTCCTGCTGGCGCAGAAATTTTTGCCGACCCAGTTTGATTGGCGCGTCGGCATGCTCGCGGGCGAGCCGCTGTTCGTGTGCCAATACCGAATGGCGCGCGGCCATTGGCAGGTCGTCAAGTACCGCCCCGACGGCTCCTCGCACGAGGGCGGTTTCACCGCCTTCGCGGTCGACAAGGCGCCGCCGGACCTGATCGACATCGCGATGCGCGCGGCGCGTCCGATCGGCGACGGGTTTTACGGCGTCGACATCAAGGAGAGCGACCGCGGCTTTATCGTCATGGAGGTCAACGACAATCCCAGTCTCGAACACGGCATCGAGGATCAAGTCGGCAAGGACGAGATCTGGATGCGGCTGCTAAAGTGGTTCATCGAACGATTTGAGCAGTAGCGGGTGCAGATTTTGCCGACTTGGCCTGCTATTCATTATCGGTGCCGCGTATTTGTAAGGACATCATGATTATCGTTAGAGCCGCCGCCTGCGCCGTAGCATTGCTCGTGTTGATGCCAGGCGTCGCAGCCGCCCAGCAGCGCCTGGACAAGGTGTCCTTCGGCACCAACTGGGTCGCCGAGGCCGAGCACGGCGGCCATTACCAGGCGTTGGTCGACGGCACTTATCGCAAATACGGGCTCGACGTGAGCATCGTGCCGGGCGGGCCGAACGTGAACAACCGCATCCTGCTTCCCGTCGGCAAGCTCGACTTCTTCATGAGCGCCAACACCCTGCAAAGCTTCGATGCGGTCGCGCAGAACATTCCGACGCTCGCTGTTGCCGCCATGTTCCAGAAGGATCCGCAGGTGCTGATGGCGCACCCGGATCAAGGCATCGAACGGTTCGAGGATCTCAAGAAGCTCACGCTGTTCATCTCCAAGGAGGGGCTCGCCAGCTATTTCCAGTGGCTCAAGGCCGACTTCGGTTTCAGCGAGGCGCAGGTGAAGCCCTACACCTCCAATCCGCAGCCGTTCCTTACGAACAAGCGCAGCGCCATGCAGGGCTACGTGACCTCGGAGCCGTTCGTCATCGAGAAGCAGGCGCACTTCAAGCCGAAGGTGTTTTTGCTCGCCGATCAGGGCTTCACCAGCTATTCCACCCTGATCGAGACGCGGCACGACCTCGTCGCGAAAAAGCCCGACCTGGTGCAGCGCTTCGTCGATGCCTCGATCATGGGTTGGATGAACTATCTCTACGGCGACAACAGAGCAGCGAACGCGCTCATCAAGAAGCAGAATCCGGAAATGACCGACGAATTGCTGGCCTATTCGATCGCCGCGATGAAGGAGTACGGCACCGTCGATTCCGGCGACGCGAAAACGCTTGGGGTTGGTGCCATGACCGACGCGCGCATGCAGGACTTTTACGACAAGATGGTGCGCGCCGGCGTGGTTAAGCCGTCGGTCGCGCTTGACAAGGCTTACACGCTGCAATTCGTGAACAAGAAAGTCGGCGTCGACCTGCGGCCGAAATAGCCGCCGATTAGAGAAGCTTGCGACGTGTCTCCGCCTTCGTCAGGTCCGGCCGTCGTCGCACTCAACGGCGTGGGCAAGGCCTTCGCCAGCGGCGTCGTCGCGCTCGAGCGCCTCGACTTCGCCGTGCGAGCGGGCGAGTTCGTCTCCCTGCTCGGACCATCGGGTTGCGGCAAGTCCACGGCCTTGCGCATCATCGCGGGATTGAGCGCGCCCACCACAGGAACCGTCGAATGGCCGCAAGCGCAGGACATGCAGCCTGACAGTTCGCCCGGCATCGGTTTCGTGTTCCAAGAACCGACGCTGATGCCGTGGGCGACCGTGGCCGCGAATGTGCGCCTGCCGCTCAAGCTGCAGGGATTGGCGGCGACCGCAGAGCCGCGCGTAAACGCCGCGCTTGTGCGGGTCGGACTTTCCGGTTTCGCGCAGAGCTATCCGCGCGAGCTTTCCGGCGGCATGAAAATGCGCGCCTCGATTGCGCGCGCGCTCGTCACCGAGCCGCAGCTCCTGCTGATGGACGAGCCATTCGCGGCGCTCGACGAGATCACGCGCTTTCGCCTCAACAACGACCTGCTCGCGGTCTGGCAATCGCTCGGCAAAACCGTCGTGTTCGTCACGCATTCCGTGTTCGAATCGGTCTACCTGTCCCAGCGCATCGTGGTGATGACGCCGCGTCCGGGCAGGATTTTCGCCGAGCTGACGATCGAGGCGCCCTATCCGCGCGACGAGCGTTTCCGCACCTCGGCCGATTACGCCGGATACTGCCGAGGCGTGGCGGAAGCGCTGACGCGCGCAACCGCCGAGGGGGACCGGCCGTGAGTTACCGCGCATCCGCCGCGCGCGACGAAATCCGCCCGCGCACCGATCGGATGCTGCGCGTGCTGCTGCCGATTCTCGTGCTCGCGTTAGGGATTGCGGGCTGGGAACTCGTGGTGCGGCTAAACGACATCCCACCCTATGTGCTGCCGGCCCCGCTGCTTGTGTTCAGTACGCTGGTGTCCGATTGGGGAATCTTGTTTGCATCGCTTCTCGTTACGCTGACGACCACGCTCGAAGGATTTGCGCTGGCCGTTATCGGTGGGGTTGGACTGGCGATTCTCTTCAACCAGTCGCGGCTGATCGAGTATTCGCTCTACCCCTACGCGGTGATCCTGCAGGTCACGCCGATCGTGGCAATTGCACCGCTGCTGCTGGTCTACTTGCCGCAGCAGGCGGCGGTACTCGCCTGCGCCTGGATCGTTGCGTTTTTCCCGGTGCTCGCCAATACCACGCTTGGCCTCAACTCGATCGACCACAACCTGGTCGATCTTTTCCGTCTCTACGGCGCAACCCGTCGCCAGGTGCTATGGGAGCTCAAGCTGCCGGCGGCGCTGCCTTACATGCTTGGTGGCTTCAAGATCGCGGGTGGACTGTCGCTCATTGGCGCGGTCGTCGCCGAGATCGCGGCCGGCTCGGCCGGCGCCGGTTCGGGGCTTGCCTATCGGATCGTCGAGTCCGGGTATCGTCTCAACATCCCGCGCCTGTTCGCGGCGCTGCTGCTCTTGTCGATCGCCGGCATCGCCATCTTCTTCGCGCTGTCGCTCGTTTCGCATCTGCTGCTGCGGCGCTGGCACGAGAGCGCCATCGTGCACGAGATTTAGCCGCGGCGCGCTGCCGCCTTGCCAGCGCCCCGCTTTGTCATGCAGGTTAAAAGGGCGTGGAGCGGCTGGCACGCCCGCACAGGAGAGATCAATGGCTCCGTTCGTTCGTTTTCTGATCGCCGGTTTCGGCTTGCTCGCGGCGGGGGCGGCGCAAGCGCAGAATTATCCGAACAAGCCGATCCACATCCTGGTGCCTTACGCGCCGGGCGGCATCACCGACATCGCCGCGCGCATCGTCGGCGCCAAGCTGACCGAAGCCTGGGGGCAGCAGGTGGTGGTGGAAAACAAGCCGGGCGGCAACGGCTTCATCGCGATGACGGCAGGCGCGAAGGCCGCGCCCGACGGCTACACGCTCACGATGGTCACGGTCGGCGACGTCGCGATCAACCCGGCGATGTTCAGGGACATACCGTACGACGTCGAGCGCGAGTTTGCCCCGATTGCGATGGTGAGCGACGCGCCGCTGGTGCTTGCCGTCCACGCCGGCGCGCCGTTCAAATCCGTAGCCGAAGTCATTGCCGCGGCAAAGGGGCAACCAGGGCGGCTCTCGGTTGGCACGCCGGGCAACGGCAGCGTCAATCAGATCGTGCTCGAATGGATGGCGCTCAACACCGGCACCCAGTTCCAGCACATTCCCTACAAGGGCGGTGCGCCCGCTGCGGCCGCGCTTGCCGGCGGCGACATTCCGCTCGGCGTGCTGGCAAGCTCTTCGGTTGCGCCGCACGTCAAGAGCGGACGCGTGCGCGTGTTGGCGGTGACCATGGGCAAGCGCTCCAAGCTCGATACGCAATGGCCCACCATGCAGGAGGAAGGCGTGCCGGAAGTCGACGCCTCGAACTGGACCGCACTGTTCGCACCGAAAGGCACGCCGCAGGCGATCATCGACAAGCTCAACGCTGACGTGGTGAAGATTCTCAACGCACCCGACGTGAAGGAGCGTTTCGCGGGCGGCGGCGTCGAAACTGTTCCCTCGAGCGCGGCGGAACTGGATGCGCGGGTGAAGCGGGCGGCGGAGCGCTTCAAGGCAATCGTGGACAAGGCGAATATCCGGCCGGATTGAAGTGGCCACGACCTCCCGTCGTCATCGCCCGCGAAAGCGGGCGATCCAGTAACCCACCAATCCCTCTATGTTACACAGACGTTTCCAAGGATGATTGCTGTGGTTACTGGATGCCCGCTTGCGCGGGCATGACCGCCGGTATGTGACGATGCGCATCCGTTCGCCGAAGGATTTTTGGGCCGGGCTGATTTTTCTGGTGATCGCGGCCGCCTTCGTGCTGGTCGCCCAGCAATATCGGCTTGGCGACATGCATCGCATGGGTCCCGCCATGTTCCCGACCCTGGTCGGCGTGCTGCTCGCCGCGCTCGGTGGCATCATTGCACTGCGTAGCATCGTGTTCGAGGGGGAAGCAGTGCCGCGCTTTCACGCTCGCCCAATTGGGATATCGCTGCTGGCGATCGTGTTGTTCGGCGCGGCGTTGCAATGGTTTGGCCTCGTCGCCGCGATCGGCGTGCTGGTCATCGTCGGCGCTTATGCCTCCCGCGACGTGCGCCCGCTCGAGAACCTCGCGCTCGCAGCGGTGATGATCCTGTTCTCGGTCGCGGTGTTCGTCTGGCTGCTCGGCCTGCCGATTCCGCTCTGGCCCAATTCGTGACGGCGCAATGGAGACGCTCTCCAACCTCGCGTTCGGCCTCGGCGTCGCGCTGAGTTGGCAGAACATTCTCTACTGCTTCATCGGCTGCTTTCTCGGTACCCTGGTCGGCGTGTTGCCGGGCATCGGGCCGGTGGCGACCGTGGCGATGCTGCTGCCGTTCACATTCGGCCTCGGGCCGGCGCCGGCGCTGATCATGCTCGCAGGCATCTATTACGGCGCCCAATATGGCGGCTCGACCACCGCGATCCTGGTCAACATCCCCGGGGAATCGTCGTCGGTGGTGACCACGCTCGACGGTTATCAGATGGCGCGGCGCGGCCGCGCCGGACCTGCGCTCGGGATCGCGGCGATCGGCTCGTTCATCGCCGGCTGCATTGCCACGCTGATCATCGCCTATTTCGCGCCGCCGCTGGCGGAGGTCGCGCTGAAATTCAGCCCGGCGGAATATTTCTCGCTGATGGTGTTCGGCCTTGTCGCCGCGGTCGTGCTGGCGCGTGGCTCGCTGCTCAAGGCGATCGCGATGGTGTGCTTCGGCATCCTGCTCGGGTTGATCGGCACGGACGTGAACTCCGGCGTGATCCGCTTCGCCTTCGGCCAACCCGAGCTCGCCGACGGGCTCGGCTTCGTCGCGCTTGCGATGGCATTCTTCGGCATCACAGACGTGGTGCTCAACCTCGAGCACGAGGAGAAGCAGGAGGTGTTCACGTCGCGCATCGGCAGCGTGCTGCCCACGCTCGCCGATCTGCGCGCTTCATTCTGGTCGATCGTGCGCGGCACCTCGCTCGGCTCGGTGCTCGGCATTTTGCCGGGCGGCGGAGCGCTGCTGGCTTCGTTCGCGGCCTACATGTTCGAGAAGAAGATCGCCAAGCCGCCGCGCGCGTTCGGCCAGGGCGACATCCGCGGCGTCGCTGCGCCGGAATCCGCCAACAATGCCGGCGCGCAGACCTCGTTCATTCCCATGCTCACTCTCGGCATTCCCTCCAATCCCACCATGGCGCTGATGATCGGCGCGATGATGATCCAGGGCATCGCGCCCGGCCCGCAGGTGATGAGCGAGCGTCCGGAATTGTTCTGGGGCCTGGTCGCGAGCATGTGGGTCGGCAACCTCATGCTGCTGGTGCTCAACCTGCCGCTGGTCGGACTGTGGATCAAACTGCTGGCGGTGCCCTATCGAATACTGTTTCCCGCGATCTTCGTGTTTTGCTGCATCGGCGCCTACAGCGTCGACAACAAGGTGTTCGACGTCTACGAGATCGCCGCTCTGTCCGCGCTCGGCTACGTGCTGCTCAAGCTCGACTGCGAGCCGGCGCCGATGGTTTTGGGATTCATCCTCGGCCCGATGATGGAGGAGAACCTGCGCCGCGCGATGATGATCTCGTTCGGCGATCCGGCGGTGTTTCTCACGCGGCCGATCTCCGCCGCGTTCCTCATCGGGGCGGCGGCGCTGCTCGTTGCCATCGCGCTGCCGGCGCTGCGCGCCAAGCGCGAGGAAGCGATGCAGGAGTGAATGGTACCCGGACTTAACGCCCCGCCGGCTCGAGCTTGGCCGCGGTCCACTTTGCACGCGCTCCTGGCGCTGACAGAAATTGGATGAACGCGCGTGCGGCTTCCGGCACTGAGCCGTCGGACATGAGAGCAGCTTCGTACATCGTGGCGACCTGCAGCAGGGCGGGCACGGGCCCTGCGAGCTTCAATCCCTTTCCCTCCGGAATTTCGCTGACGTTGTAGAGCCCGATTTCGACCTCGCCCTTGGCAACCATCTCCTGGCTCGCCGCCTGCGCCGGCACGATCTTAAGCTTCGCCTTGAGTGCATCGAAGATGCCGGCTTGCCGCAAGACCTTTTCTGCCTTTTCGCCGCTCTGATTGGGCAAGGTCGGATCGCCGTGAACGATCGATTTGGCCGCCAGCAGTGCCTGTTTGAAACTTTCCGGCGTCGACAAGTCCGGCAGCGGCGCACCTTCGCGTATGGCGACGCCGAGCCCGGTGCTGGCGAGCCGCACCCGGCTCTCGGGATTGACGATGCCGTCGCGGTCGAGCTGATCCATCGCCGGCTCGGAAACGATCACCGCGTCGTGCACCTCGCCCGCCTTGATCTTTTGCATCGCAATCGCGGGCGAGCTGACGCTCAGAACGATCCTGTGGCCTGTCTCTTTTTCGAACTCGGCAACAAGATTTCGCACTGCGTGCTGTACCGCGCCCACACTGAGCACGCGGATCTCGGCGGCGGCAGCCATGCCGGCAAACGAGATCAGCACTGCCGCAATCGCGACGGTCCGGGCAAAGACGCGCATTGTTTCTGCTCCTCGGATTTGCCTATGGTCCGCGATCCTACGCCTGATCGCAGCAATCCTCCACCATGGGCGACCCAACGCACGAGCGCGTCTCGCGCCTAACCGGCATCGCGCTGATGTGCGGGGCGGTCGCGTGCTTTGCCCTGCTCGACACCACGGCGAAATATCTGAATCTTTATATGAGCACGCTGGAGGTCGCGTGGGCGCGCTACACCGGCGCGTTCCTGTTTCCGTTCATCTTGTCGAATCCGTGGACCCGCCCGGGCCTGCTCCGCACCACGCGCCCGCTGTTGCAGATCGTGCGCTCGCTGCTGCTGCTCGGCTCGACCTTGTTCAATTTCGCCGCGCTACGCTACCTGCAGCTCGATCAGGCCATTGCCGTCGTGTTCTCGACGCCCTTCTTCGTCGCTGCCCTCTCGGGTCCGCTGCTCGGAGAATGGGTGCGCTGGCGTCGCTGGAGCGCGATCGCGGTGGGCTTTGTCGGCGTCCTCGTGGTGACGCGCCCGGAGCCGGGCACCTTTCAAGCGGCAGCGCTGCTGTCGGTCTCGGCCGCGCTCTGTTACGCGCTTTATCCATCGCGACGCGCGTGCTTGCTCGCACCGATGCCAACGACACGATCCTGTTCTATTCCAACAGCGTCGGCGCGGCGGTGTTGCTGCCGATCGTGCCGTTCGTCTGGACCACGCCGACCGATCCGCTCGTCATCGCGCTCATGGTGGTATCCGGCGCGATCGGCAGCTTCGGCCACTACCTCCTGATCGCCGCGCATCGATTGGCGCCGGCCGCCGTGTTGTCGCCCTTCATCTATACCGAGATCGTATTGGTGACCGCGACCGGATTCCTGGTGTTCGGCGATGTGCCCAACCGCTGGACCATCGTGGGAGCGGCAATCGTAGTTGCCTCCGGCCTCTACATCCTCCATCGCGAACGGGTAACGCGCGGCGTCGATATGTGATCGATCCTCGACGGATCAGCCCCACGCATCTGCGGCGTTGCTTCCGCTTCGCGACTGGGGCTAATTTCCGCCGGTCCCGGCTGTCGGCGTGCCGGTGGAGCGAGCGTGAATGGCAACCACATCAGCCCTGAAGACCGACGCCGCGCGTCCCGGCATCAACGACGATATCGGCGAGCAGACCCGGCTCACCATGTACCGCATGCAGGTCGAGATCCGCGAGAGCGAGCAGCGCGCATTCGACTTGTTCCTGCAGAACCTGGTCAAGGGCACCAGTCATCTTTCGCTGGGCCAAGAGGCGGTGGCGGCGGGATTCGCCGCGGCCATGAAGCCGGGCGACCTTTCCTTCTGCACCTACCGCGGCCACGCACACACGCTGGCGCGCGGGGTGCCGATCGAGAAGGTTTTGGGCGAGTTGATGCAGCGCGACAACGGGCTGATGCGCGGCAAAGGCGGCTCGATGCACCTCACCTCCGCCGAGCACGGCGTAATGGGCTCCTATGCCATCATCGGCGCGCATCTGCCGATCGCGTGCGGCGCGGCGTTGCGCGCGCAATACAAGGGCGCCGGCGACGTCACCGTCTGCTTCTTCGGCGACGGCACAACCAATATCGGCGCGTTCCACGAGGCGCTGAACTTCGCGGCGGTTTGGAAACTGCCCGTGATCTTCGTCTGCGAGAACAACCTCTATATGGAATACACGCCGATCGGCGAGGTCACCGCGGTGAAGCATCCGGCGGCGGATCGCGCCGCGGCGTATGGTCTCGAGCACATCGTGGTCGATGGCAACGATGCCGACGTGGTCTATCGCGCCGCGCGAACGGCCTATGCCAAGGCGCGCGCGGGCGGCGGGCCATCCTTGATCGAATGCATCACCTATCGCCACAGCGGCCATTCCCGCGCCGATCCCGCGAAATACCGGCCGGAAGGGGAGCTGGAGAAATGGAAGGAGCGCGACCCGGTCAAGATCTACCGCGAGCGGTTCAAGCAATTCGGCATTGACGAAGCCGTCATCGCGCAGATCGAAGCCGACGTGAAGCGTCGCGTCGACGAAGCGACCGAGAAGTGCAAGGCAGCGCCGCCGCCCTCGCTCGAGCTTCTCACCACCGACGTCTATGCCGACGGAGGCTTCGCATGGCGGAACTGACCTACCGCGATGCGGTGGCCCGCGGCATTGCCCAGGAAATGGCGCGCGACCCGGACGTCATCTTCTTCGGCGAGGACGTGGCCAAAGCAGGCGGCGTGTTCAAGACCACGGTCGGGCTTTACGAGCAGTTCGGGCCCAAGCGGGTGCGCGACTGCCCGATCTCCGAGCAGGCAATTCTGGGCGCCGCCATGGGCGCGGCAATGACCGGCCTCAAGCCGATCGCCGAAATCATGTTCTCGGATTTTTTCGCCGTGTGCTTCGACTATATCGCCAACGAGTTCGGCAAGAGCCGCTACATGTCGAACGGCCAGCTCAAATGCCCGCTGGTGGTGCGGACCGCGAACGGTGCCGGGTCACGCTTCGGCGCGCAGCACAGCCAGAGCGTCGAGAACTGGGCGATGATGATTCCCGGGCTCAAGGTCGTGGCGCCGTCGACGCCGCGCGACGTGATCGGCCTTCTCGCTGCGGCCGTGCGCGACCCCGACCCCGTGATCTTTTTCGAGCACAAGTCGCTCTACCCGAGCAAAGGCGAGGTGCCGGACGGGGAGATCGTCGACCGGCTCGGCACGGCGAAGATCGTGCATCCGGGCAAGGACGCAACCGTTCTGGCCCTGGCGTTGATGGTTCCGCGCGCGCTCGAAGCGGCGGAAAGGCTCAAGGCGGAACACAGGATCGACTGCGAGGTCATCGATGTGCGCTCGCTGGTGCCGCTCGACACGCAGACCATCCTCGGTTCGGTGGGGCGCACCCATCGCCTGTTCACGGTGGAGGAGAATCCGCGTCTGTGCGGCTGGGGCGCCGAGATCGTCTCGATCGTGGCCGACGAGGGCTTCTACGATCTCGACGGGCCGCCGGTGCGGATCACCACGCCGCACATTCCGCTGCCTGCCGCCGACATTCTCGAAGACATCGCGCTGCCCACGGTCGACCGCATCGTCGACCGCGTGCGGCAATCGATGCAGGGGTGACGATGAAGGCGGCGAACCATACGGCGTCATTGCCGGGCTTGATCCGGCAATCCATCCGCTTCGCAAAAGGATGGATGCGCGGGTCATAAGCGCGTTTACGCGCGTCTTCGACGCGCTATGCCCGCGCATAACGAGCAATGAGATGAGGTCACAGTGATGAGTTCCCGATACGACAATCTGCTCGCCAATGTCCCAACCGATCTGTGGATCGGCGGCAAATGGCGCAAATCCTCCGATGGCGGTCGCTTCGACGTTCTCGACCCCGCGACCGAGAACAAGGTCGCTTCGGTCGCGAGCGCCACGACGGACGATGCCAAAGCCGCCGTCGATGCCGCGAGCGATGCGTTTCCGGGCTGGGCAGCGCGCAAGCCGCGCGAGCGTGCGGAAATTTTGCGCAAGTCTTACGAGCTCATCATGCGCGACGCCGAACGGCTCGCCAAACTCATCACCATCGAGAACGGCAAAGCGCTCTCGGATTCGCGCGGCGAAGTCGCTTACGCGGCCGAGTTCTTCCGCTGGTACGCGGAGGAGGCGGTGCGCAATGTCGGGGCGGTTTCGCAAGCGCCGGCGTCGGGCGCTCGCATCGTCGTGCATCACAAGGCGGCCGGCGTCGCCGTGCTGGTGACCCCGTGGAATTTCCCGGCCGCCATGGCCACGCGCAAGATCGGCCCGGCCCTCGCGGCGGGCTGCACTGTCGTGCTCAAGCCGGCCTCCGATACGCCGCTCACCATGCTTGCTTTGATGCCGATCCTGGAGGAAGCCGGCGTTCCAGCGGGCGCCGTCAATGTCATTCCCTCGCGTTCCTCGGGCCAGGTGGTGAGCGCGATGCTGCACGACCCGCGCGTACGCGTCGTCTCGTTTACCGGCTCGACCGAGGTCGGCCGCAAGTTGCTGCACGAAGCCGCCGACGGCGTGGTGAAACCGGCGATGGAGCTCGGCGGCAATGCGCCGTTCATCGTGTTCGAGGATGCCGATATCGATGCGGCGATCGACGGCGCGATGATTGCGAAAATGCGCAACATGGGCGAGGCCTGCACCTCCGCCAACCGGTTCTACGTGCACGAGAAGGTGCATGACGAATTCGCGAAGAAGCTGACCACCAGGATGGAGGCACTCAAGGTCGGCAACGGGCTCGACGATGGCGTGGCAGTCGGTCCGCTGGTCAATCGCGACGCCAAGAAGAAGGTGGTGGAGCTGGTCGATGATGCGATCGGCAAGGGCGCGAAAATTCTCACCGGCGGAAAGGCGCCGAGCGGTCCCGGTCACTTCTATCCGCCCACAGTGCTAGACGACGTGCCGGACGGCGCGCAGATGCTGCGGGAAGAAATTTTCGGCCCGGTCGCTGCGATTCAGACCTTCAAGTCGGAGGGCGAGGCGATCAAGCGCGCGAACGATACCGAGTACGGGCTTGTCGCCTATCTCTACACGAAGGATTTAAGCCGCGGCATGCGCGTATCGGAGCAGCTCGATTTCGGCATGATCGGGCTCAACCGCGGCCTCGTTTCCGATCCCGCCGCGCCGTTCGGCGGCATGAAGCAATCCGGCATCGGCCGTGAAGGCGCGCACGAAGGCTTGATGGAGTTTCTCGAGACTCAGTACGTGTCGGTGACGTGGTGAGCGCGTAGGACGGCGTCAATGAACGTCCTGATGCCGCAGCTCGGCGAGACCGTCGCGGAAGGCAAGATCACGAAATGGTTCAAGTCGGCCGGCGACGGGGTCAAGCCCGGCGATAATTTGTTTGAGATCGAGACGGACAAGGTTTCGATGGAGGTGCCGGCGACATCGGCCGGCGTGCTCGCGGAAATCCGGGTGCCGGCGGGCGCGGTGGCGTCGGTCGGTGCTGTCGTGGCGGTCATTTCAGACGGCGCCGGCGCAGCGGCAAGTGCGCGGGCCGGCGCGGAGCCTGCTGGAGCGTCGCCAGTGCCGTCATCGCCGATGTCACCAACGACGCGTGCTGGCGATACAGAGCAGGTAGCCCCGAGACCCCCGGCGGCGCCTCCACCGCCGATCAAGCTCGACCCATTCTTCGAGGTGCGCACGCCCGCGCGCAATTACGGCCCGGCGCGGTTGCCGAGCGGCACCTTCGTTACGCCGCTGGCGCGCCGGCTCGCGGCGCAGGGCGGCATCGATCTCGGCGCGGTCACGCCATCGGGGGCGCATGGTCGCATCGTGGCGCGCGATGTCGAAGTCGCGCGCGCGATCGGCAAGCACGCCGTAGCCGGGGCGACGCCGTCCCCCGGCTTGATCGCGGACCAGGTCAAGGCGCTTTACCCGGGTGTGTCGTTCGCGGAAATGCCGCTCGACAGTATGCGCAAGACCATCGCCGAGCGGCTCACCCAGGCGAAGCAAACCATTCCGCATTTTTACCTGACGGCGGACGTCGAGATCGGCCGGCTGCTCGAGCTGCGCGAGCAAGCCAACGCGGTGGCGGCGCAGGACCAACCACCCGCGTTCAAGCTCTCGATCAATGATCTCGTCATCAAGGCTTGGGCGATGGCGCTCCAGCGCGTCCCCGATGCCAACGCGGTGTGGGCCGGAGATCGCCTCCTGCGATTCAGACATTCCGATATCGGCGTTGCGGTTGCGATCGAGGGTGGATTGATCGCGCCCGTCATTCGCCAAGCCGACATGAAAACACTCTCAGCCATCGCTAACGAAATGAAGGACCTGGCGGCCCGCGCGCGCGCAAAGAAGCTCAAGCCCGACGAATACCAGGGCGGCTCGTCGGCGATCTCGAATCTCGGCATGTACGATGTGCGCGAGTTTTCCGCGATCATCAATCCGCCACAGGCGACGATCCTCGCGGTCGGCGCCGCGCGCCGGCAGGCGGTGGAGACGCAGGGCGGCGGAGTTGCTTTCGCCAGCGTGATGACGGTGACGCTTTCCTGCGATCACCGCGTGGTCGACGGCGCGCTCGGGGCCCAGCTGCTGGCGGCATTCAAAGGGTTTGTGGAGAAGCCCGTGACGATGCTCGTGTGAGCGCGTCAGGCGCGGGGAGTGGATGATGGCTGGTGAAAAAACTGCAGTGTTGCTGATCGGACCGCCGCGCCCCGTCATCTTCAACGGGCTCAACCCGGCATTCGATCTCATAAAGTTTTCCGACACCAAGGACCGCAACAAATTTTTTGCCGAGGTCGGGCCGCGCGTGCGCGGGATGGCGATTGCGGCCACCTCGGAACGCATCGACGGCGCTTTCATGAGTTACTTCCCGCGCCTCGAGATCGTCTCCTCGTTCGGAGTGGGTTACGACCACGTGGACGCAGCCTGGGCGGGCGCGCACGGCATCACCGTCACCAATACGCCCGATGTGCTTACCGAAGAGGTCGCCGACACTGCGCTGGGGCTGCTCCTGTGCACCGTGCGCGAATTTCCCCAGGCCGAGCGCTTCCTGCGCGCGGGCAAATGGCTCAAGGAAAACTATCCACTGAGCAAGGCGACGTTGCGCAACCGCACGGTCGGCATGGTCGGAATGGGCCGCATCGGCCGCGCGATCGCGCGACGCCTCGACGCCATGCAGGTGCCGGTGGTCTATCATTCACGCCGGCCGGCAGCGGGCGTTCCGTATTACCATTATCCCAAGCTCCTCGACATGGCGCGCGATGTGGACGTGCTGCTCGTGATCACGCCGGGGGGCGCCGAAACCAGGCACCTGATCAACGCTGAGGTGCTCAAGGCGCTCGGCCGTGACGGCATTCTCATCAACATGGCACGCGGGTCGGTGGTCGACGAGCGCGCGCTGATCAAGGCGCTGCAGGATGGGACCATCATGTCGGCCGGTCTCGACGTCTACGAGCGCGAGCCCGAGGTGCCGTCCGAGCTGATTGCGATGGAAAACGTGGTGCTGTTTCCGCATCTGGGATCGGCCTCGGTGGCAACCCGCGAAAAGATGGACCAGCTGGTGGTCGACAACGTCTTGGCCTGGGCCGCCGGCCAGCCGCCGCTCACGCCGGTTGCGGAGACGCCATGGCCGCCGAAGCAGCGGACGTAGCGCACGGAGGGTGGGCAAAATCGCGTTGCGATGCGTTGCCGCGTGGGCGGTAAGGGCGTTTACGCCCGTCTTCGACGGGCTATGGGCGCCGGCGATTTTGCCCACGCGGGTACAGCGGAGATCGCGCCTTTGCCCACCCTCCCGTTCCGCGATAGGGTGTGCGCAAGTGCCACGTTCCGATCGTCCCATGCCACAGCGCGTTGTCTTCGCTTTGTTCGCGATGTGTCTGAGCGCCCCCGTTGCCCACGCGCAGGCGCCGAGCGCGAGCGATGCCGCCAAGGAGATGGTTGGCGCGTGGGAAATCTCAAACGCGGCGCGCGACAAGACCTGTCCGGTGACCTTCGCGCTCGAGACTGCCGCGGGCGGGTTCAAGCTCGAGCTCGACGCGGAATGCGCGAAGGTCTTTCCATCTTTGAGAGAGGTGGCGACTTGGACGATCGGACCCAATGACTCCGTGCGGCTGTTCGATGCCAAAGGCGCGGTCGTTCTCGATTTCATGGAAGTGGAATCGCACATGTACGAAGCCGAGCGAAAGGGAGAAGGCCTCTATTTCATGCGCACCCAAGCCGCGATTCGGGCGGCAACGATCACGCCGGAACGGCTGTTCGGCGACTGGACGCTGCTCAAGGAGTTCGAGAAGCCGCTTTGCAGGTTGACACTGTCGAACGCTCCGGCTGGACCTGAGACCTACCAGCTGACTGTGAAACCTGGTTGCGACGCGTCAATCGCCGGCATCGGGCTCTCCACCTGGCGGCTCGACCGCGATGAGCTGTTGCTGGCCGGCCGCTCCGGCGCCTGGCGTTTCGGAGAGAGCGACAGCACGACCTGGGAGCGACTTCCACCCAGCACCGATCCGCTGGTGCTGATGCGGCAATAGGCTGCGATCGAAGCGATCGTGCCTTTTGGCGTGTCCCTGCTAGAAGAACGCATGCGCATGATCAAGCAGATCGCTTTGGCAGCGCTGGCGGCGAGCTTTGTCGCAAGCGCGAACGGCCAAGAGCTCAAAAGCCAGGAGCTCAAAATCGGTCTCTCGGCCGAACCATCCGCGATGGATCCGCACTTCCACAATCTCACGCCCAACAATTCGCTGTTAAAGCACATCTTCGAGCGGCTGACCGACCATGACGAAAATCAGCTGGTCAAGCCCGGGCTCGCCGCGTCATGGCACACTATCGACGACAGCACTTGGGAATTCAAATTGCGACCCGGCGTGAAGTTTACCGACGGCGCCGATTTCACCGCCAATGACGTGATCTACTCGTTCTGCCGCGCGCCGCGAGTGGAGAACTCGCCCTCATCGTTTGCGATCTATTCCCGATCGATCACAGACATGACGGCGCCCGATCCGTTGACGCTCATCATGCGAACCGCCGGGCCCTACCCGCTCCTGCCGACCGAAGTTTCAACCATCGCCATATTGTCGGCCAAAGCAAACGGAGCGGGACAGGTCACGTTCGACCGCCAGGAGTGCAAAGGCGTCGGCGTCTATCCCAAAACCGAGGCGTTCAACGCGGGGCAAGCGACGGTGGGCACTGGTCCGTACAAGCTGGTTCGCTTCAGCAAAGGCGACCGCATTATTCTTGAGCGCAACGACGGCTATTGGGGCGAAAAACCGCCGTGGCAGCGCGTAATCTTTCGGCCGATCACCAGCGCGGGCCCGCGCGTCGCCGCACTGCTCGCGGGCGACGTCGATCTCATCGAAAACGTGCCTAACCAGGATCTCGAACGCATCAAGGCGAACCCGAACTACAAGGTCGTGCAGGGGCTCTCCGCCCGCGTCATCTATCTTCATTTTGACTATATCGACGATGCGCCGCCCGGCGTCGCCGATGCCGGCAGCAAGAACCCGTTCCGCGACAAGCGCGTGCGCGAAGCGATTTCCAAGGCGATCGACCGCGACGCGATCGTCGCGCGGATCATGGGCGGCGTCGCACTGCCGGCGGCCGAGTTGCTTCCGCCGCAGATGTTCGGCGCCAATCGCGATGCCAAACCCGCGAAGGCCGATCCCGAGGGCGCGAAAAAGCTGCTCGCCGAAGCTGGCTATCCCAACGGCTTCACACTGGTTCTGGCCACGCCCAACGATCGCTACGTCAACGATGCCCAGATCGCGCAGGCGGTCGCGCAAATGCTGGCACGAATAGGTCTCAAGGTCTCGGTCGATGCCATGACCTCGAGCCAGTTCTTCGCGAAACGGACCAAGCGCGATTTCGGCTTCTGGCTGGCAGGCTGGATTTCCGATACCGGCGACATGTCCGCGCAACTCAAGCCGCTTGCTGCTACGCCGGATCGCGACAAGGGATGGGGCACCACCAACCCCGGCGGCTATTCGAACCGCGAGGTGGATGCGCTGCTGGAGAAGGCACTCGGCACGATCGACGACACCAAGCGCGCCGCGCTGCTCGCGCAAGCCAGCCGCATCGCCATGGCCGATTACGGCGTGCTGCCGCTGCATTTTGAGATGACCACCTGGGCGATGCGCAAGGAGCTTGCCTACACGCCGCGCGTCGATCAGAACACCCAGGCGACGATGGTCAACCGCGCGCGGTGAATGAGCCGACGCCATGCTCGCCTTCCTGCTGCGACGCCTAGCCCAAGGCCTGCTGGTCGTCGCCGCGATGGCGACGCTGGTGTTCGTCGGGGTCTATGCGCTCGGCAATCCCATCGACATCCTGATCAGCCCGCAAGCCGATGAACTCGAGCGCGAGCAGGCGATCGTGCGGCTCGGCCTCGATCGGCCGTTGTGGGTGCAGTTCGCAATTTTCCTGAAATCGGCGCTCCGCGGCGATCTCGGAACCTCGTTCGTGCACGGCGTGCCAGCGGTTGATCTCATCCTCGACCGCATGCCGGCGACGCTCGAGCTCGCCTTCGTCGCGCTGATCCTGTCGATCGGCATCGGCATTCCCGCCGGCCTTTTCGCCGGCCTGGCGCCACGCTCGCTTTCCCGACGCGCCATCATGACCGGATCGATTCTCGGCTTCTCGGTGCCGAATTTCTGGCTCGGTCTGATGCTCATCCTCTTGTTTGCAGTCGAGTTGAAGGTGCTGCCGGCTGGTGGCCGCGGCGAGACCCGCACCGTGTTCGGGATTGAACTTTCGCTGCTGACGCTCGACGGGCTGCGCCATCTGATCCTGCCGGCGCTGACGCTTGCAATCTACAAGGCCTCGCTCATTGCGCGCCTCGCCTACGCGGGAACGCGCGAAACTTTGCTGCAGGAATTCGTGCGGTTTGCACGTGCCAAGGGCCTCTCGCCCCGCCGCATCGTCGGCGTGCACGTGCTCAAAACGATCATGATACCTGTCGTGACCGTGACCGGCCTCGAGCTCGGCTCGATGATTGGCTTTGCCGTCGTCACCGAGACGGTGTTTGCCTGGCCCGGCATGGGCAAGCTGCTGATCGATTCCATCTACCGCCTCGACCGCCCAGTGATCGTCGCGTACCTCGTGATCATCGTGATCATGTTCGTGGTGATCAATTTCGTCGTGGACGTGATCTATACGCTGCTCGACCCGCGCGTCCGGTTGTCGGGGCAGGAGGCATGAGCATGGATGCCGATGTCCGAGTCGGTGACGTCGGCACGGCGTGGCCGACCCGCCTGACCGACAGCTGGCGCGAGTTTGCGGAAAATCCCGTGGCCCTGGCAGCGCTGGCGCTCGTCGCTTTGCTCATCGCCCTCGCAGTGCTGTCTCCCTGGATCGCGCCACAAAACCCTTACGATCTGTCGCAGCTCTCAATTCTCGACAACAAGCTGCCTCCTGGCTCGCGCGGCTTCGCCGGCCAGCTCTATCTACTCGGAAGCGACGATCAGGGCCGCGACTTGGTATCGGCCATTCTCTACGGCCTGCGACTGAGCATATTCGTCGGCATCACGGCGACCGCGATCGCCCTTGCCATCGGCGCGTCGGTCGGCGTGATCGCGGCCTATTTCGGCGGCTGGACCGATGCCGGTTTGATGCGGTTGGTCGACATCCAGCTCTCGTTCCCGGCCATCCTGATCGCGCTCATTCTGGTGACCATCCTCGGCAAGGGCGTCGACAAGGTGGTGATCGCGCTCGTCTGCGTGCAATGGGCCTACTACGCGCGCACCATCCGCAGCTCCGCCTTGGTCGAGCGCCGCCGCGAATATATCGACGCCGCGCGCGGGCTGGCACTGTCGCAGTCGCGCATCATCCTCCGCCATCTCCTACCCAACGCGTTTCCGCCGCTGATCGTGGTCGCGACCGTCCAGGTGGCCCATGCGATTGCGCTCGAGGCGACGTTGTCGTTTCTCGGCGTGGGCGTGCCGATCACGGAACCTTCGCTCGGTGTGCTGATCGCCAACGGCTACGGCTACATGCTCTCGGGAAACTACTGGATCGCGTTCTATCCCGGCCTCGCGCTCCTGCTGGTGATCCTTGCGATCAATCTGGTCGGTGACCAGCTGCACCACGTCATGAACCCACGCGGCAAACGCTAGCGGCCATGTCGCAGCCGATCCTTGCCGTCGCAAATCTGCGTACCCATTTCTTCGCCCGCGCGGGCGTGATCAAGGCCGTCGATGGGGTGAGTTTCACCCTCCGTGCCGGTGAAGTTCTGGGGCTCGTCGGCGAATCTGGATCGGGAAAATCCGTTACTGCCTGCTCCATTCTTAGTCTCATCGATGAACCCGGCCGCATCGTGGCTGGCTCGATCCAGCTCGACGGCGAGGAGCTCGTCGGCTGCGCCGAGGCTCGAATGCGATCTCTTCGCGGCTGCAAGATCGCGATGATCTTTCAAGACCCGATGATGACGCTCAATCCGGTGCTACGGATCGACACACAAATGATCGAGGCGATCACCGCGCACGAAAAGGTCTCGCGGCGGGCGGCGCGAGAGCGCGCGCAGAGAGCACTGGAAGCGGTCGGCATCGCGTCCGCGCCGGAACGGCTGCGCGCCTATCCGCATCAGTTCTCCGGCGGCATGCGCCAGCGGGTCGCCATCGCGATTGCGCTGCTGCACAGGCCACAAGTTCTGATCGCCGATGAGCCGACCACCGCGCTCGACGTGACGATCCAGTCGCAGATTTTGGCCGAGGTGCAGGGCTTGTGCGCCGAGAGCGGCACTGCGCTGGTTTGGATCACCCATGACCTCGCCGTCGTCGCCGGCCTCGCCGACCGGATCGCGGTCATGTACGCCGGACGGATCGTGGAGCAGGGTCCGGTGGATGCCGTGTTCGCACGGCCGCTGCATCCCTACACGCGCGGTCTGATCGGCTCGCTGCCGGTGCCCGGGCAACGCGACGCCCCACTCACGCAAATTCCCGGAGCCCCGCCGTCGCCGGCGCGGCTCCCGCCGGGCTGCGCCTTTGCGCCGCGCTGCGGGCGTGCGGATGCCGCCTGCGCCGCGGCGCCGGATATGATCGACCATGAGCCGGGCCACGCGGTGCGCTGCTGGCACCCCGATCTCCAAAGCAAGGCGATGGCATAATGGCGGCAAAGCTGGCGCTCGAAGGCGTGGGCAAGCGTTTCGTCAAGCCGCTCGACCTCGCGTCGCGCGCGGCAAACCTGCTCGGCGCGGGGGTGAATGAGACCATCATCGATGCGGTTGACGGGGTCGATCTGTGCGTCAACGCGGGCGAGGTGGTTGGCCTGGTCGGCGAGTCCGGCTGCGGCAAGACGACCCTGGGCCGCATCGTCGCCGGCATTCTTCCGCCGAGCCGCGGCCAGGTGAGGTATTCCGGTCACACGCGCGAGCAGCTGGTCGCGCGCGGCGGGCGCAAGGCGCTGCTCAAGACGCAGATGATCTTTCAGGACCCGATGGCGTCGCTCAATCCGCGCATGCGGATCGCCGATATCATCGGCGAAGCACCGGTCGTTCACGGAATTATCTCACGAGGCGAGCGCGCGGATTACGTCGGTGCACTGCTCGTGCGAGTCGGCCTCGATCCCGCGGACAAGTCCCGCTATCCCCACCAGTTCTCCGGCGGCCAGCGCGCTCGTATCGGCATTGCCCGCGCGCTTGCGGTCAAGCCCGATCTGCTAGTCTGCGATGAATCCGTCGCCGCGCTCGACGTGTCGATCAAGGCGCAGGTCCTCAACCTGTTTATGCAATTGCGCCGCGATCTCGCGCTCACCTACCTCTTTATCAGTCACGATCTCGGCGTGGTGGAGCACATCGCGGATCGCACGGTGATCATGTATCTCGGGCGCATCGTGGAGATCGCGCCCACCGCGGAGCTGTTTGGCGCGCCCAATCATCCGTATACCCGGGCGCTCATCGCCAATGTGCCGCGGCTTAACGCGCGCAAGCATCGCTTTGCGCCGCTCAAGGGGGAGATCCCGTCCGCGCTGAACCCGCCGTCCGGCTGCGCCTTTCATCCGCGCTGCCCGTTTGCCATAGCGCGCTGCCGGGTCGAGCGCCCGGCGCTGGTCGAAATCGCGCCTGGCCGCTCCTCAGCGTGTCACCTCAACGCCACAGCGGCCGCGAGTGCGGCTCTGCCGTCATCGGAAAAGCTGGTATGACAATCGTGGGAGCCCCCGATGTTGGCCGACCGGATCGAAGGCAAATGGATCGACGCCTTCTGCGAAATCTTTGAAAAATGCGCGGTCCAGCGCGGTGACACCGCAGCAATCCTGTCGGAGACGCAATCGCGCGCGCTCAATGTCCAACTGGCCGAGCTGGCGCTGCTACGGCTCGGCGCGCGGCCATTCCATCTCGTGCTGCCGACCCCCGCCAACCGGCACCCCGTCCCGGTGCGCTCGACCGGCGCCAGCGAGGCGATCGGGCGGCTTGCGCCTGTCGTGTCCGCACTCAGCCAAGCCGGATTTGTGGCCGACTGCACGCTGGAAGGCCTGATGCACGCGCCGGAGACGCCGGAGATCCTCAAGGCGGGCGCGCGCATCCTGGTCATCTCGAATGAGCACCCGGAGGCGCTCGAGCGTATGCGACCGGATCCCGCACTCGAGCGTCGCGTGCGGGCGGCGACGAAAATGCTGCGGGGTGCGACGCGGATGGCGGTCACGTCTGCCGCCGGCAGCAAGCTCGACATCGCGTTGACCAGCGCGACGACAGTTGGCGTTTGGGGCTGGACCGATCGCCCCGGCACGCTCGCCCATTGGCCGGGCGGTCTGGTGGTGAGCTTTCCCAAGGCTGGCGCGGTGAACGGTACGCTCGTGGTCGATCGCGGCGACGTGAACCTCACGTTCAAGCGCTATCTGCAGTCACCGGTCCGGCTGACACTTGAACGCGATTACGTCACGCGCATCGAAGGCGATGGCGCCGATGCCGAGATGATGCGCAGTTATTTCTCCGCCTGGGACGACCGTGAGGCCTATGCCGTGTCCCATGTCGGGTTCGGGATGAATCCGAAAGCGCGTTACGAGGCGCTTGCTATGTATGACCAGCGGGATACCAACGGTACCGAGATCCGCGCCGTCGCCGGCAATTTCCTGTTCTCGACCGGGGCCAACGAATTTGCCGGCCGCTACACCGCCGGCCATTTCGACATCCCAGTGATGAAGACAACGATCACGGTCGACGACACCGTGGTCGTACGCGACGGCGTGCTGCAGGACGTGTTCGGATAGAATCAGCGACCTTTCATTTCCTGCCGCAGCAGGAAATGCTGCACCTTGCCCAGCGCATTGCGCGGCAAAGCGTTGACGAACACCACCTCACGCGGCACCTTGAAGCGGGCTAGGTGCGCGCCCACGTGTCGCACGATTTCGTCCTCGCTTGCCGTTGCTGCCGGCCGCCGTACGACGTAGGCGACCGGCACCTCCTGCCATTTCGCATCCGCCCGTCCGATCACGGCGGCTTCGGCCACTGCGGGATGCTCGTTGAGCACGCGCTCGACCTCGGCGGCGTAAATATTCTCCCCGCCGGAGATGATAACGTTCTTCTTGCGATCGTGAATCGTGAAATACCCGTTCGCGTCGCGCGTGCCGATGTCGCCGGAAAAGTACCAGCCGTCGTGCAACGCCTCGGCAGTTGCCGCGGGATCTCGCCAATACTCGCAGAACACGTTGGGTCCACGGACGATGACTTCTCCAGGCCTGCCGTGCGGCACTTCACAGCCGCTCTCGTCGACCACGCGCGCCTCGCAGCACAAACCGGGAAGGCCTGTGGAAGTGCCGCGGCTCAGATCGCCGCCGACGCGCGTGTAGATCGCGATTGGGCTGGTTTCGGTCGAGCCGTAGACCTGCAGCAGCGGCACGCCGCGCGCGGTGATCGCATCGATCAAAGCTTGCGGCACCTGGGTCGAGCCGGTAGTGACCGCGCGCAAGCTGGACAAATCGGCCGCGCTCCAGCGCGGATGCTCGATCAGCGCCTGGATGGTCGACGGTACCAGGACAATCAGCGTCGGCCGATCAGCGGCGAACGCGGCAAGGGTTGCGTCCGGCGAAAAGCGCTGATGCAGCGTCACTGTAGCGCCGAGCTGCAGCGCCGGCGTGGTCTGGATATTGAGCCCGCCGACGTGGAACAGCGGCAGCACTGTGAGCACATGATCGCTGGCGGTGAGGTCGTGCATGTGCTGGCTCATCACCGCGTTCCAGACGAGCGCCTCCTGCCGCAGCACGGCGCCTTTCGGTCGGCCAGTGGTGCCAGACGTGTAGACGAGAAGCAGGGGACAGGACGCGTCGACCGGCTCGCCTGATTCCTCGCCGCCATGCGTGAGCAAACCCTCGAACGTGTCGGTGCCCGTATCCTCGACGCGAATGATGCGCACATCCGGCTGCGCCCGGCGCAGTGGCGCCACCACGCCGGCGATGGCGTCCTGCACGAACAGCGCCTTCGGCGATGCATCGCCGAGAATGTAGACCTGCTCCGGCACTGCGAGCCGCCAATTGAGCGGCACGAGCAGCGCGCCCAGGCGGGCGCAGGCATAGAGCAGCACGAGATAATCGGGATGATTGGCGCAGAGGATCGCGACGCGGTCGCCGCGCCCGACGCCTAGCCGCGATTTCAGCGCCGCGGCCGCCGCGACGATGCGCTGCCAGAACGCGGCATAACTGAGCGACTGCCCGGCATAGCGCAATGCCGCCTTGTCCGGCGTGAACGCTGCATTTCGCGCGATGTAGTCGGACAGATTCATGGCTCAGGAGAGGATCGGGAGTCTCGTCCCCGCGAAAGCGGGGACCCAGTACTCACCGATCTGCCAGTGATTACTGGGTTCCGGCTCTCGCTCCGTTGGGCTTCGCTCGGCTGGGACCACAGCCCTCGGGAACCCGCTAGCACTACTCGTCCTTCTCGCCCGGCTCGTAGAGCGCCTCGCGCCCGATGCGGTCGAGACAGATTTCCGCGGTCCACGGCAGCATCAGCGAGCCGCACCGGCTGTCGCGATAAATGCGCTCGAGCGAAAGATTCTTAAACATGGCCTGGCCGCCGCAGGTGCGCAGCGCCTTGGCGGCAATCGCGTTGGCATTTTCCATCACCGAGTGTTGCGCGGCGTAGGCGCGCAGCACCTGCTCCTTGCTCGGATCGGGCTGCGCCTCGCTGATCGCCTGGAACCAGAGCGCCTTGGTCTGCTCGAGTTGAACGTGCATCTCGGCGACCGCGATCTGTTTGGTCGGATACATGCGCCGCTTGACCGGGGGCGTGCCGGGCATCTCGCCGCGCAGATAGGCGACGGTGAAGTCGTAGGCGGCCTGGGCCAGCCCCATATACGTCGGTGAAAGCGTGAGGAACATGTGCGGCCAGCGCGTCGCCGCCTGGAAATAGACGCCGCGCGGCATCAACATCTCCTGCTCCGACACGAACACGTCCTTTAGCAGCAGCGTGCGCGACACGGTCGCGCGCATGCCGAGCGGATCCCAGTCGCCTACCACCGAGACGCCGGTCGCATCCGCGGGAATCGCTAGGTAGAGCGTGTTGCGCCGGCTCGCCGCCGCCCCCTCCGCGCGCTCCGTACACAGCACTCCGTAGTAGTCGGCGGCGCCGGAGAGCGACGCGAAGATTTTCTTGCCGCTGACGATAAATCCGCCCGCGACCGGCCGCGCCTCGGTGCCGAACGCGACCACCCCGGCCGCCGCGGCACCGCCTTCGGAGAACGGCTGCGCGTAAATCGCGCCGCGCTCGATGATGCGCCGGTAATGCAAGCGGCGGCGCGCAATGTGCTCGGCGCGATCCTCCCCCGACATCGGCAGATCGTCGGCGAGCGCGCCCGACCACAAGGTCGAGCACACGTGCATGTTCCAGGACAGCGCGGTGGCCCCGCAATAGCGCCCAAGCTCGGCGGCCGCGAGGCAATAGGTCTGAAAGTCCGCGCCCAGTCCGCCTTCCTGCCTCGGTATGCAGATTGCGAGCAATCCCTCCGGATGCATGTCGCGGAAATTTTCGATCGGAAAGCTCGCCTCGCGATCATGTTTTTCCGCCCGCGGCGCCAGCACGCGACGGCCGAACCGCCGGGCGCGCTCGATCAGCTCGGCCTGCTCGTCACGCAGCCGAAATGCTCCAGGCGCGAAAATCGGTGCGTCGTGATCCTGGGCCTCGAGCGGCCGGTTCATCGCATCGCCTCCGACGCAGCGGTACTCGGAACATTGCGCAGGAATTCCAGCACGGCCTGATCGAACAGCTCGGGCGCCTCCACGTTCGGCAGATGACCGACCCCGGCAAGGCACACGTAGCGCGCGCCGGGGATTTTTGCTGCCATGCGCTCCATCATGGCCGGCGGTGCGTTGCGGTCGTGCTCGCCGGCAAGGCAGAGCACCGGCACCTTGATGCTGCCGAGGCTGCCGCGCTCGTCGAAGCCGATGAGGCAATGCACCGATGCGCGGTAGGTCGTGGCCGAGACCGGGCCCATGCACGCGATGGCAAGCGCGCGTCCGGCGCGGTCGGGATTTGGACCCATCATTCCGTCGACAAAGGCTTCGGCCAGGTCTGGCATCGCCTTGCCGGCATCGAGCGGCGCGAGGCGATCGGCGATGAATTTCTTCTGAAAATCTCCGGACGGATTGCCGAACGCAGGACTCGTGCAGACAAGCACTGCAGCGCGATAGCCGTGTGGACGCCGGCGCAGCAGCGTCTGCACGATCATCCCACCCAGGGAATGGCCGACGAGAATGGGCCGTCCGAGTTGCCGCGCGTCGATCGTCTTCTCAACGTCCTCGGCGAGGCCTTGGAAATCCATCGCCGCCAGCGGCGGCCTGGATCCGTAGCCCGGCAAATCGAGGGCGATTGGACGAATGCCGGCGCGCGCGAAGCTTGCTTCCTGGGCAGCCCAAATCTTTGCCGATCCACCGATGCCGTGCAGGAACACGCAGAATTGGTCAGGCGACCAATTCATAGGGCACCTGGGTGGGTCCGTAGCGCTCGATCACGGTCTTCGCCTTGGGATCGTACCTGCGCTGCAGCACTGTGCCGGCGCCGAGCCGCTGGCTGCGCACGATGATCGCCACCGATCGCGTTGGACCGCCCTGCTCGGCATGGATGGCGTGCGGCGGCACGAGGTCCACGGTGCCCTGCGTGCCCGTAGTTACAGAGGCCAATCGCACTTCCGCGTAGCCCGGGCGGCTGCCGTCGTCGATGCGCTCGTAGCGCTCGAGCCGCTCGGACCCGTCGAGCACTCCATAGAGCACCCAGGCGTCGGCATGGTCGTGCACGCTGCCGGTGCGCCCAGGTACGCGCACGACGGCGTTGATCACGAAGTGGTAGTCGGGATCGACGTAGAGCAGCAGATTCTTGTAGCCCTCGGTCGAAGGCCACGCCGTCGAATGCGCCTTGAGCCCGGGATCGCGCACGAGACGTTCGAGCAGCGGCTTGGCGTTCTCCATGCGGCGCGCCTCATCGGCGTCCGCGGCCCAGGCGGCGCGTAGGTCGTCGATGAATTTTTCGAGAATCGGCAGTCGGGCGCTCGACATTAATGCCTCCCGGCGGGATGGGTCATGTACCGGCGGCCAACCGGCCCTGCGCTATTCGTAGAGCGGCTCGCCTTCCACGGTGCAGCGGCGCAGCAGGCGCCGCTCGTGCTTGGGAAAGTCGGTGCGCGCGTGGATCGTGCATCGATTGTCCCACATCAGGAAGTCGCCGAGCTTCCACACGTGCTCGTAGATGAACTCGGGCCGTTCGCCGATCGCATAAAGCTGCTCCAGGATCACGTCGCTCTCCGCACCATCGAGCCCCTCGATCCGCGACGTCATCAGCCGATCGACGAATAGCGTTTTCCGCCCGGTGTCGGGATGGGTGGTGAACACCGGATGATAGGCGTGCGGGATGGCGCCGAGGTCCTGGGAGATATCGGCCTTTTCCGCGCGCTTGTATTCGTGGACGTGGAGCGCCTTCTTGCCCTTGAGCTTCTCCTTGAGCTCCGGAGGCACCGCCGCATAGGCCTTGTACATGTTGGAGAATAGCGTGTTGCCGCCGGTCGAGGGCAGCTCCAACGCGTACAGGAATGTGTATTTGTACGGACGTGCCGTGTAGCCAGAATCGATGTGGAACCAGAATTCGCCTTCGCCGAACGCGCCGATCGACTTTCCATTGACCTTGATGTTGCTGACCAGCAAAACCTTCTCGTTATCCTGATAGATTCCTTCGGCGCGGCTGCGCAGCGCCTCCGGCGCTTTGCGCCTGCTGCCGAGATCGCCGAAATAGGAGGCAAAGCGAAGCTGCTGCTCCTGGTCGATGCTCTGGCCGCGGAATACCAGCACCAGGTGCTGCGCCCACGCGTCCTTGATCGCGCGCACCGTTTCCTGCGAGAGCGGCCTGGTCAGATCGACGCCGCCGACCTCGGCGCCGCAAGCGGGCGACAACGGCGTGACGACGATGTCCATGACCTCTTGCATTGAACGGTCCTCGCGACTGCGACCCAGCGTATCGTCGGGGCAATCGTAAGCGTCGCTATCGCTTCGTCAAGCACAGTGCGCCGCTGACCCGACCACCGTTCCATATCTTGCGGGCATTCCGTTCTGCAGCATATGGCGCCGCTTCGTGCGTGCCCCTCGACACGCGCATTAGTTCTGGCCTTCTAAAAGGCCGCTGCGAGCAGCGTCCGCACGTCCGCCGCCGACACCGGCCGCGGCGCGCTGATCGACAACGCCGCCACCTCCTGCGCAACGAAATCGGTCTTGCTGTCATCGAATCCGACCTGCGACAGCCGGTGCGGAATCGGCAGGCTACGCAGCATCGCAGCGAGGCGGTCTGCGGGCTCGCCGCCGAGCGCAGCGACAAGCTGGGCGCGGGCCTCGGGCGTCGCCGAAAGATTGAAGCGCGTCACGTGCGGCAGGACGATCGCGTGGGTCTCGGCGTGGGGCAGCCCGAGTCCGCCGAGCACGTGCGCGAGCTTGTGCTGCAGCCCGGTGCCCGAGGCGAGCACGGTTCCGGCAAGCCAGGCGGCGACGAGGCACTCCCCGCGCGCTTGCCGGTCGCCGCCGTCGGCGATCACGCGCGGCAAGTTTTCCGCGAAGCGGCGCGCCGCGTCGCTCGCGAGCGCCATGAGGAACGGGGTGCGGTCCGGTACCCACAGCGCTTCGACGCAATGGGCGATCGCGTTCATTGCGCTCGCCGCGCTCACCGCCGGCGGCAGCGCCAACGTCAAGTCGGGGTCGTAGACGATGGTGCGCGGGAGCACGCGCGCGTCCTTGCCCGTGAACTTGCGCTCGCCGTCGCTCATTCCCCAAATCGCGGTCGCCTCGGAGCCGGAATAGGTGGTGGGCAGCGCGAGGATCGGCAGCGCGAGATCGCGCGCAATGATCTTGGCTAGCCCGATCGCCGCGCCGCCGCCTGCTGCAACAAGGCCGTCCGCGCCGGCGGCACGCGCCGCGGCGAGCCCCGCCTCCGCCACTGGCTTGGGCACGTGTACCACCGCATGCGCGTGCAGGTCGGCCGCGCGCGTGCCGAGAACATCCATGACCTCTTTGCCCAATCGCGCGCCGCCTCCCGGTGTTGCGATCACCAGCGTGCGATTTATGCCGAGGCGCGCTGCTTCCTCGCTCAGCCGCGCGAGCGCACCAGCGGCAAAGACGATGCGCTGCGAAGGCAAATCATGGATGAAGGCGGCGGACATGGATGTAGGATTGTAGAGTCGGTTGAGGCGCGCCAGCGCCGAAACCCACCGACTGAGTCGCTGTGCGCCCTATCGGCGGATTTCGCTTCGCTCAACCCACCCTGCGATGTCAGCGCTAATGCGCGCTTACGTCCTCGCGCCAGATGCCGAGTGCTTCCTGCGCCGGCCGATCGGAAATCGAGAACAGCACGGATTCCTTCTCCGCCCGGTGCGAATAGTATTTCCACGGCGGCACCACGAACACGTCGTTCGGTCCCCACTCCAGCACCTTGCCGTCGACCGTGGTGGCGCCGCGCCCTTCGGCGCAGACGAAGACGGTGCCGTCCGTGGCGCGGTAGCGCTCACCCTGAAAGCCTTTCGGGAACAGCGCCAGATGGGCGCCCATGGTCGGCAGCACCGGGCCGCCGTTGATCGGGTTCGCGTAGCGCACCCGCGCGCCGTGCCGCTTATCGATATCGCCAGCGTTCATCATGCGCTCGATGATCGGGCGGGTGCGCGCATACGTGTAGTTGATGACCGGGCTGCGGTTCATCTGCACGGGGGCGCCGTCCGGCAGTACGCCCGAGGCATAGAAAGCAAGCGAATCGCCATTGCCGCGATTGGTAGGCTGGGTCGCGGTTTGGAACTGCTCGGCGAACGAGGTCTCGAAGAAGTTGACTTGCGGGAAGTCGAGCACATCGAGCCACAGCATCGGTTGCTTCGAGGTATTGCCGTGGTCGTGCGGCGCCCAATTCGCGGTGATGACGAAATCGCCGGGCGACATATAAGCCTTTTCGCCCTCGACCGCGGTGTAGGCTCCGTCGCCGTCGAGCACGAAGCGGATCGCCGACGATACATGCCGGTGCGCCGGCGCGACTTCGCCGGGCAGGATCATCTGCACACCGGCGAACAGGGTGTTGGTGGCTTTCGACTGGCCCTTGAGCGCGGGATTCTCCAGGATCAACACGCGGCGCTCGGCCTCCTCCGCCGTGATCAGCCCGCCCGATTCCATCACCAGCCGCTTGATGTCGTCGTAATGCCAGATCACCGGCACGCAGTGGGTCACCGGCTCCTTGGTCACGACGCTGCTCATCACCTTCCACAGCGGCGTCATGTCGTGCTTGGCGATGCGCTCGTAATATTCCTGCCGCATCACCTCGATGTTGTGCTTGGGACCCGGCCGCCTGCTCTCGGCCCGTTTGGTTGCGGTCGCGCTCGCCATGGCGCTCTCCTTCGGTCGTATCAAGTCCTCTCGGAAATTAGTATATAATGAAACTATCTGGCGCCGGAAGGGGCGGCTGGTCACGTGTTTACATTGCCGCCGTCGACCGCGATGGTCTGGCCGGTGACGAAGTCGCTTTCCGCGGAAGCGAGAAAAATCAGCGCCCCGAGCAGGTCCTGCGGATGCTCGTCGCCCTTGAGCGAGCGCGACTGGACGGCGCGCTCGCGCGCGGTCGCAACATGACCGGGATTTTCGCGCATCACCGTGTCGCTCAGCGTGAAGCCGGGCGCCAGCGTATTGACGCGGATGCCGTGCTCGCCGAGCTCGCGCGCGAGCGCGTGGGTGAACGCCATGATGCCGCCCTTGCTGGTCACGTAATGAAGCAGCCATGGAATGCCGCGCAACGCGGTGCCGGAACCGATATTGATGATCTTGCCGTACCTGGCCGCGATCATGTGCGGGACAACGTGCTTGACCATCAGGAATGGCCCGCGAAGGTTGACCGACATCACCTTGTCCCACAGCTCCGCGTCGATTTCGGTGCACTTCGTCTCCTGCAGCGGGGCGAACAGGGCGGCATTGTTGACCAGGACGTCGATCTTGCCGAAGCGCTCGATCGCGCTCGACGCCAGCCCCTGGACCGACCTTTCGTCGCTGACATCGGCGAGCGTGCTCGCGACTGAATTGGCGCCATGTCGGCGGGCGATTTCCTCCGCCAAGCCGGTGCCATCGGCGATATCGGCGATCATGATTTGGGCGCCTTCGGCAGCGAGCGCGCGCGCGTAATGGGCGCCGATTCCGCGCGCGCCACCGGTGACAATCGCGGTGCGGCCGGCCAGTCGTCCCATGATGCTTAAACCTTCGCGCTCACGCGGCGGATGAATTTCTCGAATGCGGCAAGCTGCTGCTTGATCAAATCGATCGCGGTCTGGTCCTTGAGTGCGAGCGTCTTCTCGTCGAATTTTTGCGCCGCGTTGGCGATGATCACCTCGGGCCGCCCGAACAGGATCGTGTCGACCGAAGTCAGCGACTGCCGCAGATGATACTGCGAGCGGGACCCGCCGAGGATGCCCGGGGCCGCCGACTGCAGCGCCACCGGCTTGTCCTTGAACGGCTGCTCCTTCATGCGCGACGCCCAGTCGATCGCGTTTTTGAGTCCGCCCGGGATCGACCAGTTGTATTCCGGCGAGACGATGATGAGCGCGTCAGCGGCGCGGATGGCGTCCGCCCAGGCGTTCACCTCGGTTGGAAAGCCCGAGGAATTCTGCAGGTCGAGGTTGTAGATGGGAAATTTCTCGAACGAGGGCGCCGCACGCAGCGCAAAGCCGGGAGGCGCCAGTGCCGGCAACGAGCGCGCCAGCGCCGCATTGTAGGAGCCTCGGCGCAAGGAGCCGCAGATGACGAGCACGTCGAGTTGTCGATCGTTCACGAGTAGCCCCCCGGCGGCTCGTTAACTCTTCGGCGCCACGCGCGCGATGAAGGTCGCGAATGCGGCGAGCTGCTGCTTGATCAAGCTGCGCGCGGTTTCGTCCTTGAGCTCGCCAGTCTTCTCGTCGAATTTGGCGGCGGCGGCACCGATGAAAACTTCGGGCTTGTTGAGCGTGAACGCATCGAGAAACACCATGGCGCGCCGCAGATCGTATTGCACGCGGCCGCCTCCCAGCGGGCCTTGTGATGCGGACAGCAGCGCAATCGGCTTGCCCGCAAACGGCTGGTTCGGCAGCCGCGACACCCAATCGATCGCGTTCTTGAGTCCCCCGGGAATGGTGAAATTGTATTCCGGCGAGCAGAAAATAACTCCATCTGCGCTACGAATGGCATCGGCAAGCGTATTCACCGGCGCGGGAAACCCGGTCGAGTTCTGGATATCGGCATTGTAGAGCGGAAATTCGGCAAAGGAGGGAGCAGGCATGACCTTCATTCCTTCCGGAGCGAGCGATGGGAGCAGCCGCTGCACCATGGCGTTGTAGGAGCCTTTGCGCAGCGAGCCGCAGATGCTGATGACGTTCAAAGTGGCCATGAGAGGATCTCCGGAGCAGTCGTAAATCAAAATCGCGAAAAATGTCGGCCTTGCCCGGCCTCATGCTGAGGAGCACGCGAAGCGTGCGTTTCGAAGCATGGGACCGCCCCGTCCTTCGAGACGCTTGCTGCTCAGGACGAGGCGGAGCAGCGCCGTCGTCTTACTTCTCGTTCTCGATCGGGTTGACCAGCACGCCGACGCCCTCGATATCGATCTCGCAGGTGTCGCCCTGCTTCATCCAGACCGGGTTCGGCTTGCGGGCAAAGCCGACGCCGGACGGTGTGCCGGTGAAGACGATGTCGCCGGGCTCGAGCGTGAGGCCCTGGGTCACATAGGCGATGGTCTCGGCGATCGGAAACATCATGTTGTCGGTGTTGTCGGACTGCATGACCTGTCCGTTGAGCCGGCTCTGAATCTTCAGCCCCTTGGCGCCGGGCGGCAGTTCATCGGCGGTGATCATCCATGGGCCGAAGCCGCCGGTTCGATCGAAATTCTTGCCCATGTCCCATTGGCTGGTCTTGCGCTGGAATTCGCGTATGGATCCTTCGTTGCCGCAGGAATAGCCGGCGATGCAGGAGTACGCGTTCTCCTTCGCGAGGTGCTTGGCGCGCTTGCCGATGACGAAGATGAGCTCGGCCTCGTAATCGAGGGTCTCGGAAGCCTTGGGGCGCATGATCGGCTGCCCGTGCGGCACCAGTGAGGTTTTGCCGCGCATGAAAATCGTGGGAAATTTCGGGACGTTGTCGCGCTGCGCACCCTCCTTGACGTGCTCGAGATAGTTGAGGCCGAGGCAGATGACCTTGCCCGGCGCCGCGACCGGCAGCCCATATTTGAGATCTTTGAGCGGACGCCGCGCGCCGGCGGGCGCACGTTTGGCCACGTCCTTGAGCGGCGCGAGGTCGCCGTTGCTACGGCGCAGATACTCGCCGAGGTCGCTGGGAATTGTCTTGTCGACGGCCTGGAGATCGATCACCTGATCACCCTCGACGACGCCGAGGTGCAAGCCGCCATTGGCCTCGAAACCAACGATTTTCATGCGCTACTCCTCAATTGGATCGCCCGGTTTTAGCAGTCACGCCTAACGGGAGCAAAGGCACGCAGGCTAGTGTCCCGATTCCGAAGTTCGCAAACCCTTGCGGCACCCTCTGATGCGAACTTCGGAATCAAGGAGACACTAGCAACGTTATGATTCTAGTACCGCTTTTGAACCCGAAGTTCGCAAACGCGCTTGCGGCATGATGTGCGCGAACTTCGGGTTCGCGGCACTAGCCCGCACGCGCGAGAAAATGGCTGCGCAGCAATTCGCGACCGGCAAGCGCCGCCTGCAAGCTCCAGGCGTTCACGATAGCGAGGCGGAAGCCGCCGGGCGGCATGGCGTGCTGCTCGGGCTCCTTGTCCTCGTGAAAGGTGATCTGGACGCTCGACACACCCGGGATGCTCCTCACCTCATTGACGAGGCCGCTCGGCGGATAGCGATAGCGCCGTCCATGCGGCCCGAACAGCACCGCGCTATAACCATCGCGCCGCTGCTGATCGCCAAAGACCCATTTGTGTTCGTGATAGAGCCGGATCGCCGCCTCGACCCAGCCGGCGCCGTAGAGATCCGGCCATTGATCGCTCATGCGCAGGTGCACCTCGATCATGCGCCCGCCGATGGTCTCGATGTTGACGATGCCGGAGTGGCCGCACAGGTGGCGGCGGATCCAGGCGTCGCAATAGTCCTCGAGTGCGGGATCGCGCGCCGCGTGCACGGTCCAATAATCGAAGGTGCCCTCCCCGCCCGGCGTGCCGGTGACGTGGCGCCACCAATACGGCTCGCCGTCGACGACCGCGACGTCCAAGCTGACGTGACGCCCTTGCAAGAGCGTCATCCACATATGGCCTGGCGTAAGATTTTCTTCGTACTCCGCCGCGCTGTGCAGGATGCGGCTCGCGACGCCCATCCCTTTGAGATTGATAATCGGCTTCGAGAATACCGGGTAGGCCGGCGGCGACACCCCATGCGGGGCAGCGGCAAGGCCTTGGCTCTGCGCCACCGCGATCTTGTCGTAGACCCAGCGATGCTGCGGATACCAGAGCCACGCGTCGCTGTCCTCGGTCGGGATGTTCACGCCGGCCGGACAATGCGCGTGCTCGAAGTACTGCAGGCGCCAGGGATCGGCTTCGCAGACGGGCATGGCCGATAAAATATTAGCGGGAGCGGCCGAGGCAAAGACCGATAAGAGGGCGACGCGCGACAGGAATCCGCGCTATCCGCGTCGGTCACGGCAATGTCGGCCTACCGGGAATCGAACACGAGGGCGTGGATCGAAAACTTTTGACCCGGATCGGTCCAGGCGGCGACCGGACTCCACCCCGAGCCGCGCGCCAGCGCGGCGAACGATTCGAGCGAGTATTTGTAGCTGTTCTCGGTATGGATCGTCTCGCCGGCGCGGAACTCGAACGTCCGGCCCGCGATTCGCACCCTCTGCCGTTTCTTGCTGGCGAGATGCATTTCGATGCGGTGCCGCTCGGAATTGTAGAAGGCATGGTGACTGAAGCTCGCCACATCGAAATTGCCGCCGAGCTCGCGATTGATGCGCGCAAGCAGGTTGAGGTTGAACTTCGCGGTGACGCCGGCGCGATCGTTGTAGGCGGCGTTGAGGACTTTCGGATCCTTCACCAGGTCGACACCGATGACGAAGCCTCCGCCGTGTCCCAGCATGTGTCCGGCCTGGCGCAGGAACGAGCACGCCTCGTGTGGCTCCAGATTGCCGATGGTCGATCCGGGGAAGAAACCACTATGCGCCATATCGGCGACTTCCGGCGGCAGCGAGAAGGGCCGCATCATGTCGGCGACCACCGGCAACACCTGCATGCGCGGATAATCGCGGCGCAGCTCCTCGGCCTCGCGGTTGAGCATCTCGGAGGAAATATCCACTGGCACGTAGGCGGCGATGCTCGGCGCTGCCGACAGCAAGATGCGCACCTTTCTGCTCGAGCCGCTGCCGAACTCGATGAGCGCCGAATTTGGCAGGAAAAAGCGTGCGATATCGGCAGCCCGTTCCCGCAGCACCTGCAGCTCGCAATGCGTGAGATAGTATTCCGGAAGAGCGGTGATCTTTTCGAACAGCTGCGCACCCGTCGCATCGTAAAAATATTTGGGAGAAAGCCGTTTTGGCCGCGCCGCCAAGCCGGCGATCACGTCGCGCAGGAACGAGCCGTCCGGCTTGGTGGACTCGTCGCGAACAGCGGCACGCACGGCCATTACTGAACTCCGATCACCGACGTCAACCGCACGGTCATCCGTCATAATCCAGCAGGCGGAGCCCGCTGAACTGCCAGCGCGCCGAGGGATAGAAGAAGTTGCGATAGCTAGCGCGCCCATGGCCGGCCGGGGTTGCGTGCGAGCTTCCGCGCAAAACCATCTGATTGACCATGAACTTGCCGTTGTATTCGCCGAGCGCGCCATCCGCCGCGCGATAACCGGGATAAGGCAGATACGCGCTGCGTGTCCATTGCCAAACCAAACCGAACGGCGCATCGAGCAGATCCGCCCGCGCCGCGACCTCCCACTCCGCCTCGCTCGGCAAGTGCTTGCCCGCCCAGCGCGCAAAGGCGTCCGCCTCGTAGTAGCTCACGTGGGTCACCGGCGCGTGCGGATCAACCAGGGCCGGACCGCCCAGCGTCACGGCATGCCAGCCGCCGTCGAGCTCGCGCCAATAGCCGGGTGCGTGCCAGCCTTCTGCCTCGATTCTCGCCCAGCCGTCCGAGAGCCAGAGCGACGGGGTGGCGTAGCCGCCATCGGCCATGAATTCGAGCCACTGCACGTTAGTTACGAGCCCACGCGCGATGCGCGCCGGCTGCACAAACACCTGGTGCGCCGGCTTCTCGTTGTCGAAGCAGTAGCCTTCGCTGGCAAAGCCGATAGTTTGCATGCCGCAGGGAACCCGAACGAACTCGTCGGAAACTGATGGCCCCCACTGGAGGCGCCAACCGTCCTCATAAACGGATACACTCGGATTCTGCGCGAAGGCGTGGAGGATATCGGTGAGCAGAAGCTCCTGATGCTGCTGCTCGTGATGCAACCCGACCTCGAGAATGCGCACGATCTCCGCGAGCTCGGAATCCGTGGCGCTGCGGAGCAGTCGCTCGACCGCAGCATCGACGTGCGTGCGGAACGCGGCGATTTCGTCGCAGCCCGGACGGGTCAAAAGCCCGCGCTCGGCGCGTGCGTGACGTGGTCCGGCCGCGACGTAATACGAGTTGAAGAGATAAGCGTAGCTCTCGTTAAAGACGCGATAACCGGCGAGATGCGGCACCAGCAGGAACTGTTCGAAAAACCAGGTGGTGTGCGCGCGATGCCATTTGGTCGGGCTGGCATCGGGCATGGACTGCACGACCTGATCCTCGGGGCTCAGGGGCGCTGCGCGACGCTCGGTTTCCGCGCGTACCGCGCGGAACGCATCGCGCCAGCTGATACGAGGATCGTTGGTCCTGTCGATTGCGAGAGCCGCGCCGTCAGTGTCGTCGTGGCGACGCAGGACGGCAGACGACGTGGGGGGCGGCATGCCCAATCCCGGGTTGGAGAGATCGAAACGCGTTGGTGACAGAAACTGCTGGGAGCGTTGCGGGTTCCTAATTATACGTGAATCGACACCCGCCCCAGTCCCGCTCGCGCATATGTTACAAGGCCGCGAGCGGCACTGCGGTGTTGCGGCAAAAACCAAGAATTCCGAGTGGCTTAGCGGCGTGCGGCTACTTGGCTGCGCTGGCGCCGGCGTTCGCTGCAACGCCGTCCTGCTGGCCGGTGCCGCCGCTCGCCCCGATCGCGCCGACGATCTTGCCGTTCACCGTGATGGGGACGCCCCCTTCCGAGGCAACCGGCTTTTCCGGAAAGGTCATGAAAGCAGTATTTCCGGCGGCGAATTGGTCGGCGAACGTTTTGCTCGGACGACGGAACATCACGGCGGTGCGCGCCTTGCCCTGGGAAATATCGGCGGAGGCGAGCTGCGTGCCGTCCATCTTCTCGAAATAAACGAGCTCGCCCGCCGGGCCGACAACCGCGAAAGCCATGCGCCAATTGTTCTTCTTCGCCTCTGCGACGGCTGCGGCGGCAACCGCCTTGGCCTGCTCGTTGCTGATCGGCGGGCCGTACTCGGGAGCAGGAGGAGTAGAAGTAGTTGGAGCAGCCGCAGGCGGCGGCGTCGGCTGCTGGGCACCCGCCGTGGCGGCGAAAAATGCACTGGCAGCGGCAAGCACAATCAAACCATGAATTCGCATGGATCTCTCCACCTCAATTCCTTTCCCGCGGCGTCATGATGTTGTCGAAAATTCGGCGTCTGTGGGCGCGACGGAATGACCGACGCGATCGCAATGCTGGAGCCGCCGTTGCGGACGGCCACGAGAATAGTCGAGTTGGCGTCGCGCGGGCAAGCAGCGTGGACACGTCGCGGAGCGGATCCGCGAAATCGAAATGAAACGGGGGTAGTGCGATGCGCATGATGGGAGCGGCGGCGGCAGCCTTGACCGCCATGCTTTTGGGCGCGCCGAGTGCGGCGCTGGCACAAGCCAACTGCCGCAATACCGGGTCGTTCGAAGCCTGGCTCGCCGATTTCAAGAAGGAAGCAGTGGCGAAGGGGATTTCGCCTTCCGCCATTGCCGCGGCTTCGCCCTATCTCGTTTTCGATCAGCGCATCATCAATATCGATCGTGGACAGCGCTTCTTCGCGCAGGACTTCCTGGAAATGTCCGACAAGATGCTCACGCGGGCCGGACGCCTTACCAGCGGTCCGCCGCAGATCAAGAAGCATCAGGCGCTGTTCGCGCGCGAGGAAAAAGAGTTCGGCGTGCCCGCCGCGGTGATCACCGCGTTCTGGGGACTGGAGAGCGATTTCGGCGCCGGCCAAGGCAAGGATCAAGCGATCAAATCGTTGGTGACGCTCGCCTACGATTGCCGGCGCTCCGATATGTTCCGCGGCCATCTGTTCGATGCGTTGCGCCTCATCGAGCGCAGCGATTTGCGTCCGGAAGAAATGATCGGTTCCTGGGCCGGCGAGCTCGGACAGACCCAGATGATGCCGTCCGAATACATGGCGCACGCGGTGGATTATGACGGCGACGGCCGGCGCAACCTGATCAAGAGCGTGCCGGACATGATCGGCTCGACCGGCAAATATCTGGTCCATCTCGGCTGGAAACGCGGCGAGCCGTGGCTCGATGAGGTGCGTTTGCCCGCGAACTTCCCGTGGAAGGAAGCCGACCTCTCCATCCAACATCCGCGCTCGCAATGGGTGAGCTGGGGCGTCGTGCGGGCCGACGGCAAACCGCTGCCAAAAGACGGCATGCCGGCTTCGGTCGTGCTGCCGGTCGGGCGCTTCGGACCGGCGTTCCTCGCCTACGATAATTTCCAGGTCTATTTGCGGTGGAATCAATCGCTCAATTATTCGTTGACCGCGGCCTATTACGCGACGCGGCTCGACGGCGCGCCTGCCATGAACCGGGGCAGCGCAAACATTCCGAAGATTGCGTTCGAGGAAACGCGCGAGTTACAGCAGCTGCTGGAGAAGCGCGGTTATGACGTGGGTCGCATCGATGGCGTGCTCGGTTTGAAGAGTCGCGGCGCCATTCGCGACATTCAGATCAAATTCGGCCAGGCGGCCGACGGGTGGCCGACGGCGGAGCTGCTCGATCGCCTGCGCGCCACGAGGTAAGTTTCGGCCTTGTAGGATGGGTTGAGCGCAGCGAAACCCATTATTCCTAGGCGATGTTGTGGTGGGTTTCGCTACGCTCAACCCACCCTGCGGTCACGCCCACAGCTCTTTGCTGGCGATCCTGGCGCCGTCGACCAGCGACCTGAATTTCTCCCAGACGATGCTCGGGTGCACCTCCTTCGAGCCGGCGAAGGTGGCAAAGCCGCAATCGGCACCGGCGATGACGTTCTCGCGTCCCACCACCTTGGCGAAGCGTCCGATGCGCTCGGCTACCAGTTCGGGATGCTCGACCAGCACCGTCGAGTGGCTGATGACGCCGGGGATGAGCGACTTGCCCGCAGGCAGCTTGACCGTTTCCCATAATTTCCATTCGTGCTCGTGGCGCGGATTGGCGGCCTCGAACGAATAGGCCCCGGCGCGGATCTTCAGGACGATATCGATGATGTACTTGAACTCGAGATCGTGGATGCGCGGCCCCATGTTGATGCCGTAGCAGGTGTGGTGACGGATGTTTTCCGGCGCGATGTTGCGCAGCGCATGATTGAGCGCCTCGACGCGCAGCTCCGCCCATTTGCGGCATTGTTCTAGAGTGAGGTCGGGCTCCTTGATCCAATAGGTCACGAGGTGTGGATCGTCGACCTGCAGCAGAAAGCCTGCCTTGACGATTGCCTCGTACTCCTCGCGCAGAGCGTCAGCGATGGCGAAGAGATACTCTTCCTCGCTCTTGTAATAGCCGTTGCGCTGCCAGTCCGCCGCGCTGGTTGGGGAGATGGCCGGCATGAACACCTCGGCGGGCTTGGCGCCGTTGAGCGCGGCCCTGAGATTTGCAATGTCGACCTGAAGCTGCGCCATCCCGCGGTAGGTAACCGGCGCGGTGCAAACCATGTGGTTCTGCCGCGCAGCGACGTGTCCATCGCCGTAGAACTCGGGAAATGATCGCGCTTCGCGCGAGGCCGCCCACGGGCTTTGCCGCGGGACTTCAGTGTCCAGTTTGAAGCCGCCGAGGCGCTCGTTGACGTAGGAAACGAAGCTCGGCTTGCCGAATTCGCCATCGTCGATGATGTCGATGCCAAGCTCGATCTGCTTGCGAACGACGTCCTTGACCGAAGCGCGTAGCTTCGCCGCGTGTGCCTTCTCGTCGACCGGCTTTCGCTGCTCCTTCGCCTGCACCATGTCGAGCAGATCCGGCGGGCGCGGCAGACTGCCGACGTGGGTTGTGAGAATTCGCTCGCCGCTGCGCTTCATGGCCGCCTCACATGGTTTGCGGACAAGCCTACATCACGTCTCCCATCACCACCTCGCCTTCCGCCGGCGGGCGCTCATAAAATTCCAGATTCATGCGGCTTGCCACGCCTTCGCGCTTGAGTGCCGCCTCGAACTCCTTGCGGATGGCGGGATCTTCCTGGTGATAGGGAATGGCGCTGCCGCCTTTGCTCAGATCGATCGCCCCGTAGTCCATGAGTTGCTCGCCCGGTCGACCGGCTTTGCGCGAGCGCTGGTTGTTGGGCCCATGCCAGGCGGTGATGCGCAACCCTTCCTTGCCGATGCCGAAATGCTGGTGGAACCAGTCGCCGCTCATGGGCGCCGCCGACACCAAGCCGACCGGCTCGTAATCCTGGCGCAGGATCTTGTCCGCCTTGCCGTCCTTCCAGGGGGTCGTGCCGAGCGTCTCCGGCCACGTGTAGGTGTAGCCCTTGCCTTTGATGCAGACCAACACGGCGGCGGAGGCGTGCTTGTGCGCTTTCGAATAGCGGCCGGTCTCGTGCTGGCCGATCCAGAGGTAGAAACGATTGCCCGCCATAAATGGCTCGACCCGGCGATAGCCGGGCGAGCGCCGGTTATCGAGCGGCAGGTCGGTGTTGACGATATCGGGAACGAGGTTGGTGCGCCGCATGGCAAGGCCGCGAATCGGATCGGGCTCGATGTCGTCGCGCGGCTTGAAAAAGTCGTCGGCACCGGAGAAGCGTTCGCTGAACGTGTACGGACAGTTGAAAATGAAATCCGTGTTGTCGATGACGTTCATCACGTTGGGCGCCGAAGTCCCGCACAACAGCAGCGCCGGTGCGCTCGCCGCGTTGATCACGCGGTGGTAGGCATTGAGCGGAATGGAAAACAGCGAGCCCTTCTGCCATTCGAACACGTGGCGCTTGTTCTGACCCTCCTGCCAGACCTCGGTGCTGCCGCGGCCTTCCACCACCAGCACGACCTTTTCGTAGAGATGCCGCTCGACATTGAGTGCGCCGGCTGCCGGGACTTCGACCACGGAAAGTCCCCATAGCCCCTCGGTGCCGTACAGCTGGATGTACGAGCCGCGGCCGCCGAGGCGCTTCCATGGCAACAGCGGCAGATCCTGCACCCGCCGCACCCCGATGCCGCGATAGACCGGCACGCCTTCCGCTTCCATGAAGCGGTCGTACGGCATGGGCGCGCGCTTGAAAGTGCCGTAACCGGCGTTCTCGCCGGCCTTGGGTTCGTGCCAGTGCACCTGATCGGGGGTGTCATGCATGGGGCATTCTCGCGACGTTCGATTTCGGTATCGTGGAGCGTAGCGCGATCGTGTAGATGACGAAAGTCAAGCTGCGGGCGATGCTGGATCGTCGCCGGGCGGCCGCAGGCGTCGCATTGGGGAGGCCGGCAATGCCTTTGAAGATCAGGCGCGTCGTGACCGGACATGACCAGGAGGGACGCGCGATCATTTCCATCGATGAAATCTGCAAGAACGTCCTTTCGCGACGGCCCAAGCATGAAAGCTGCGTGGTCTGGTCGACCGGATCGTTTCCGGCCGACAATTCAACCGACGAAGACGGCGGCGCGCGATCCGTCGCCACCACCGACCCCAACGGCACGGTGTTTCGCATCGGCATGTACCATCCTGGTGTCGCGCCGCGCAATCACCGCACCGAATCCGCGGACTACGCGATCGTCATGTCGGGCGAGATCGTCATGGAGATCGACGGGGCGACCGTGTACCTGCGCGCCGGCGACGTGCTGGTGCAGCGCGGCACCATTCACAACTGGACCAATCCGGGGACGGAGCCCTGCATCATCGCGTTCGTGCTGGTCGCAGCGAAGCCAGTCGAGCGGGCGGGCAAGATTCTCGGCGCGACGGGGTGAAAGGAGCATGCCGATGCTGCGAATTCTGTGGTTGGCCGCGGCCCTCGCAATGCCAGAGATGAGGGAGAAGCTCGCCAGCGATGGTGCCGTGCCGGTTGGCACCAGCCCCGAAGAATTCGCAATGCATATTCGCAACGAATTGGAGAAATGGACGATGGTTGCGCGTGCGGCCAAGATCGAGCCGCAGTAGCAGCGCCCGATGCGCTACCCGCCGCCTCTGGTTTCCGCCAAAAGCTTGCGCACGTAGTCGAGCAGCTCGGGCGGTGCGGCAGCGATGCGATCGATGGCACGGAGAACTTCCGTGCCGTCGATCGGGCTGATGTCGATCCGAAGCTTGCCGGCTTCCTCCAGATAGAGCGGATCGCGCTGCGCCGCGAGAAATGCGGCCTGCAAGGCCTTGGCTCGCGCCGGCGGCACGGCGGGCGGCGCGGCGAATGGCCGCGACAGCGTGTACGGCAGCTCGGCGAGCTCGATCAACGCGCGGGCAGCCTCGTTCTTCGCGAGCTCACGCGCGGTCGGCACATCCGGGAGTTCCGGATGACGGGTGGCGCGCGCGAACTGAACCAGCACCCGATAGCCGCTGTCCGGCCGCAGCCATTCCGGTTTCACCGACTTTATCGAGGAAAGATCGACGGTGCGGCCGTGCACCTCGCCGCGCTCGATTGCCAGAAAGATCGCCGTGCTATCGGGATAGCCGATGACCTGTTTTACGTGCAGGCCGATCGTGTCGCGCAGGATGATCGGCACGTCGCTGCCGGTAGCACCTTCGGCGGTGCCGCCGAGCACGAGCGCGGGAAGATCGTGACGGCGCGCCTCGTCGATCGACTTCACCGGCGCGTCCTTGCGCACGATGAGCACATAGGCGTCGTTGACGAAACTCGAAGAAGAGCCGAGCCACGTCAGCTTGCGCGGATCGAATGCGACATTGGAGTTGCCGCCGAGCACTCCGATGAGCGGCATGTTGCGCGCGAACATCGCGAAGGTGGCGCCGTCCTTGGGCGCGATGTTGTAAAGATAATTGACCGCGCGCAGACTTCCCGCGCCGGGCATGTTCTGCACCACGACCACGGGACTGCCGGGAATGAAACGGCCGAGGTGCCGCGCCAACAGGCGCGCATAGATGTCGTAGCCGCCACCCGGGCCGTAGCCGACGATGAGATTGACCTGCTTGCCGCGGTAGAAATCGGCGACGACATCGGCGGCTTGCACCGCGCTCACTGCAACTGCCGCGGCGATCACCGCCGCGGCCGAACGCGCCAACATGCTTCCTCCCGATTTTCTTGCGAGGCTACGCGCGCGGGCGCGGCTGTTCAATGGCGGCGCGATGACACGGCGACATTAATTCAGCCGCCGCCCTTGCCCTCGGCGAGCAGTCGTTTCATGCGCTCGAGCAAGTCAGCGGGCGCGTTCGCAATGCGCTCGATTGCCTGCAGAGCGTCTGCACCGCCGACCGGGCTGACGTCGATCCTGAGTTTTGCGGCCTCTTCCAGGTAGCGCGGATCGCGGTGCAACGCGAGAAACGCCGCCTGCAGTGCCTGTGCGCGCTCGCTGGGCACGCCGGGAGGCGCGGCAAACGGCCGCGACAGCGTGTAGGGAATTTCCGCAAGCTCGATCAAGGCGCGGCCGGCATCGGTGGTCGCAAGTTCGCGCGCGGTTGGCACGGCTGGAAAGGTTTCGTGGCGCGTCGCCCGCGCGAACTGAAGAAGCGCGTGCATGCCGCTCTCGGGCCGCAGCCATTCCGGATGCGACGATTGCACCGAGGACAATCCGACGCCGCGTCCATCCACCTCCTTGCGATCAACGGCGAGGAAAATCGCGTTGCTGTCGGGATAGCCCACGACCAGCTTGAGGTTGAGGCCGAGCGCGTCGCGCAACGTCGGCGGCACGTCGTTGCCCGAGGTGCCTTCGCTGGTACCGCCGAGCACCAGCGGTGGGCCGCCGGGAATGCGCGCGTCGGCGATGGATTTCACCTGCGCGTCGGTTCGCGTGAACAACAGATAGGCGTCGTTGCCATAGCTCGAGGAGGAGCCAAGCCAGGTGAATTTGCGCGGATCGAACCGCACATTCGGATTGCCGAGAATGCCGATCAGCGGCATGTCGCGGGCAAACGCGGCGATGACGCTGCCGTCGCGCGGCGCGACGTTGTAGAGGTAATTGACGGCGCGCAGGCTGCCAGCGCCCGGCATGTTTTGCACGACGACCGTGGGATTGCCGGGAACGTATTTGCCGAGATGCCGTGCGATCAGGCGGGCGTAAACGTTATAGCCGCCGCCCGGGCCGTAGCCCACGATCAGACTGAGCTGCCGGCCTTGGTAGAACTCGGCGACCGCCTCGGCGCGTGCGTGGTCTGAGGGCAACGCGAGGAAAATCACAACAGCCACGAGGCGTATGAAGCTGTGGCGACCACTCACTGCAGCGCTCCACATTTGCATCAGCCACAATCTAATGCTTGCGGAGCCCGAACATGCGTTCCGCGTTGCCGTGGCAAATCTTTTCCATGTCTTGTTTGGAGAGATCAAGCGATTCCATCACCGCGATGGTCGCGCGGATGTAACCTTTGCCCTTCTCCTTGTCGAATGGACAATCGGAGGCAAACAGCACGTGATCCGGTCCGAAGAACGAAATGCCGCAGATCGTCGGCGCGCGGGCGCCGGCGAGCGCGGTGTCGCCGTAGAAGCCTTTGAAATAGTCAAAAGGGCGCTTTTTGAGCTTTTTCAGCAGCGACGCATAATCCTCGTCCGAAGTGCGCACGCCCAATTGATCCCAACTGTGGGCGACGCGGCCCTCGAAGTACGGAATGATGCCGCCTAGGTGATGCGCGATCACCTTCAGGTTGGGGAAACGATCCATGATCCCGGAGAACACCAGGCGCGCGAGCGCCGCGCCGGTCTCGAATGGCCAGCCCAGCACGCTGCAGATCTCGTATTTCGATTTGCTTTCGTTGCGATAGTCAGCCATTTCGCGCGTGCGGATCGGATGCAGCAGAATAGGCTTGCCCGACTTTTCGATGACTTCGTAAATCGGCAGGAACTGATCCTGGTCGATCGGGGCGCCGTCGACATTGGTGTGCAGCTGGACCGCGTTGGCGCCGTTCGCCAGCACGCGCTCTACCTCCTTCACCGCCGCGTCCGGCGCGTTCATCGGCAGCGAAGCGGCATAGCCGACGAAGCGGTCGGGATATTTGGCGACGATTTCGGCGAGCCCGTCGTTACCGAGGCGCGCCCATTCCGGCGCTTGATGCGGGCCGGTGAGCCGGTCGATCGCCGGCATGCCGAGGCAGATGACCTGGCTGTAATCGGGAAACGCATCGACCACCCGCAGCCGCTCGTCGACGTCGTGAAGCGCCGGAATTCCGCGCATGCGCTTGCCAAGGTCTTTTTGACCCGCAGGGGAGTCGAGCATCAATTCGTAAATGCGCCTGGGAAAGAAATGGTTGAACGCATCGATATAACGCATGCCCCTGTTCTCCTGCTTTCTGCTGCCGATGCGCCGGCGCCGCCGCGCAGGCCGCGACGCAATTGTCTTGCGAGCGCGCTTGTTTGTATACTCGGGCGCGCCCGCGGAAGAAACGTCACACTCGGGAGGTCGCCATGAAGCGATGGCTTGTCGGACTCATCGTGTTGCTCAGCCCATCGGCATTCGCGCAACAGTCGCCGCCGGAGCTTCCTTATGATTCCGTCGCCAATCTGCTGAAGCTGCCGCCCGACATGCATCTCGGCGAGGCTGCCGGCGTGGCGGTCAACTCCAAAGGGCACATCTTCGTCTATGCGCGCGGCGGCTCGAGCCGCGGGCCTGCCTACGGCAATACCGCCTCGCAAATTCTGGAATTCGACCGCAACGGCAATTTCCTGCGCGAAGTCGGCAAGAACCTCTATGCCTGGGCATTCGCGCACACGGTGCGCGTGGACAAGGACGACAACATCTGGGCGACCGACAAGGGCTCCGACATGGTGATCAAGTTCACCCCGGAAGGCCGCGTCGACATGGTGTTCGGGCGCAAATCCGAATCGTCCGATCTCGAAGCGCATCCGTGGGAGCGCAACGCCAATCCGCCGCTGCCGCACGTCGACGGCCGCTTCCGCCAGCCCACCGACGTGACCTGGGATCCGCAAGGCAACATCTATATCAGCGACGGCTATGTGAACTCGCGGGTCGCCAAGTACGACAAGAACGGCGAGTGGGTGAAGTCATGGGGTCAGCGCGGCAAAGGGCCCGGCGAGTTCAACCTCGTGCACAGCATCGCCGCCGACGCCCAGGGCCTGATCTATGTCGGCGACCGCAACAACCGGCGCATTCAGGTGTTTGACGGCGAGGGCACGTACAAGCGCGAGATCAAGATCGACGTGCCTTTCGACCAGAACGCCAAGCCCGCGATCGGCAACAAACCCGATCTCACGAATTACCTGCAGACCGGCGGCAGCTTCGCCCCGGGCGCGCCGTGGGCGCTATGCATCACGCCGCCGCCGAACCAGGTGCTCTACAGCTCCGACTCCTATCCCGGACGCGTCTACAAGCTCAGCCTCGACGGCAAAGTGCTGGGCTATTTCGGGAACTCGGGCAAGCAGCTCAAGCAGTTCGGATGGATTCACGAGATCGCCTGCCCGTCCGAGAACGAGCTCTACGTCGCCGAAATCCTGAACTGGCGCGTGCAGAAGCTGATCCTGCGCCCGGAGCAGCAGAAGGCGGCAGCGCAGTAACTGCGT
>Ga0310916_10000055_pt1 | contig 48275 bp, 45 predicted proteins | sample GREbulkMGLF176_FD_203444 | JGI IMG/M metagenome (GOLD analysis project Ga0310916, IMG submission 203444) | Lab enrichment of tropical soil microbial communities from Luquillo Experimental Forest, Puerto Rico - GRE.bulkMG.LF176 | ecosystem: Environmental > Terrestrial > Soil > Tropical forest >...
GATGGCCTCCGCCTGTCCCTACCAAAACGAGTTCGCCCTCGCCCATCTGCGCTTGACCGCCACGGCACACTGACCCGGAAGCGGCGCCGCGATATATCACCCCGGTCCGCGGGCCCGCATTGCGTCCGCCACGACTCGCACAGGTTGCGCGCCGGCGCGCTCGCCACCATTCCGTGCACTGCCCGCACGACCGCTTCCAATTAGAAACCGGTATGAGAAATCTGGGCTAGTTAATCGCAGACATGAGAACACCTCCGCTCCTGCGTTGCTCGAGGGGTTTTTCCGCGCCTTGACCCCGGCGCCGCTCTGCGATTTAGGCGCGCCGATGACGCTAGACTCAGAACTGGGCCTCGTCCAGCGCCAGAGCAGTGGAAGCGCCGCTCTTTACTACTGCGAGCAGGGCTGTTGCCTTGGGTAGAATCTGCTCCGCGTAGAACCGTGCAGTCGCGATCTTTGCGCGATAGAAATCCTCGTCGGCGCCGGCCGTCAGCCGCGCCCGGGCGGCCAACGCGGCGCGCGCCATCTGCCAGCCGCCGCAGACATAGCCGGTCAGCATCAGGTAATTTACCGAGGCGCCGAATGCCGCATTGGGATCCCGGCCGATCATTTGCCGCATCCATTGGGTGGCCTGCTCCAGCGCTTCAATGCCGATTGCCAAGTTCTCCCGGATAGCGGGGAAGTCGACGTTATCGGCACCGCCGAGCTGCTCCTCTACCTCACGAACCTCACCGATCAGCGCGTCCATTGCAGAGCCATTGTCCATAGTCAGCTTGCGCCCGACCAGGTCGCCGGCCTGAATTCCGGTAGTCCCCTCGTAGATCGTGGCGATGCGCGCGTCGCGCAGATATTGCGCAGCGCCGGTTTCCTCGACGTACCCCATGCCGCCAAAGACCTGGATGCCGAGCGAGGCGATTTCCACCCCCAGCTCGGTACACCAGCCCTTCAGCACCGGCGTCAGCAGATCGATGCGCGCCTGGTGGTGCCGACGTTTCGCTGGATCGGAGTGCTTGTGGGCAAAATCGGCGTCGGCGGACAGCACGTAACCGAGCGCGCGCATCGCCTCGATCTGCGACTTCATCGTCAGCAGCATACGGCGCACATCAGGGTGGTGAATGATTGTCACCCGGTTGCCGCTTCGCTGCCCCACCGGCCGGCCCTGCACCCGCTCCGTGGCGTAGTCCCGCGCCGCCTGGTAGGCGCATTCGGCGATCCCCAGCCCCTGCAGTCCGACCTTCCGCCGGGCTTCGTTCATCATCGTGAACATGTGCGCCAGGCCCTCGTTTTCCCGGCCCACGAGGTAGCCGATCGCGCCCCCCTTCTCGCCGAAGCTCATTACGCAAGTCGGGCTGGCGTGGATGCCGAGCTTGTGCTCGATCGACGCGCACACGACGTCGTTGCGCTCCGCCAGCGAGTCGTCCGCGCCGACCAGGAATTTGGGCACCAGAAACAGCGAGATGCCGCGCGTCCCTTCCGGCGCGTCGGGAAGGCGGGCGAGCACCAGATGCACGACATTTTCGGTCATGTCGTGATCGCCCCAGGTAATGAAGATCTTCTGGCCGGAGATCCGATAGTGTTTGCCCTCGGGCACCGCCCTGGTGCGCACCGCCGACAGATCCGAACCCGCCTGCGGTTCGGTCAGGTTCATCGTGCCCGACCATTCGCCGCTGACGAGCTTTGGCAGAAACCGGCGCTTCAGATCGTCGCAAGCGTGCGCTCTGATCGCTTCCATCGCTCCAGCGGTCAGCAATGGACAAAGAGCAAAGCTCATATTGGCAGAGTTCCACATCTCGACAGTCGCAGCCGCAATCAGCCAAGGCAGCCCCTGCCCGCCATATTCGGGATCGCCGCTCAATCCGTTCCAACCGTTCTCGACAAACTGGCGATAAGCCGCGCCAAAGCCTTCGGCTGCCACCACCCCTTCCTTGGTCAAGGATGCGCCGCGCTCGTCACCGAGCTTATTGAGCGGAGCGAGCACCTCGCCGGCGATTTTCGCCGCTTCCTCCAGCACCGCGTCCGCCAGTTCCAAGGTCACCTCCTCGTAACCGGGCAGCGCGGCCAAGCTTTCGAGCCCCGCCAGTTCATCGATCACAAAATGCATGTCGCGGATCGGCGCATTATATCCCGGCATGGGCTATCTCCTGAATCCAAGCCCGTTTTGTGAATCGCGAATGCGGACGGCTATTGAGGCGCGCAAAACCTTCTTGTCGAACTCACCGACCCTCGCGTAATCACTCGGCCTTGCTCGTTGTGTAATGCCCAATCACGCCCGTTAAACCGCAGCCTCTCGATCGAGCCCGAGTTTTGGGCGGACCCAGACAGCTAGGCGGCGGATCGCATCATCCGCTTCCGGCGCAGTCCCGGCCAGAGCCTGGAAGACGTGCTGCATTTCCGGCACGATCTCGAGCGTCACATCAACGCCGGACTTGCGCGCAAGATCGGCCAATTTGTGGCTGTCATCGAGCAATGTCTCATTGGCCCCGGTCTGAATGTAGATCGGCGGGAAACCCTTCAGGTCGGCGTAAAGCGGATTGGCGAGCGGGTCGCGGCGGTTGCCGCCTTCGCCGAGGAACGTACTGGCCATCGTTTGGATCATGTCGCGCGTAACGATCAGGTCCTTCGCAGCGTTCGTCTCGAATGTCTCGCCCGTCGCGTCCATGTCGAGCCAGGGTGAGAGCGGCATCGTGGCGGCCGGCAACGGCAGGCCCTGCTCGCGGGCGCGCAGGATCGTCGTCATCGCGAGACCGCCGCCCGCCGAATCCCCAATCAAAGCGATGTGGTTTGGCCGGATGCCTTGGTCGAGCAGCCATTTGTAGCTTTTCGCCATGTCGTTCACCGGGCCGGGGTGGACGTTTTCTGGCGCGCGCCCGTAATGAACAATGAGCGCGCGGCAGCCGATGGCTTTTGCCGCATGAGCATAGGTCTTGCGGTGCGTATACATAGAGCCGCACACGTAGCCGCCGCCATGTGCGCACAGCATCACGCGGTCTTGCGCGCAGTTCTTGGGGACTGCCCACATCGCCGGAACCCCTCCGGCGTCGGCCTCGATATAATCGACGCCGCCAGGTTCACTGGTAATTCTTTCCCACTGCTCGAACATGAGGCGCAGTTCGTCGAGCGGCATCTCAGGGTTTGCCTTCAGCGCCGCCACCCATTCCAGGTAGAGCTTGTTCAGCTCTTCGCTCTGCTTGCTCGCCATCGTTTCCTCCTCCGACCGAGGGGCTGCGCTCGGCTCAGATGACCAGATCGAGCCCACACGCCGGCAGCTCCACCTTGCCGCCACATTCGCGCGCAATTACCGGCATGACCTCCTCGGCGAAGATCTGCATCTGCTCTTCGGTCTCCTTGGCCTCAAAGCCGCCAAGTTCGAACCAGCCGAGGAAGCAGAAATCGTCGTAGCCGCACTCGTTGCGCATCTTCATGACCTTGTCGATCACGTACTGCTTGGAGCCGTGAATCGCGATTTCGCGGTCGCGCAGCATCTGTGCCGTCACTTTTTTGTTGAGGTCGAACATCGGCTCGTCGAGCCGCGCGAGCACAGCGCCAAAGCCAAACGGCCCGTAATAGTCGAACTGCAATTCGAGCGCCCGCGCGGCGCGCTCGAGCGCCTCCTTCTCTTTGCCTGGGCGAGTGATGTGGAGATAGCGGCTGGTCATGATCCCGCGCCGCTTCCCGGCGTCCCAGCCGAACTTGAAGCGGCCGCGGTCGCGCATGTCGGGGAAGCCTGCCTTCTCGGCCGCCTCGTAGTAGATCTCGATGTTGCGGCGCAGGCGGTCGTTGGGTTCGGCGATCATCACTCCGTTGATCCCGTGCTCGGCCGCGAATTTGAGTGAGCGCGCGCTGGTCAGCGGCTCCCACAATTGCGGGTGTGGCTTCTGAACCGGCTGCGGAAACACCTGCAGCTCCTTCAATGTGGTGGTGGTCGCCTGCACCGGATTGCCGGCCGAATACATGTCGGGATCACCGAGGGCCAGCACGTCCTCGAGGCGCCGCCCCATCCCGTTGCGCTGGAAATAGGCGATCGTCTGCTGGTGGTTCCACTTGGTGTAGGTGGGCGGCACCGAGAAGAACTCGCCATGGTGCGAGAACGAAGGCTCGGTCCAGCATTTCTTCATGATCGCGATGGATTCCTCGAACGCCTTGCGGTTACGCTCCTGGTCCTGGATCGTCGATCCGTAGGGGCGGCCGAGCGTTTCGTTCTCGCGCGGCTGATAGCCCCGTCCGATGCCGCATTCGACCCGCCCGCCGCTGATCACGTCGAGGGTGGCGATTTGCTCGGCCAGTCGGACCGGATGGTGCCAGACGATGATGTTGGCGGCTTGACCGAGCCTGATGCGCTTGGTGTGCGCCGCCACACTCATCTGCACCATCAGGGGGTTCGGGCTCATCTCGGCACCCTCGGGCTGGAAATGGTGTTCGGTGAGCCAGAACGACTGGAACCCGAGCTTTTCGGCAAGGATCCCCTGACGCACCTGGTTCACCAGCGTTTCCTGTGCCGCCCGGTGGACCACCGGAAGCGCGCCGTCGTTGAATGTGACGCCGTTCTTGCCGGTGATGACCGGCAGGCTCGACGCGCCGTTGTGAAATAGACCGATTTCCAGCATGGATGGCTCCTCCCTTGTACCTTCACGCGTGCAGAGGTCCGCTTTAAAAGCCCCGTTCTCGCGACGCGTCGTCCAACCTACGCCCGATCCGCCTGCGCCGGAAGCGAGGAAGGCCCCGGGGCGACGATGCCGCCCCGAACTCCCCTGCAATCTGGCGACCGGCTCTCCGGTCGCCTTTAGGCGAACGACTCGGTGATCGCCGAATAGACCAAGGTACGCAAGTCCCGGCGCAATGTCAGGCGCGCCTCGCTGCCGATCACCTGCGTCATGAACACGACCGTCAGCTCTTCTTTGGGATCGATCCAGAACGCGGTCGCGGCGGCGCCGCCCCAGAAATATTCGCCAAGCGAGCCTGGGAGGCGAGTTTTTGCCACGTCGACATTGACGCCGCAGCCGAGCGAAAAGCCGACCCCGGCATAACTGGATTCGCTGAACATCCCGGGTAGCGCCATGTCAACTATCTCCCGCCCGTCGGGCAGAAAGTTGAGGCTGAATAGCGCGACGGTCTTGGGGCTGAGGATCTGCACGCCGTCGAGCGCGCCGCCGTTCAGCATCATGCAACAGAAGCGTAGGTAATCGTGCGCTGTCGACACCAGCCCGCCGCCGCCGGATTCCAGCCGCGGAGGAGTCGCAAAGGTGCTCTCTCGGGCGTCGTCCTGCAATTTCAACCCTCTTCGCTCGGTGTCGGGCTGGTAGCAGGAGGTGAAGCGTTCGGTCTTATCCGGCGGCACCCAGAACGCGGTGTCGGTCATGCCAAGCGGCTCGAACAGCCGCGTACGTAGGAACTCGCCGAAGCTCATGCCGGACAACTTTTCGACGAGGTACCCCAGCACATCTATGGACACCGAATAATTCCAGGACGTTCCCGGCGAGAAATCGAGCGGCATTTGTGCCAGCTGGTCGATCATCTCGGGCAGCCCTCCGGCGGTCTGGGGGTCAGTCACCTTGGCCTTGCGATAGGCGGCGTCCACGGCAGTCCGCATCATAAAGCCATAGGTCAGGCCGGAGGTGTGGGTCAGAAGGTCGACGACTTTCATCGGCCGCAAGGTGGGAGTAGTGATAAAAGCGGGCGGCGCGTCTTGTAGCAGCGACGGCATGCCACTGGCGTAGACGCCCAGGTTCTTCCACGCGGGAATGTAGCTGTGGACGGCATCGTCGAGGCCGATCAGGCCCTCTTCGACCAGCATCATCAACGCGACCGCAGTGATCGGCTTGCTCATCGAGTAGATGCGGAAGATGGCGCCCTCACAAACCGGCTTGTTGCGCTCGTTGTCCATTTGGCCGCGCATGCCGGTATGGACGAGATGACCCTTGCGCCAGATGTGGGTCAGCATGCCGGGCAAATAGCCGCCGTCGACGTAGCGGCGCTTCATTACTTCGTCGAGGCGCGCCAGACGCACCGACGACATGCCTACAGTTTCGGGCTTCATGGGTGTCCTCCTTAGAGCGATTGGCCGGAAGAGAGCATAAGGTCGAGCGCCATATATCCTAGAGCAGATTTCGACCAAATGGACGTTGTGCGAGTTCCTCGCCGGTCGGCGGCGAGACGCCCTTCATAAGAATTTGTATCGATGTCTCGCGCGGCGTTCCGGAGAGGCGTCGATGGCGCCGATTATCCGCCGCGCCATTTGGTAAAATCGGCCACGACATCGTAGTTTAGGGCGCGACCTTGGTCTGCCGCTTGAAGGAGGCGATGATGAACGAAGTCGATGCGCTGCCACAGCACATGCTGGACGTCAGAGAGCTGACGACCGAGGCGTTTGCACCCTATGGGCAAGTCATCGCGCCGCTGCGGGCGGGCGGTCAGGGCGCCGAGACGGGCTACGACCCCGAGGCGTCGGCAAGCGAGGCAAGGCTCGTCCTGGGCAATGGTGAACCGCGGCTGTGGATCATGCACCTGCCGCATGTCGGGCTCGGCTTCAGCCGGATCGCGCGGCATCGACGGGTCACGCAATGTCTGGGCTCGCTCGGCGGCAAAGAATGGCTGATCGGCGTGGCGCCTCCGGGCGATCTCAGCGATAGCGCTCGTCCGCACATTGAGGACATTGTAGCTTTCCGGGTGCCGGGCGATCGCCTGATCAAGCTGCATGTCGCGACCTGGCACGCCGGGCCGCATTTCGTCCACGACGAATGCCTGTTCGTCAACCTCGAGAACCTCGACACCAACCGGCGTGATTTTCACGCCGTGCCGCTTGCAGCCCAGTGCCGGTATCGGCTCTAAACCGCGCGAGGGCTTTAACTCTTCATAAAAAGGCTTACGCCTAGTCTCTCGCTCAAAGGAACGGCGGGCTCTGCGCGCGTCCGTCGAGCGTTACCAGCTGGAGATAATCGTGAGCGACGTGAAGGCGGATGCTTCCCAAAGCGAAATCGAGATGCTCGAAGCCAAGGAAATGTGGAGCGAATATCGGCTCGCGGATGGCACCAGGCTGCGAATAAGACCGGTCATAATCGCCGTTTTCCGGGCAAACGGCGAGGTCACCGCGGACGGCGAGCCCGCGTATAACATTAAATCTACCCTGATCACCGACGTAAGGGCCGCGGCTGGACCGTGATAAATCGATGGGCAGCATCAACAAATTTTGGTCATCGATACGAATTGCTGTTTGTTCGTCGCCGGCGGATCGCGGTTCGCTAAGAGAGCTCTGACTGCCAGAAGAAAGCTTTGCACTCGCGGGTCCGGGCTGGGGTCGCTTTCGTTGAGTTGTCTCGGATCGCACCTGTGCGAATACTGCGCAATCGGGCGTGATCCCGCTGTCGGTCGAGGTTCAGTGCTCCCCGGCTGATAAAGACACTAACGTTTCCGCCGCATTGCACCAAAGAGCAGAGGGCGATGGGTCGGATGTGCTCCCCAGTGCCGAAGCGCCGTAAGCGAAATTGGCGTTGACGCCACTTCGCCCGACAGGACTGCGGTCGATTATCTCGCCACGGATTTGCGGCTTTGGTTCCGCCAACAGCGGATCCCCTCATTCAAGATTTCCGGATCGCCAGGGGCGTCCCGCCAGGCTCCCGAAAATTTGGCGCTGTCGCTGCGCGGTCGATGTTCCGGCGGCAAGTCGTCGAAGCGGACACGCATCGGCAACGGCACGCCTTCACCAAAAATGATCGTCTCCTGCGTCCGCATGCTAGGCAGCGCCGCCAACATGCCGCGTGCAGCATCCGGCATTGCGGTGCCCATCAGGCGTTGATCCAGTTCGTGCCCCAAACGCATCGCGAAAACTGTACCACACTGGGACAGAACTTCGCCCGACAGTTCCGAGGGCAATTGCGAGATCAACGCGAGCGACACGCCGTATTTGCGTCCTTCCCTCGCGATCCGGGTGATTGCCCGGGCGGTTGCGCCGAACCCGATCGGCACATCGGCAGGGACGTAACGGTGCGGCTCCTCGCACACGAGCAAAACCGGCGGCAGCCGCTGGCGGTCCGACCATAAGGCGACGTCGAAGATTAGTCGGCACACCAGTGACACAACGACATCGGTAATTTCCGATGGGATTCCGGACAAGTCGATGATGGTCATTGGTTTGCCGTTCACCGGAATCCGCAGCAGACGGCCGAGGATGCTCGGCAGAGTGTCTCGAATAGCAACCGAGTCGGAGAACAGGAATGTGTAGCGCCGGTCCGACCGCAGGGATTCGAGGCGAGTTCTGAGTCGCAGGTAGGGCGCCGAGGTGTCGGGATTGTCAAACCGCCCCATCGCCTCGTCGATGAAGCGCAGAAGATCGGCCGCTCCGAACGGCACGGGCGTGTCGACCGTGATCGGCGTTGCTGCATCGCTCCAGTGGCGGCGCCGCGCGCGGGTTATCGCGTCCTTTAGAATGATCGCTTGCGTTTCCTGCTCCTCAACGGTCCCACCGCGCACCAACGCGCCGACCGCCTCCTCGAAATCGAACAGCCAGAGCGGTAACTGCAGATTGTCGACAGTAAAGAGCTCGGCTCGCCCTTCGAACGCTCTCGCGTATTCGTTATGGGGGTCCAGTACAATGATGTGCGCGTTTGGGTAATCAGTGAGAATGGCGGACAGCATCAACGTAATGGCGCAGGATTTTCCCGCACCGGCGGCGCCGAGCACAGCAAAATTCTTTGCCAACAGCTCGTCGACCAGGACAAAGGCAGGCCGCGTCGCATCATGGTAGAGGGTTCCGATGCTGACATTGGAGACCGATGGCCGGGTGTATACGGTGGCCAGATCGGCGGTGGTCGCGCTGCAGACCGCAGCCCCGGGGATCGGATGGTGCGATACGCCCCGATGGAACCGAACCGTCCCCTCGGCCGAGGGAACGATCTCCCCCAGCAGATCCGCGACTAGAACGATGCGCTCTCCAGAACCGTGACTTTCAAACTCCGCCGTGCTGATCGTTCCGACCACCTCGCAACCCGCGCTTCGCGCCTTGATCATCTTGCCGACACGGATCGAGTCCTCGGCGAACTGATCGGTGGTAACGGCCGCCCTCATCTGCGAACCGGACACTGACACCACACGACCGAGTATATCGTTCATTCTGTGCCGTCCTCAGCATGCGAAGTCAGTCGCAGAGGCCTTGCCGCCGCCGCGCCTGAGTCGGCGGCGGCAGCGTTAACCGCTTCAATGAAATAACCCCAGTCGGGGACTTAACCGGCCAATGCCGGGATCACACTTGCGTCGTTGACGACCGGTCGCCAAGACTGAGGCGCCACCGCGATGCCTCCGCCGGCCGCCCAGCTCTATCCGTAGCGTGCGCGGCGACTGCCGGCATCTCAGAAGCCGTCTTTGATTCCGCCTCCGCCTCCGTTGTCGCCGTGCCTTGTTCGGCCTCGGTTTTGTGCTTGAGCGCGAAGGCGGCGGCGGCTCGTTCCAGTGTTTCGATCTCGGCCAGATCGTCGTCGAGGCCCTGGAGGTCCTTGGCGTACCGGGCCTCCACCGCGGCGCGCCGGCCTTTCAGCTCCTCTCTGGCCAGCTCGAGTTCGGACGAGGTGATGTTCCACATGTCAGCAGCTCGTGATCCAATGGCTTTAGATCCCACCATTGGCCATGAACCGGGTTAATGATAGCTTTAGCAGGCGTAAAAAGACCGACGAGAAATTCGTGACTTCAGCCGGAACCGAGCTCGTCTTTACGGTCACCGACGCACTTGACGAGCCCGCCCGGGCCGTCATCGCCGACGGCTTGGCTGCGTATAACTACGATAAGGTCGCGTTTCGGGATTTTCGGCCGCTCGCGGTCCTGGCGTCGGACCCGAACACAGGCGAGGTCGTTGGCGGGCTGTCCGCGCGGACTTCGTTCGGCCTGCTCTTTGTCGAGCGGTTTTTCCTGCCCGAAGCTCTTCGCGGCAACGGGCTCGGCAGCCGCCTCATTGCCTTGGCGGAAGAGGAGGCGAGACGGCGTGGCTGCACGCGCGCCGCGTTGTTCACACTGACCTTTCAAGCGCCGGGCTTTTATCTCAAGCAGGGCTACGAGGTCGCCGCGCAGTTGGAGTGCGCCCCACCAGGCGCGACACGTATGCTGATGACCAAGAAGCTTTGAGGAAACGCTGCTCACTTTTTTCTTCTGACAATCATGCGTTGAGCTGTTCGTTAAGCCGTGTTCAATCTGCAGCGAATCAGCAGCGGGATTCATCTTGTGGTTGCAACCTCGGAGAACGCAAATTCCCGTTCCCTGCCTCGCCGAACAGGCGGCCCGTTCGGAACCCGCCTCCGCATCGAAGTATACAATGTGAATACGGCGATTTTATGATTATCATATTCGTAAAAATAACCGGAAAGCTCCGCCGGTGGACACACCAAACCGCGGTGGTGCGGGCGCCTCCCGCGCAGCGCGCGATTTCTCTTTGCCTGAGACCCGAAGTGCGCGAAGCTGACCTCCAACCACCCGGAATCGGGGGAAATGTCGGCTCGAGCCTGCAATTCGTCGGGTGGCCGATCGAATAATGAACGCCACGTTGCACACCCTGACAAACGCGCCCGGGAGGCTCGACATGACTGCCGATACGTTGCCCGCCGCTGTGCTCCCCAAGCCACCCTCGATGCATCGAATGATCGTCGCCGCGACGATCGGCAATGTGTTGGAGTGGTTCGACTTTGTCGTTTACGGCTTTTTTGCCGTGACGATCGCGGAGGTGTTCTTTCCCGCCGGCAACCCGACAGTGTCGCTGTTGATCACGTTCAGCGCGTTCGGGCTTGCCTATTTCGTGCGGCCGCTGGGCGCAATCGTCGTCGGCGGCTTTACCGACCGGGCCGGGCGCAAAGCCGGCCTGTTGCTGTCGATCGCATTGATGATGATCGGCACCACATTGATGGCGGTGACGCCGGGTTACGCGACGATCGGCATCGCCGCGCCGATCATCCTCACGCTCGCACGGCTGCTGCAGGGGTTTTCGGTCGGCGGCGAGTTTGGCAGCGCCGTCAGCTTCCTGGCCGAGCACGGCGGCGGGCGACGCGGTTTCGCCGCGAGCTGGCAATTTGCCACCGGCGGCATGATCACCGCCCTCGCCTCGCTGTTCGGCGTCACCCTGACAACGCTGTTGAGCCACGAGCAGCTGGTCGATTGGGGTTGGCGGATCCCCTATTTCTTCGGGATGCTGGTCGGCCCGGCCGGGCTCTACATCCGCGCGAAAGTCGTCGAGACGCCAGAGTTCGTCGAAGCCGAGCTGCCGCCGACGATCCCGATCAGCGATTTGCTGCGCCGGCACCCGCTGCCCGTGCTGCTTTCGCTCGGCATATCGATCATCTCCAACAGCTCGTTCTACATCCTGGCCTACATCCCGACCTACGGCGTCAAGACGCTGCATTTGCCGGCGTCGACCGGGTTCACGGCAACCCTGATCGGCGGCTTGATCCTGGCGATCGGTTGCCCGCTTTTCGGTCACTGGTCCGACAAGATCTCGCGCCCGCTGATCATGGTGGTCACCTGCTCGCTGTTCGTGCTGACCTCTTACTCGGCCTTCTGGTTGATGGCGGCTTGGCCGTCGCTGGCGGCCTGCATTATCGCCGTCGCCTGGCTCCAGCTGCTCAAGGCCGGCTACAGCGGCGTCTTGCCGTCGTTGCTGTCCGAGCAGTTCCCGGTCGAAGTCCGGGCGATCGGCGTGTCTTTCGGCTTCAGCATCGCGGTGTCGATCTTCGGTGGTCTGGCGCCGCTCGTCGCGACCTGGCTGATTGCCGTCACCGGCGATCCGCTGTCGCCGAGCTACTACCTGGTCTTTACGGCGCTGCTCAGTCTCATCGCGCTGATCGCGATCCGGTGGCGCACCGCCCGGCGTGACCGAACCCTCGGGCTCGCCGGGAGAGGGAACCTTGCCGTGCGCCAAGGCGCCCTCCAGGAACCGGACGCTGCGAGCTCGTGACCGCTCCGGACTTTCAAACCTTCGCGGCTAGAGGAGGGGCTAGCCCCCACTGCCCGAACGAAGCGCTCCATCTCGGTCTCGCCTTTGTAGTAGCGCGCGCTAACGCGAACGAGTGCCACCAAGCCGCGCGCCGGGTGGCGCGTCACCGCGTCTAGCACCGGACGCAGCGGCAGCGCGGCACCCGCGTTGTTGAAGTGGAGGACCCTCTGAGGATCGCGTTCCATTGCCGTTTACCGCTCGGCCAAGAGCGCCATCGCGATGAGGTCGAGCGGCCAAAACAGCGCAGCGGAGAAGGCGACCGCGACATCGGCGTATTCGATCGCCTGATCGCCGGTGTGAAGATCGTGGATCAGATGATAGGCGAAATCGCCGGTTGCAGCGGCGCCGTAAATTAAGAGCGCCGCCAACCAGACCCGGCGACGCATATCTCGTGTGTCAGACGACGCGGATATTCTTGAACTGCCAGGGATCATCGCGGTCGAGATCTTCCGGAAACAGGCTTTCACGGTTCTGGAGTGGCGTCCAGTCGCCATAAATGCCCACCATTTCGCCGAGATACGGGTGGGCAATATCGAGAACGCGCGCGAAATCTATCTCCTCCGGCTCGACGATGCCCTGGCGCGGGTGCTCGAGCGCCCAAACCGTTCCGGCCAGCACCGCCGCGGTGACCTGAAGCGAGGTAGCGTTGTTGTGCGGCGCCACGCGCCGCGCCTCGCCGATCGACAGGCGCGAGCCGTACCAGTAGACGCCCCTGGTCGGCCCCATCAGAAGCACCCCAAGTTCGTCGATCCCCTGGGAAATCTCCTCCATAATCAGCCGTTTGCGCGCTTGCAGCTGAAAGTTTTTTCCGCCGAACTCATGCAGGCTCAGCACCGCATCGTCGCACGGGTGATAGGCATAATGGCAAGTCGGGCGGCTCAGCACCCGATCCCCCTCCTTCAGCGTCAGATAATCCGCAATCGAGATCGATTCGCCATGCGTGATCAGAAAGCCGTGATAGGGCCCTTCGAGCGGAGTCCAGCTGCGCACGCGCGTGGCCGCCCCCGGCCGCATCAGATAGATCGCTGCACCCGAGCCAGAGTCGTGGCGGCGCCCGTCCACCGGAAAGTGCCGTTCGTGCGTTCCCCAGCCGAGCTCCGCCGGTTGCGAGCCTTCGCTGACAAAGCCCTCGATCGACCAGGTGTTGACGAACTCGCCCGGCTCCTTGGGAATGGTCGCGACCTGCGTATCGCGCTCGGCAATGTGGATCACCTTGACGCCGAGGCGCTCGGCTAGGCTCGCCCAGTCGGCGCGGCTGGCCGGGATATGGGCGTCGGGACCGGAAGCGTCCGCGAGATCGATGAGCGCCTGCTTGACGAAATGCGAGACGAGCCCCGGGTTGGCGCCATGCGTCAGCACCGCCGTCGGGCCGCGAGGATAGCGGGAACGCAGCGCCAGCGCACTCTCGCGCAAGCCGTAATTCGATCGCGCCGACGGCGAGAGGCCGGGGTCAGTATAACCGCCCGGCCACGGCTCAATGCACGTGTCCAGGTAGAGTGCACCCTGCTGCTGACAGAGCGCGATCAGCGCGACGCTCGATACGTCGACCGAAACATTGAGGAGAAAATCGCCGTCATCGAGATGCGGCTCCAATATCGCGCGATAGTTGTTCTGTGTAAGCGGTGTTTGGATGAAACGGACGCCGTACTCGGCTGCGACATCGTGTCCGCGCGGCTCGGCGGTGATGATCGTGATCTGATTGGGCGTAATCTCGAGATGCCGGAGCAGCAGCGGTAGGACGCCCTGACCGATGCTGCCAAAGCCGACGATCACGAGACGCCCCGATAAGGCAATGTGCTTCTTGTCAAGCATGGCGGTCAGCGTTCAATCCCCTGCCGAAGGCCCTAAGGTCGCGCTCCGGCGAGAGGATTACAACCGCTTGTAATCTCGGCTAGTGTTCGGCCCGCTTCGTGGAGATGCCGCAATATGTGGAAATTGGTTGCCGCGTTGGTGGTGAGTAGCTTGCTGGCGTTGAGCTCTACCCTGGCGCAGCCGAAAAGCGCCAAGGGCGGCTATGACCAGCTGAACCTGTTCGGCGAGGCCTTCGATCGGATCCGCCAGGATGCGGTCGAACCAGCGGGCGATGCGAAACTGGTGGGCGCAGCTATTGCCGGTATGCTGTCGGGTCTGGACGGCCGCTCGGCCTATATCGATGAAGCCACCTTCCGGGCGATGCGGAGTCCAGCCAATGACAACGAGGTCAGCCCCGGCTTGGTCGTGACGATCGACAACGGACAGCTGAAAATTATCTCGCCGCAGGACGGCTCGCCAGCTGCAAAGTCTGGGATCCAGCCGGGCGACCTGATATTCACGATCGACAAAGATCCGACATACGACCTGAGCCTCGGCGAGGCCGAGCAGAAACTCCGCGGCCCCGTGGGCAGCGAAGTCGAGCTCACCTTGCGGCGCGGCACCGGAGAGCCGATCAAAATCAAGGTAAAACGGGAGCCTTACAAGCTCCAGACCGTGACCGCTCGCGTCGAGGCGGAAAACATCGGCTATCTTCGGGTCGCCGGTTTTGACAGCAAAACCGCAGCGGCGGTTGCCGCTGCGGTAGAGGACTTGCGGCAGAAGATTGGCGGCAAGCTGATCGGCTTCATCCTCGATCTGCGCAACAATCCTGGCGGCAACTTCGATGCGGCCGTTGCGGTAGCCGACGCCTTTATCGACAAGGGCGACATCGTCGTCGTGAAGGGCCGCAAGCCCTCCAGCCTGAGGCGGATCAGCGCCACTCCCGGCGATGTCGCGCAAGGCGTGCCGATCGTCGCGCTGGTGAATGGGGGAACCGCACGCGAGGCCGAGCTGGTGGCGGGCGGGTTACAGGACAATCGTCGGGCTGTGCTGCTCGGCACCAAGACTTTTGGCGAGAGCGCGATCGAAAGCCTGATCCCGTTAGCGGGCAACGGCGCGATTCGGCTCACGACCGCTCGGTTCGTGACACCAAGCGGCCGCAAAATTCAAGGGAAGGGTCTCGATCCCGATCTGACGGTAATGCCACCGAAGCTCGCAAGATTTCCGAGACGGGAGAACTTTCACGAGGCCGATCTGCGCGGTGCGTTGAAGAACACCGATCCGGCGAACCCGGACAATAAGGACTCGGACGCCAAAGCAGCGGTCATCGGAACGAAAGCCGGCGCCGGCCGCGAAAGCGCCGCCTCCCTGGCAACCGCCGAAATCGGCTCGGCGGCCGATGAGCAGCTGAGCGAGGCAGCAGACGTGCTCCGCGGCCTGGCCGTGATCGCCGGGCGCGCCGGGTGAGGAGCCCTATGTCGGGGTCAGTTTTTGGACGGCGAAATTGCGATAGCATCCCGACCGTCTCGCCATCTTCGCGCCGAAGCGATTTGTGGCAATGATATCGCTGACGATGGGCCCCTAGCACGTGCTTCAATCAATTTGGGATGCGCCGCGGCGTTTGCGCCCGTTACCGGACAACCGCATCGGCGTGCCGCCACTTCTCTCCGGGGCCAGCGCGGGCGCGCCGATTCGGGTAGTAACCTACAACATCCACAAATGCGTTGGTGTCGACGGACGCTATGACCCGGCCAGAGTCGTCGCGGTGCTGCGCGAAATCGACGCCGACATTGCCTGCCTGCAGGAAGTCGGTGCCCGCCGCGGGATCGGGCGCCATTCCGATCAGTGGACTTACTTGGGTGAGGCAACCGGCCGCCGGGTCATACTCGGCGCCGGAATCCGCGATCATCGCGGCCGTTTCGGGAATGCCATTCTCACGCGCTTCCCGATCATGGCCGCGCGGTCGATCGATCTCACCGTCGCGGGCCACGAACCGCGAGGCGCGATCGATGCGGATCTGATGGTCGGGGATCGGGTGCTGCGCGTCATCGCGACCCATTTCGGCCTGCGCGCTGCCGAGCGGCGGTTGCAGGCGAACCGGCTGATGACGCTCCTCGGCGGAGCCTGGAAGGCAAGCCGGCGCGAGGTTGACGCGGTCCTGTTGATGGGCGATTTGAACGAGTGGCGGGGCCGCAGCGGCGCAATCCGCGCGTTCGATCGCCGGCTCGGACCGAGCGTCGCAGAACGCACGTTTCCGTCCTGGATGCCGGTGTTGGCGTTGGACCGGATCTACGCCGGCGGACCGGCGATGCTGCACGGGGTATCAGTCTATCGCAGCCCTCTCGCCCGCCTCGCCTCCGATCACCTGCCGCTGATGGGCACGTTATTTTGGGACGGGCGCGGCGTGTGGCGCCGCGACCGGCGACGATTGCCGCGGCGCAGACGCAGATTAGCGGCCGGATCGGCCGCGCCCGGCCCTTGAGCGAAACGCGGGCCGAAGCCGATCAAACGGGATGCCGCCGAAACGAAATCCGCTCAATCTCAACGCATTGCAGCTGAGGACCTTGACGCTGCTGCAGGCGCTTACGCAATTGCCCGAATTTTCACGGCCGGGCGAAGAACCGGGCAGCATCCTCGTCCGCCCGCCCGAGCCGCACGGCGATCATTTCCATCTTGGAGAGGCCATTGTCGCCGCCCGTGATGCGACCGGGCTGCGCAATCCCGCAGTATGGATCGCATTGGACCGCAAGGGCCTGATCCGGTCGATGTTTCCAAATGGCGCCGTGGTCACGCCGCTCGGGCTCGGCTACGAGACGGGGCTGCGCGAAGTGATCCTGCACCGGGCGGCGCACTAAAACCAAAGGGCCCTCACCAGCGCAAGGTCCAGGCGACCCCCAGCGGATTGTACGAGCCCTCGCGCATCGCGGTTTGGATTCGCGCGAGGTCGGGTCCCTGCGCGCCGGGCGTCCCTAACTCTTGGGCGTGGATGCCGCCGGCGATCAGCACGCTATCGATCCCGGCCCCATCGGCACCGGCGATGTCGGTGCGCAGACTGTCGCCGAGCGCGAGGACCCGTGCGCGGTCGGCGATGCCGAGAAGCCCGAGGCAGGCGTCGTAGACCGAACCGAATGGCTTGCCGTGCCAGCGCACGCGGCCGCCGCCCTCCTCGTACCACTTCGCCAACGCGCCGGCGCAGAGTGCGAGCCGATCCCCATGCATGACGACGATATCGGGGTTGGCGCAGACCATCGGAAGAGCGCGGCGCAAAGCCGCGCACAACACCGGCTCGTAATCCTCGATGCGGTCGTCCCACCCTGCCGGGCCGGTATTGAGGATGAACTGCGCCCTCTCGACGCAGTCTGAAAATTCGAGCCCGAGCCCGTCGCGGATTTCCATGTCGCGCTCGGAACCGATATGGAGGCAACGCCGGCCGAGAGCGGCGTAGAAGGGATCGTCACGTCGGCTCAGATGCTGCCAAGTCTCTTCTCCCGACGACATTACATCATCGTAAAGCCCGGGCGGCACGCCTAGCGCCGTGATGCGGCGGACGACGTCGTCACTGCGTCGTGGCGCGTTCGACAGCAGAACGATTCGCTTGTTCTGCTCCTTCAGCGAGCGCAGACATTCGAGTGCGTCGGGCATCGGCGCGACGCCGTCGTGAATAACCCCCCAAAGATCGACGATAAATCCGTCATAATGCGGCGCCAATTCTCGCATGCCGAGGATCAATTGAGTTTCCATATCGCTCGCACCTTGGTGATCGGGGGGAGGGAGGGCCGCTCAAGTCCCGAAGCATTGCGCGAATGGCGGCCGGTTAGACGATCCACCCACATTTGCAACGTTACCCATTTCTTCAAAACCTGGCGTTTACTGATTGTTTCCGAACTTAACGGAAGATGCCTCCGGTGCACCCGTTTTGTCGGCAGAGCTTTCATAGGGCGCGGGCCCGTCTGGACCACGCGGCAGTGGCGAGGACGAGCCCCCTCCGTGGCGGGTCGGGAAACGGACGCCCGTTTTGGTAAGGGTTGGAGCAGGAGCGCGCGGCATGGATATTGCTGGGCTTGCTCTGCCAAGCGAGGAGCACGTGAGCGAGATGGAATTGTTGGTTGGGCCGATACTGGAAGGCAAGGGCGGATACAGCTACGACACCTTCACGCTGGCGGACGGATTGCGGAGTTCGTTTCGCTACCGTCGTGTCGAAGAGGCCCGATACGACCAACGCGCCCTGATCGCCGAAGCGCAGCGCGATCCCCGTTGGCGCATCAGAATGTGCGAGACACTGAGCGAGTTCAATGCAGCGTTCGAGGCGCTGCGCAATGGTAATGCGAACCTGCCCCAGTGCGGCGAGGAGCACTAGCTCGACGGCTCTCCCGTGGCAGCGCGCACCGGCGGGCCGGCTGCCACACGATCGTACCCGGTGCCGACCGCCTGCGAGACAGAGGCAAAGCCATCGGCGCGAAGGAGCTCGGCCAGTCCCCTCTTAATCTCCACCACTAGGCGGGGCCCGGCAAAGACAAGGGCAGTATACAACTGTATCAGGCAGGCGCCCGCACGAATCTTTTCATAAGCGTCGCAGGCGCTGGCGATCCCACCAACCCCGATCAACGGCAAACGGCCGCGCGTCAGCCGAAAGAACTCCGCGAGCAGAGCGGTCGACCGCGAGAATAGCGGGCGGCCGCTGAGCCCGCCCGTTTCCTGCGCGTGAGGGCTGACGAGACCCGTCGGTCGCTCCACGGTCGTGTTCGAAACGATGATGCCATCGATTTCTGCCGCCAGCGCGACCAAAGCGATGTCTTCCCGTTCCGCCGGGGTGAGATCGGGCGCAACTTTGACCAGCAGCGGCACCTGGGGCTCGCTTTTTTCGCGCGCTCGCAGGAGCCGTTCCAGCAGCGATTCGAGGCTGTCTCGGCGCTGCAACTGCCGCAGCCCCGGGGTGTTCGGCGACGAAATATTGATGACGATGTAATCGGCCAAGCTCGCCGCGAGGCGGATGCCATCGGCGTAATCCGCGGCCGCATCGGCGGAATCGCGATTTTTGCCCAAATTGACGCCAACAATTCCCGCACGGGGCCGCTGCGACAGCCGCGAGATCACCGCATCGAGCCCCATGCTGTTGAATCCCATGCGATTGATGATCGCCTGGTCCTGTTCGAGACGAAAAATTCGGGGCTTCGGATTTCCCGGCTGGGGCCGGGGGGTGACGGTGCCGATTTCGACAAAACCAAAGCCAAAGGCGTCCATCGCATCGGTGACGCGTGCGTCTTTGTCGAAGCCGGCAGCCAGACCGACCGGGTTCGGGAAATCTAGACCCCATAGACGCTGCGCCAAAATCGGCGGATCGGGATCGTGCGCCGCGCGATCGATCATAAGACGGCCCCATCCGGCTGCGAGCGCCGAAATTGTCAAATCATGCGCCGTTTCGGGAGAAATGAGCCGCAGCGCCGGCCGGATCAGCGGATAGAGATTGGGCATCGCAGTCTAGGCGGTGTGTACAACGTAGGCCGACCGTACGCTAGGCGCAGGCCACCCCTCTTCGCGGCGGATGTGATAGATCTTTTGGGTCATGTCCGGAGGCGATCGCCACCATCTCGATCAAGTGCCGCGCGGCGTTCTCATACCGCGGGCCCCGGTACTGCTCGCCGGTTTCCGGGAAGTGCTGTGGCTCGGTCCCGACGGCGAGATCGAGGCGTTGTCCGCTGCCGAGGCGCGCGCCCGGGTGGAAACCGAAACCCCGATGCTGTGCCACGGACCCGCCACGGCGCGGCGGCTCGACACGTCCGCATTCCCGGCGCTCGATCTGCTCGAGCTCTTCGCGTTTGTCTGCCCGGCGCGGTTCTGCGTGCCGACCCCACGCGGCCTTGCCGTGGCGCTAGGGCTTCCGCCGCCGCGCAGCCCGTCCGAGGCCTGCGTGACCCTCGCCACCGCGGCGCGGAGCCTGCTCGAAAAGCTCCCCGAGGAGATCGACCCCGAGGTCCGGGCGATCGCCGATGCGATGAACCGAGGCGGATGGCTCTGGGGTCCGGCGGTGCTCGCAGCCTTGCCCGCGTGCGAGCCCAGCGCTCTGCGCCAAGCTGCCGGTCTGAGGATATGGACCCGCCTCGAAGAGTGGTCGGAGCCGGCTCCCGCTCCGCCGCCCGGCAACGAGCCGATTGCGCCTGCCGAGGCCCGCGCCCGGCTGGCCGCGTTGCTCGGGGTTGCCGCCGAGCCGCGGCCGCAGCAGAGCGACTACGCCGTGGCAGTGACCAGCGCGTTTGCGCCGCGTGACGAACCCGGCCGACCGCGTGCGGTCCTCGCCGAAGCGGGGACGGGCGTCGGAAAGACACTCGGCTACATCGCCGCCGCGAGCCTGTGGTCCGAGAAGAACCGGGGCTCGGTGTGGATCTCGACCTATACCCGCAACCTGCAGGCCCAGATCGCCGCCGAGCTCGACCGCCTCTACCCCGATCCCGACGTCAAACGCCGCCGTGTCGCGATCCGCAAGGGACGCGAGAATTTTATATGCTTACTAAACTATGAGGACGCGGTCGGCGCGCCAATGGGCCGCCCGGCAAGAACGCCCGGCCATCTCGGGCTGATAGCCCGCTGGGTCGCTGCGACCGAGGCGGGTGACCTGGTGGCCGGCGACTTTCCCGGCTGGCTCGCCGAGCTCATCGGGCGCGGACGGGTCGGCTGGCTGGCCGATCGTCGCGGCGAGTGCGTGCACTCGGCCTGTCCGCATTTTCGGCGCTGCTTTGTCGAAAAGAACATTCGCAAGGCACGGCAGGCGCAGATTGTTGTCGCCAACCACGCCCTGGTGATGGCGCAGGCCGCTCTCGGCGGGCTCGATGATGCGACTGTTCCGACCCGCTATGTCTTCGACGAAGGCCATCACCTGCTGGAGGCCGCCGACAGCGCATTCTCCGTTCGCCTCTCCGGACAGGAGGGGCGCGAGCTGCGGCGCTGGATCGTCGGTGCCGAAACCGGCGGGCGATCGCGCGCCAGGGGTCTCCGGCGGCGGATCGGCGATCTCGTCGAGAGCGATGACGAGGGCGCCAAGGCACTGATCGATGTCCTTGCTGCTGCCCGCGTCCTGCCCGGGGACGGATGGGCACAGCGTATCGCCGAGGGACGGGGGCATCAGGGGTTCGAGAGATTCCTGGTGCTGGTGCGCCAGCAGGTGTTGGCCCGGGCGGTGCCGGCCGACAGCGGTTATGGCCTCCAGGCCGAGGCATGGCCGCCGATCGACGGGCTCGTCGATGCGGCGACCGCGCTGGTCGAGAGTCTCGACCGGCTCGCCGCCGCTATAAAGCGGCTGTCGGCAAGGCTGCGGGCTCGGCTCGAGGATCCCGACGACCCGCCCGAGCCGGGGCTAAGGCAGCGCCTCGATGCGACGATGCGCAGCCTCGACCGGCGCGCCGAACTCCAGCTCCTGGCGTGGGCACGGCTGCTCAGCGATCTCGGCGAGCCGCCGCGATCGGATACCGTCGAATGGCTTTTCCTCGATCGTATCGAGGGCCAGGAGACCGATATCGGGGTTAATCGCAACTGGATCGATCCCGGTATCCCTTTCGTCAAATTCGTGGCGCAACCGGCGCATGGGCTGGTGGTGACGTCCGCGACTTTGACCGACGGGGTAGCCGATCCCGAGCTGGCCTGGGGCGGAGCCGAAGCCGGGACCGGTTTGCGGCACCTGCCGGCGAGCCCGGCCGCCGCCCGGATCGCCTCGCCCTTCGACTATCCGGCGCAGACCCGGATCTTCGCGATCACGGACGTTCCCCGCGACGACATCGGCCAAGTTGCAGCGGCTTACGCGACGTTGTTCGTCGCCGCCCGCGGCGGGGCTCTCGGCCTGTTCACCGCGATCGCACGACTGCGTGCCGTGCATCAGCGCATCGCCTCCGCTCTGGAGGCGCGCGGCCTCTTGCTTCTCGCCCAGCATATCGATGCGATGTCGACGGCAACGCTCGTGGATATCTTTCGCGCGGAGGAGAATTCCTGCCTGCTCGGCACCGACGCGATCCGCGACGGCGTCGACATCCCGGGGCGTGCGCTGCGCCTCATCGTCTTCGATCGCGTACCGTGGCCGCGGCCCGATGTTCTGCACCGCGCCCGCAAACCGGTCTTTGGCGGCGCCGAATACGCCGATCGCATCGCCCGTCTGCGGCTGCGCCAAGCCTATGGCCGGCTGATCCGCCGGGCCGGCGATCGCGGCGTCTTCGTCATGCTCGACCGCGCCCTTCCATCACGCCTGCTGCCCGCCTTTCCCGACGGGGTCGCGGTCACCCGCGTGCCGCTGGTCTACGCGGCCGAGGAGATCAAGAGCTTTCTCGACGCATGTCCGCCGGAGAAGATGCTCGTCTCTAGAGCTTGAGCAGGCGCTTGGCGTTGCCGCTAAGCAGCTTCTCCTTGTCTTCCGCGCACAACGGCAGCGTCTTTGTCCACTCGGTGCCGGGCAGGTTTTCCGCGAACGGGTAGTCGACAGAAAACAGGACCCGGTCGATCCCCATCTCCATCATGCAGCACAAGAGCGCCGGGTCGGAGAAGAAGCCGCTCGTCGTGATCCAGAAATGCTCGCAAAAGATGTCGCGGAAGCTCCTCTCGCTCATGCTGCCGCGCAGCCCGTGGCTGATGCGCCAGAGATAAAACGGCAGCCCCTCGCCCATATGGCCGAGGATGATCTTGAGGCCGGGGTAGGCGTCGAACACGCCCGACAGCACGAAGCGGATGCCCTGCGTTGCGGTCTCGACGGTGAAGCCCCAGGCGGCGCGCAAGATACCGGGGTGCTTCTGCACGTAGTCCTTGTAATAGGCCTCGATGACCGTGGGATGGGGCAAGGTCGGGTGGATGTAGATCGGTACGTCGAGCGCCTGCGCCCGTTCGTAGATCGGCCAGAAGCGCTCCTCGTCGTGAAAAACGCCCGCAGTCATGCCGTTGATCATTGCGCCCTTGAAGCCGAGCCTGGTGACCGTGCGTTCAAGTTCGTCGGCCGCGGCGCGCGGCTCGGCGGTCGGCAGCGCGGCGAACGCCGCGAAGCGGTCGGGATGACGCTGCACTGCCTCGTGCAGGCGGTCGTTGACGCGGCGCGCGAGCGGCACGCCGGTCGCGGCATCGACGCCCTGCAGTCCCGGTATTGTGTGCGACAGCACCTGAAAATCGATGCTCGCCTCGTCCATCTCTTTCAGGCGCAATGCGCCAAGATCGTCGAGCCGGTGGACGATTTCCGGCCCCGCGCCGGGGCTGCCATGCTGCTTCACCTCGGGATCGAGATAGTGCTCTTCGAGCGCAATGATGGTCGGTTTTGCTGCCATTGGTTCCCTCCTCCGTTCTATGGCAGTGTGACACAAACCGCGGCGGCGTAGTGAATTCGCTGGGGCGATCGAGACGGGAGGAGGCGTGATGGTGCAATCGGGACGCGTCACGTTTGGCGAAATGGAGGCGGTCGCGTTTGGCCGGCCCGCCGCCGAAGCCATCGGCGAGGAAGCCCAGCGGCTCGCCGCCAACCGGGTGTTCTTGATGGTCAGCGGCACGCTCAACCCCATGACCGGCGAGATTGCGAAAGTACATCGGTGCGAAGGCAGTTCTGATTGCATCTGCCGAACGGCGTGTAAGAGACCTCAGACCCCCTTAACAGAGGTGGTCTGCTGTTCAGGGATGAGTCCTCGGCGGAAGCACTCCGCTATGGCAGCCAGCCTACTGCGAGACTGCTGTGCCAAAGGTCTGGAACATGGCGACCTTCGGACCCGCCTGATTGACCAAGGGCTCAACCACGACCGCCGCTACTCCGACGCGCTTCATATCGAGTGCGTCAGCAGCACGCGGTGAGAGATCGAGGATGCGTCCGCGAGTGTATGGGCCTCGATCGTTGATTTTGACGACGACGGAGCGGCCATTGCCGATGTTCGTCACCTTCGCGTAAGAGGCCAGCGGAAGCGAGCGATGTGCTGCCGTGGCAGTTACCGCATCGAGGATCTCGCCGCTGGCGGTCCGACCGCCCACGAGGTTGTACCACGCAGCTTTCCCGAACAGACTCATTCCCGTCGTGCGCAATGGGCTGCAACACGGGCCTGGGATGCCGCCACATGCTGTGGGCTCGAAACTTGCGAACCGCGGCCCCACCGGCTCGGAGCCATAGCCCGCGGACCCACCGTCGTGAGTGAAACTGCAAGATTTTTCGCTCGGCGCTTCTCCGTCTGCCTCGCGGAAGCGGGCCGGATCGCCCAGGTCCTGGGATGTGCTCTCCTCTGGCGTCTTGCTGATGGCGCAGGCGGATGTCACCAAACACGCCAGGGAAATACCGATCAATCGAGGCATTGACATTGCATCCTTATCCTTCTCGTTGGGATTTCCCCCGACGCGCGCAAACGCACCGCGCCATCCCAGGCCAATAATACTGGCTGGGTGAGGAAATGCAGATCGGTGTAGGCCCGTTGTCCCAGACGGAAACGGGCTCTGAAGGTAGGAAAGCGAAGGCTAAATGGCTTAAAACCGTGCTGTCAACCCCTCGTGCGACTTGCTCTGTAACAAATTGTTTGCTATTTGTAATCGCACCATGACGCACCCCGAGCGAATTAACCGGCCGTTCTGTCGCTTTATTGTTTCCTTCTTGAAAATATTACTTCTTCCTGTATCGACAGGCGTTACGCGTGTTGGATTTTAAGACCTCGAGCAAAAGACGTAGGGCAAGCAATTAACGCGTTAACCCTGAAGATTTGTTTGGCCGAACTGTGCGGCACCGGGAGCGCGGCCTGTTCAGTTACTTTCGGCTATTACCGATGGCTACCCCGTCCTAGCTCCGGGCAAGACGATCAGAGTTGAGTTAACGCTGTCGGCTCGCGGCTACGTTCCATATTTGTCACGACCCCTCCCGTAGATGAGTTCCTGTGACAAGAATGAGTCTTTATCCGACCCGTCGATTATTAACCAAAAGACAAGCGTTGCTCGAGTAGGCGCGAGCTAGAGCTGTCGCCCGTGCTTAGACCGGAATGCCGGTCGTCTCAAGAGGATCTGGTTGAACCCCCGGCGCAACCGGGGGTCGACCTCCAAGGGCGTCACGAGTGAGCTAGGCCAATACCGGTCAGGGTAAGGCATCACAGTTCCGCAAACCGCTATGGCTGCATCAGAGTTGATTACCTTAACTTTACGGTTCGGCAATCCTTCTCTGGCATTGCGAGCGGATGCCGAACGAACACTCCTTTGCTGTCACGGCAGATCGACCAAGCTCTCGGCGTGGCAGGATCAAGTCAGGACACTTCCGGCCAATTCCCGGAGTGCGTCTTTTTGGTGCCCGATCAGTTCGACGGCGACGATTGGGGCGAATCGGCGTTGCACGATTGCATGAACGCGACGGCACTTTTCTGAAGTGAGGTGCGCGCAATGCCCTACTGCATCACGCTTCGTTCCAGGACTGATACGAGGATTACCGGCTGGTATGACGGCACTAACAGCCGGTGGTCCACCGATCACGCTCGCCAGAAGCTTTTCTACAACAAATACAAAGCCAAATTGATACGCGACGAGCTACGCAACCTTTGCCCGCGCAATGCCAAAGTGATCAATGTCGAGCCAGAGCAATCAGACGAGAAAGTGCTCGCGGATCCGGAAGGGTTTAAGGGCTTCGAGTAACGCCGATCGGACCCGAGAATTTCGCGCGCATCGCCGAGCAGGCGATGGTGACGTCCTGGGTCCCGCGTAATCCGCGGTCGATTACCAGCCCGGCGCAGGTGCGCGAGATTCTCGAATTGGTGGCTTGAACGCCGCACTGGCCACGCGCCGGTGGCTCGGCTCAGTGATCGCAGGTCCGCTTGAGATCCTGCCACTCGCCGTCCTCGACCAAAGCGGGACCGGTGGCCGGGACGTTCTCGGCTTCCAGCATGGCCTTACGTTCGGCCGTCAGTGGATGGCTGCGCAGGATCGACGGCGCCTCAGGCCCGCCGGTGCCGGTGACGCGCTCCAACAACATGCCCAAGGGTGCGGTGGGCCGCCCAAGGCCATGCATGATTGACACCGCGAAGCGATCGGCTCCGGTCTCGTCGTCGCGACTGTAGCTCGCACTGAGCACCGACCGCACGGCCATTAGCACCGCACCGGAGCGGGTTACATCGCCAAACATCAGGCCGACTAGAAACGAAGTGCCACCGTCGCGGATGAGGCGGCGCAGCCCGTCGCGATGGGCGACGTGACCCAGCTCATGTGACAGCACGCCGGCGAGTTCATCGGGTGTCTCTGATATCTTCAGCAGCCCAGAGAGTACGTAGATGCGGCCACCCGGCAGAGCGAAGGCGTTTGCGATGGGCGAGCGCAGCACCATCGGATGCGGCGGGATCGGCAAATGCGCGGCGGTCTGTAGACGGCCGACCATTTTGTGCAGCGCGGCGGCGCCCGCCGGCGTTGCGCAGGGGCTGCCAAACAGCTCGCGCACCTGCGAGTCGACGGCGTCGCCAAGCGGCGCTTCCCAAGCATAGGGCATCACAGCCGCCAACCGGTTGGCCAGTACCGGCATTCCGAGCCACACGATTCCGATGATCGCCGCGGGGGCGGCGATCGAGGCAGCGACAATTCGCCCTACCGAGATCGAGCCGGCGCTGCCGGGACCATCGAGAGACCGGCAGAGTCGAAGGACGTTCGCTCGTTGTGCCGGATCGCGCAGCTCCAGCCGGGCCAGCGGTGGCGCCATTGCGCAGGCTAGCCTTAATGCGCCCTTGGGGCTATCGACGCGGCGTATCGCGTCATAGGGCCAAACTGCCAGCAATGGTCCATCCGGCGCGGCGGGATCGGCGATCTCCAACCGATCAGTAAATGCCAGTGCCACGATGTGCCGACGGCTCGATCGCCCGTCGAAGAATACGGCTGGTTCCATCACGCCTACAGGCCGAAATCGAGGCCGTCGGCCAATCCCTCGCCGAATGCGCTGACGATCTCGCCGGCGGCCGCGACGTCCGAGGCGGCGGCGAGGTCGACTACCACGCACGCGGCCACGACACGCCGCCAAACACGCTGCAATGTATAGATACGCATCAGCACCCAGAACGTGATGATCAGCAACAGGTAAGCGACCGCAGAGGCGGCAATGCCCCATATTGGCAATTGCCCGCTCAAAATTACTGCAGGCAGCCCCGCACGGAGCGTGCCGGCGGCCAACGCGGCCGTCATCCCGACAAAAATCGCCGCAAAGACCAGGAGCACGAGCAGGCTCCACCCGATCAGCTTCCAGTAGACAGCAATTAAACTGCCGGGGCGAAGCTCGCACATGATTGCGACCCTGCCGAAGCGGATGCCGCTTGCCCACCAGGCCCATTCCCGGGCACGACGAATTCCGTGCAGAAACGGCAAGGCAAAGAACAGCAGAAAGGCAAAAAGCATGGTCGCAATGGGCCGCGTCGCGGTCGCGCGCGGATTTGTGCCGATGTCCATTACGGCAAATCCGATGAAGCTCCCGGCGATCAATAGGAACGGCAACAAGCCGAGCAACCACACCCACCAGACCCGCTTGAACAATTCCCAACCGGTTGCTTCGAACCGCCCGGGCAGATTGCCATATAGCGTATGGCCGAGCTTGTACCGCTCGAGTGCCGCCATCCGCCAGGGATAGGCGAGGCCAAGCGTCGGCACCAGCAGCAGGCCCCACAATACCGAGCGCCAGGCATAGGACCAGCCCGATCCGGTCATCCAGAAGCGCAGCCCGCGCCAAACCGTACGGGTCAGCCTGTAACGCCGCGCCCGATACGCGGCGAATTGGCCGAAAGCAAGCAGAAACAGGTAAAGCGGCAAGCTGGCGAACGCTTTGATCCGCTCCGCCTCGAGCCCGATCAGGAAATAGATCAGGAAAACCGGTCCAAGCACCGCCATCGCGATCAGGAAGCCAAACAGCAGTTCCTTGCCGCGGCCGGTATATTCCAACGCGTCGCCATCGATCTCTGTATGCGTCCAAAGATGCCGGCGAATATCGGTGGTAAGCCAGAACCGGTAGAAGCCGAAGGTGACCAGCTCCAGCAATGCACCGCGAACGACCAGGCGCCGAAAAGCGCCGTCACTTCCGGTAAATTGGACCGGCGCGGCGGCGAAAGCGCTGGGCGATTTCGTATCGGTAACGGCAAGTGCGCTCATTTGTGGGAACGTTCACGATTAGCGTAAACAAACGGTTATAGTTTGTCCCGCAGGTCATCGGCCGCTCGAGCCGCTGGCAGGCGGACCTCGCTCCTGGCTGCCGGCGATCGGCCGATCGGGGCTGGACTGCTGATGCCTGGGCCGGACAGGCGAGGAAGAAAGATCATGCTGCATTCGGGCCGCGTCGCCTTTGGCGAGATGGATGAGGTGGTGTTCGGTGGGCCCGCGCCGAGGTGGAACTGGCCGCCTGAGCGAACCGGAAGCATGCCGGCGGTTTGCGCTTCTCCTGCAGCGGTTCTCGGGGTTGCCAATGCCCTTCGTGAGCGCTCTCCGCACCCTGATTCCGCCTGTCCCTATAGGAAATCTACAGGCGTTAACTTTTCCTCGTGATCGCAGACTTTTCCCTCCGCACCGTTGCGGGGCAAACAATAGCATGAGAATGTGGCAAAATTACCGACGTTGCACCAAGCACGATCTGGTGGACAGGCGTTGACGAATAATTCCGGTAAAGCTCGCCGATATGCGAGTCTGGTTGGATGAGAAGATGCATAGAAGTCCGGCTTGGTCTGGGCGACCGGGAATGGCTGGAAGCCATGATCGGATCGGCGAACAGCCAGCAGAAGCATGTCTGGCGGGCTGGGATTGTCTTTGCCTCGTCAAGCAGCGAGCTTCATCCTTAGTTGGTGGGATAATGATGCACAATACGGCCAACGGTGCCGCGCTTCTCGCAGCTGCCCGCGACTTCCAGCCGCGGATTATCGCGCAGCGCGATGCTATCGAAACATCCCGACGGCTGCCGGAAGACCTCACACGCGACCTCGCACGCGCCGGCTTTTTTCGCATTTTCCTGCCGGCGGCCTATGGCGGGCTCGACCTGACGCCAATGGACGGGGTCGCGGTATTCGAGGAGCTGGCGAAAGCCGATGCCTCGGTGGCGTGGTGCGTGTGGAACGGCAACACGCATTGGACGGTAGCTCAGCTTTCTCCCGAGGCGCGGCGCACGCCATCCATGACGATCGGGATGTCATCACCGCCAACAGTACGCGTCCCTCGGGTCAGGCGCATGTCGTCGACGGCGGCTTCCGCTTGACTGGGCGGTGGTCGCTGGTCAGCGGCTGCGAGCTCGCGACTTGGATGGTTCTGTGGTCGGTCATCCATGAAGAGGGCAAGCCGCGCACAACCCCCTCGGGCGGCCCAGAGATCCGCTTCATGCTGCTGCCCGCCAGCCAATGCGAGATTATCGACACTTGGATCGTTGGCGGGTTGCGGGGCACCGGCAGCCACGATGTCGCCGTGCATGACGTGTTTGTGCCTAGCGCTTTTTCCTCGGGCTTCTTCGACCCCCACGTGTTGCCCGAGTGGCGCTACCGCATCCCCGCGTTCTCTCGCGTCGTCCCGGGTCTCGGTGCGATGGCGCTCGGCATTGCCCGTACTGCCATTGAGACGCTTAAGGAGATTGCGGGCGCCAAGACCCCGATACGCACGACCCAGATGCTGCGCGACACGCCGGACGCACAGGCCCGAGTGTCGCAGGCCGAGGCGCTGGTGCGCTCGGCTCGGCTCTTTCTGTTTGACAGTCTCAGTCAGCTGTGGACGAAGCTTCTGGCGTCCGGCGAGATGACGATGGAGGCGCGGGCGCTCACTCGACTGGCCACGTCTCATGCGGCCAGCAGCGCCATGCAGGCTGTTGATCTGATGTACGTGGCCGGCGGTGGCAATTCGATATATGTGAGCTGCCCGCTGGAGCGGGCGTTTCGCGATGTGCATGTCATGACCCAACACATCGCCGTACAGCCGCGGGTCACGTACTCGACCGGCCGGGCGCTGTTCGGCCTCGAATCAGACACTTCGCTGCTTTGACAGCGTTCGCCGCAGTCAACATGCCCGACGGCAAGGCTATCGGCTAGTGCATGACCCGCCACCGGCATCAGGAGTTCATCCGCTTTCCCAACAAGATCAACCGCGAGACCCCGGCCGGCCGGGACCCCACATGATCGTCGCCAATTACGCCACGTACAAGCATCTCAAGGTCCGCGCCGGGCTCGACCCAAGGCTCTTCGCCTGGGACGCCGGTGGCGACGCGATCATTGAGAAGGTACTACGCGGGAAACAGGCGTTAGGCGCTTTCGACGTGGCCCGATGAGGCTCGCTTTCCGGATATCCCTGCTGGTGATCGCGCTTGCCGCATCCCTCAGTGGCGGCGCCACCTCGGCCGGTACCCTGGTCGAGTTTCCCAACCTCCCGGGACACACGCCGACGAACCTCAGCGGCTATCTGGCGCGACCTGATTCCGGTTTGTCGGCAGAGCTCGGCGGCCCTTCCAACGGCGGCACCCCGTACCCGGCGGTTGTCCTATTACACGGCTGCAACGGCATGTTCGGGCATTCCGCCGTGATCGCCGATCGGCTGAGTTCCTGGGGGTACGTGACCCGTGCCGTCGACAGCCTCGGCCGGCGTGTCAGCGGCATCGCCAACCGTTGTGGCAGAGGATTGCCCGATCAGGTGTTCGATGCCTACGCGGCGCTCCGCTACCTGTCGCAGCTCGACTTCGTCGATCGGGCGCGGGTGGCCGTCTTCGGCCAATCGATGGGCGGCGAAACGGCGCTCCACGCCGTGGACCACGACCAGGTCGCGCAATTTTTCAAAGAGCGGTTTCGTGCGGCGATCGCCTATTACCCCTACTGCGACATCCCGGCCGCAACGATGACAGCGCCGACCTTGATCCTCATCGGCGAGGTGGATGAAACGAACCCGGTGGAGCAGTGCCGTGAAATGGTCGCACATGCCCGGCCAGACGGCGCACCGATCGTTCTGACCGTTTATCCAGGAGTCCATCATAATTTCGATGTCGCTCTATTGACCCCAGGCGTCCGCTATCGCGGCTTCTGGCTCGAATACAACGAGCTAGCGGCCAAGGACGCGGAAAGAAAGACGCGCGCATTCCTCGACGCTCATCTCGCCGAGACCTCGTCCGGCGAGCCGACGGCAAGGTGAGAAGGCCCCATGCGGGCAAATGTCTCCCAATCGCCGCCGTGGCTGGATGATAACGATCCGTTAGAGTCGATCCACCAGATCGATCCGGGGGATGAGATGAGTCAACTTCCGCCGTTGGGCGATGCCGTCGTTCCGCCCGGGATACGAGCCCGCTTCGTGCGCGAGGCCAACGGGCTCAGGATGCACGTATTGGAAGCCGGCTTTGAAGAGCGCGGACGCCCGCTGGTTCTTCTCCTGCACGGCTTCCCGGAGCTCGCCTATTCCTGGCGAAAGGTGATGCTGCCGCTGGCGGCCGCCGGGTATCGCGTCGTGGCACCCGACCAGCGGGGCTATGGGCGCACCACCGGCTGGGACCCGGATTACGATGGCGATCTCGGCTCGTTTCGCATTCTGAATGCGGTGAGGGATGCGCTGGGCTCGTAGCGGCGCTCGGTTATCGCGAGGTCGCCACGGTCGCCGGGCACGATTTCGGGGCCTCTGTCGCGGCCTGGTGCGCTCTCGTGCGTCCCGACGTGTTCCGATCGGTGGCGCTGATGAGCGCGCCGTTCGCCAGTCCACCCGCCCTGTCCTTCGGCACCGCTGACAACCCACCGCAGCCGAAGCCGCCAGAGCCAGACATCCACGCCGAATTGGCCAGCCTCGACCGTCCACGCAACCACTATCAGTGGTACTATTCGACACGCGAGGCCAACGTCGATATGTGGCATTGCCGGCAGGGCGTCCATGCCTTTCTGCGCGGCTATTTCCATTACAAGAGCGCGGATTGGGCCTGCAACAAGCCGTTCCCGCTGAAATCCTGGACCGCGAGCGAGCTGGCGAAAATGCCGACCTATTACATCATGGATCTCGACCAGAACATGGCCGAGACCGTGGCGCCAGTGATGCCGTCGGCCGCTGAGATAGCGGCATGCCGATGGCTTCCCGAGGACGAGCTGCGTGTCTACAGCGTGGAATACGAGCGCACCGGTTTTCAGGGCGGGCTGCAGTGGTACCGTGCGCGCACCGGCGGGCTCTTCGATTCCGAACTGCAACTATTCTCCGGCCGCACGATCGACGTGCCGTCGCTCTTCATCGCCGGCAAGAGCGACTGGGGCACCTACCAGCGCCCCGGCAATTTCGAGCGCATGCAACAGACCGCCTGCACCCGCATGCTCGGCTGCCATCTGGTCGACGGTGCCGGTCATTGGGTGCAACAGGAGCAGCCGGAACACGTCAGCGGACTGCTGATCCGGTTTCTGCGACAGCAGTGATGGACCGCTGCCGAATAGGAATGATCAGCGGCCCTTGAATGGGCCGGGTTGGCGCTTTTCGGCGAAGGCGCGGGCGGCTTCGTGGAAGTCTTCGGTGAGGTAGAGCTTCAAGGGAGCGGTCTGCATCGTCACTTCGCGTTCGAGCTGGTCCATATACCAGCGGCGGGTGCGCACCGTCGCGCGCACCGAGAGCGGCGGGTTCTTCGCGACTTCGGCGGCGAGCTCGTAGGCGACTTCGAGGTGGTGGCCCTCGGGCGCGACGCGGTTGACGATGCCAGCGGCGAAAGCTTCCTCGGCGGTGAAGAAGCGGCCGGTCAAAGTGACCTCGGTCGCGAAGGCGGCGGCGCCGCGGAAATTCAGCAACGCCCAATATTTGGCGCCGCCGAGGCCTCGCGAAGTCTCGGTCACCTGAAACTTGGTGCCCGCTGCGGCGACGATCAGGTCGCATTCGAGCACAATGCCGAGCGCCAGGCCCATCGCATAACCGTGTGGCGCGGCGATGACCGGTTTCCAATTGACCGAGCGTGTCAACAGATCACCGGAATTGGCGCCCCAGCCCTGCGGGCCGCCATGCTCCAAAAACTCTTCGCGCCTACGCAATTGGCGCTGATGCACATCAGCGCCGCTGGAGAAGGCACGGCCGCGCCCGCAGATGACCGCGACCTGTGCCTCCGGATCGAGGTCGAAGCGGCGCAACGCGTCAGCCAGGTGACGCACTAGATCGTCGTTGAAGGCGTTGAGCTTTTCCGGCCGGTTGAGGGTTAGGGTCGCGACCCGATCGCGGCAGGCATATTCGACCAGGCTCGTTACGCTCGTTTCCGCCATCTCGGCTCCCTTCTCGCGTCATTGCTCGAGCGAGCACATTGTATGGTCTGTTCGAGGTCGGGTCACCCTCGTTCAGGCTTCGCCGGCAACCATGTCGAGCAATATCGCCTGGTGCGTTTCATCCGCGAATTGGTAGAAGAGGTCAATTGGCTAAGCCAAGGGCGCGGATTTCTTCGAAGAGCGGCTGGATCTGCGCGCGGTATGTGGCGCAACTCGAACGTGATACCCAGAGCTGCTCGAAGGCGTTGTTCCAATACTCCGGATATTGCGCGCGGAATTCACCTGCGGCCGCCGAGGCTTCGCGGCGGCGTCCGGCCAATGACAGTGCGGCGGTAAGGAACAGCTGTGCGCTGCCGTGGCTGGGATTGCGCCCCAAGGATTGCTGGAGCAACCCGATCGATTGTTCGGTGCGGCGGAGCAGCAGTTCGGCAAATCCCCCGAAAAACCGCCAGATACCGTGCCGTCGCTCCGCGGGGTCGAACCGCATCGCTCGCTCGATCGCCGGCAGCGTTTCGTTCGCGCGACCCAGAAAGGCGGCATTGTAACCAGCAAAGCCATGCGCGATGCCTAACTCCTGATCAACATTCAGAGCCTGTTTGAAGGCGCATGCCGCTTCGTCGAGCTGCCCGGCGGCGGAGGATAGCATCCCTTGCACGCAATGTGCTACCGCATTCCCCGGTGCGAGCGACAAGGCTATCGTCACCGCCTCGCGCCCGAGCTCCGCAGCGGCCGCTACGGCTCGCGGGTTGCCCCACCATGGGTTGCTGACTAGATGCTGGCAGGTTACAGCCAAGCCGATCAACGCCTTGGCATTGCGCGGGTCGCTCGCCAGCGCCGCCAGGAACCAGCGCTGCGCCTCGGCCGAGAGCTCGGCGCGCATGCCTTCATGCAGCGCGCTCTCCGCCCGGGACAGACATTCGGTAACCCCATGCTCGATGCCAGAGTCGGGAAAGGCGCGACGGCTGGCCGTCTGCAGTATCAGGACTTGAAGCTCTCGTGAAATCCGCCGTGTTATTTTCGTCTGGACTGCAGCGAGGTCTTCCGGGCGGAATTCATGTCGTCCCGCCCACAGGAATTCCGCGGTGGCCGCATCGGCAATCCTCATATTGAGCCGCAACGTCGTCGCGATGGTGTACTGAACGCTGCCGCTGACAGCGTAATCGTAGCCCCGCTCGGGATTGTGCCCTCGCTGAGCCGTTCTCGCAGCAACTCGCTCGTCCATCAGAGGTTTGAGAGAGAGCCCGCGGCTGCACCGGAGAAGATCGGTGACCAGGTCGTCGGCAAACGCTTCTGTGAGATGCTGATGAGCGGCGTCGCCGGTCAAATTCCGTACCGGAGCTACCGCCACGGCCACGTTGGGCAACAGGCAAGGCCACAGCGGCTTCAAGGGTGTGGTGGAGAGCACGTTCATCTGCGGCGCGCTGCGCGCCTCCGAAGGCGGATCTTGCCGGACGAGGGTCCGCGCATCGGGCACACTGCACGCAGTCCCGGCGCCGCTCCCCAGCGAGATTTGATTGGCGAGCGCCTGCGTTTCGGCGTCGGGTGTGACCCCCAACTCACGTTTCAACGTCTCCGCACAGCTCTTGTATTGCCGTATCGCCTCGCCACGCCTCCCGGCGCGTGCATAGGCGCGCATCAGCGTGCGCTGTCCGAACTCGGAAAGGGGATCAAGCGCCACCAGGCGGCGCCCGGACTGAACGGCCGCCTCGTGCTCGCCGTCGGCGTCCTGTTGCGCGCTCAAGCGGTGCAGAACCTCGCAGATCATGCCGAGCGTGCGGCTGCGCTCCGTCCCCAGCCATTCCTGGAACGGCTCGGAACTGATGTTGAAATCGGCGAGAAATTCGCCTCGATACAAATCCGCAGCCGCCTGCAGGTCAGTCCGATGCTGCGAACGGGCGAGCTGCTCAAACCGATCGAGATCGACGACAACCTGCTGTATTCGACAGTTGGAAAAATCGCCGACCAAGTGGACGCCGGCGGCGGGCCCCAGTGCCCTGCGCAGCTCCAACAGGCAGTTGCGCAGGCTATGACGCGCTTGCTCAGAACCCTGGTACGGCCACAGCAGATCCGCGAGCCGCTCGCGGCTGACCGCCTGGCCGCCCTGAACCGCGAGAAAAGCGAGCAGGGCCCGCGCCTTCTTTGGCAGTCTTTCGAACCGACATTCGTTACTCTCAATCAACAGCGATCCAAGAATGCTGATCGACAATGTCATCGCTACGCTCCAATCGCCCTATTCTAAAGTATCGGCCGTTGTGATCTTAAAAGCGCCTCGGGCATCCGCTGCCTGATAGCGCGAGGCGATGCTCTGCCAGCCGCAACCCGATCACCGCCGAATCTTGATTGCGCCATCGAGATTAGCCGCGGCGCTCGGCCCGGATTATCAGAAGTCGGCAGCACCTTGCCCAGGCGCAACATTAAGCGGTGAATTATGGCAAAATTACGTATGTCTGCGACCGATTGTTGCAAGATCCTCCGTAATGGTCGGATTTTCGCCCATTTGATCGAACGACGTTACGTTGTTGACGGAACCACGCGTGACCCGATGCACGAACGAGCAGTCTTTAAAATAAGGCAAGTCCTTTTGACATATGTCAGACGTGAGATTGACGCGCGAATGACACGACCCGATTATTATTGCGGTGGAGCAAACAACCCGACAGCACAGCCAAAGACATGGCTGGAGTTTTGCTTCGTCTCCCGAAATCAAGTGCTATCCAATTTCGGCTGCAGAGCCAAAGCGAGGCAATGTGAAACCAGTTGCCATCCGGGACGGGATCTACGCGGCACAGATACGGGCTCTTTACCAGCACCTCCCCATGGTCCTGATCGTGGACGTGGTCAATTCCGCCCTGGTCTCGTTCGTGCTGGCATCTTATTTGGGGCACACTCTATGGCTGGCCTTTCTAACCTTTGCCGTCGGCCTTGCGGGGGCTCGCGCGGTCGGATGGTACCGATACCATCATCACCTGACGTCGCTCCGAGCCACCACTAAATGGGCAATTTCGGCCACGATAGGGTCAGGACTGTCCGGATTGCTGTGGGGCGCGGGCAGTGCGTTATTGCTTTCCGACAACCTTGTCGAGCAGACGTTCGTCGCCTTTGTTATCGGCGGTATGTCCATCGCCTCGCTGGTCGCGTTCTCTAACTATCTGCCGGCCTTTATTGCCTACGTGTTCCCCGCCTCGCTGCCGCTGGCAGGCCGCCTCTTTCTGGACGGGTGGACCGTACACGGTGACATGATGGTGGTGTTCGCCGCCGCGATCACACTTGCAGCTTACAATGCCACTCGCGGCTTCGCGAACGGACTTCAGTTGAATCTGGATTTGATGGAGAAGTCGGACCTGCTCGCTGCTGCCAATGGGCGGTTGGAGATAGAGATCGAGTAGCGGCGGGCATCGGAGGATCAGTTGCGCCAGGCGCACAAGATGGAAGCCGTAGGGCAGCTGACCGGCGGTATTGCGCACGATTTCAACAACTTGCTCACCGCCATTATTGGCCGCCTCGAGATGGCGGAACACCGCGTCAGTGATGATCCGCGGACCACTGCCCTCGTGCAGGCGGCACTCCGCGCCGCCGAACGCGGCGCCGCGCTGACCCGGCATCTGCTCGCCTTCGGACGTCGACAGCAATTGGAGCCCCGGTCGGTCGAAATACCGGGTCTGATCGACGGCGCCGCCGAGATTCTGAAGCAAACGATTGGCCCCGAGATTCAGCTGGTGGTGCGTTCGCAGCCCGATTTGCAGCCGGCACGTGCCGACCCCAACCAGCTCGAGCTCGCAATTTTGAATCTTGCCCTGAACGCGCGGGACGCCATGCCCGGTGGCGGCGCCTTGCTCATCGGGGCAGAAAACCGGCGCGCTGCGAGCAGCTGGTTGCCGCCAGAGCTTTCATTGCGCGACTACGTGGTCGTGTCAGTGTCCGACACGGGTACCGGGATGAACCGGAAGACCTTGCAGCGCGTTTTCGAGCCCTTCTTTACCACCAAGGAGGTAGGGCGCGGATCTGGGTTGGGATTATCAATTGTGCACGGCTTCGCAGCCCAGTCAGGCGGATCGGTTCATATCACGAGCGCTCCGGGGAAAGGCACCAGGGTTGATTTATGGCTGCCGGCCGCGGAGGCGGAACCGATCAAATCCGTCGGCATCGAGTCGGACCGGTCGATCATGGAGCTGGGGGAGATGAGAATTCTGGTCTGCGACGACGACCCGGACGTGCTGGGTTTCGTCGGGACGGTTCTGCGCGAAGACGGTTGCGTAGTATTTGAAGCCGACACTCCCCTGGCGGCACTTGAGATCATCGAAACCGAGTTGCCTTTCGACCTATTGCTCGTCGATTACGCGATGCCGGAAATGAATGGCGTGGCCGTCATAGATCGCGCTCGGGCTCTTCAACAGCGCCTGAAGGTACTGCTGATGTCGGGGCACGCCGACGTTCTCGACGTGTCGGACGTATTGGGAATCCCCCTGCTTGCGAAGCCCTTCAAGGTCACCGAGTTGCGAAGGCGAATAGCGGACATCTTGTTCATCCCGCCAGTCGGGATCACCTCCAGCCATTCCACTTCCCGGCAACTCGCTGTCTCGCAATAACGTTCGGCCTTCAACACAATCCGAGGATGAGTCGTACGGTTTTCTTCGTCAACGCGTATCGGATAAATGTTTCCAATAAGACCGATTCCTCGTTATGCATCCACCGAAACTAAAAGAACTCGTCGACGAGGAGCGGCCTCACAGTCCAGACCGCGAGCACGTCGCCGGCCAGGGTCAGGAACGAGGAGACGAGGCCTCTTATGAGAAGAAGCTCGCGGCGCGAAAAAGACCACAGCGGGTGATCAGAAAGGTTTCGGTCAAAGCAGAAATCCGCGGTTCCGCTCGGCGCGGCCGGCCGACCGACGAGGCAGCCGCCCGAGATCAAGCCTGCTCCGGGACACAGGATCACCGTAGAGTAGTCTGCCGGCCATGTGGGTTAGCCGCGGCGCTCAAAGCAGCGGCACGGTCACTCGAACATTGAGATCGAGGAGATTGTACGGAAGAAGCTGGGGGGCGAGAAAATTGAACGAATAACTCGCACAAATAGTGACCGTAGCGGGGGTTGACGTCGTGTCTTCACTGACGGAAACACCGATATTCGGGGCCTGGTAAGCAGACAAGACCTGCTCGGCCGCCCAGGCAGCACAATTGGCGATCGGGGTCGCGGACAGCGCAGGGCAATGCGAGGCTTGCGTCTGGGCTGCGCAGGTCGCGGATTGGCCCTGGCTGTGGACCATCGCGTAGCGGCCCGCTTCCTCGACTGCGAGCAGCATCGTATTGTTGGTCCACAGAGCTTGTGCGAACTCGATGCTGCCGGTAACCAATAATAACAGCACTGTCATGACGAGTGCGGCTTCCACGGCCGCAGCGCCGTCGTCGGCGGCGTACCAGGACCGGCTTTGTCCACTCATTGCACGCGCACCTGCGTCGTCGAGGTCAAGGTCGCCGGCACGGCCGGCCAAGGTACCAGCGGCGTGAAAGCTTGACTCGCCGTGATGCTGATAAACATGCGATTGGGGCTGGGGCGGCCGAGTGTGGCACACGATTCGCTGCACGCGATCGGCGTCCCGTCATCACATTCGCACGTGTGGGTAAAGCTCGCTGGAAACGACAACGGTGGCGCGAAACTCATCGCGCTGTGCATCGAGCTTTGTATTCCGCTCGTGTCGAGCGGATGAGCTCTCGCAAATTCAGCGCCGATACGGGTCGTTGCCACCAGTGCGGCGGATCTGGCCGCGAGCATGCCGAAATCGGCTGTTCCGGCTGCTATCAGGATAACGAGCGGCGCCACCAGGGCGAACTCGGCCGCTACGCTGCCAGCGCTGGTCGGGTGTGCCGGCCGGGCGGGCGGGGTTTCTTTCCCGATATCGGTTTTGCACCTCATGGGCGCTGTTCACTCAGCAAGAGCTACCATGTTCACGGTCGGGAGACCAAAGAGACCTACGCTGGCGCATCCTCCCGTATCCAGGCTCGAGGTAGAATTGACGCTCACCGAGTCGACCACGAGCACCAAGCACCTTGGCCCGCTGGCACTTGGCTTGCCGTGGAACGTCAAAGACGAGTTCGGGAAGTAGATAAGCCCGTTAAGCGTCGCACCCTGTCTGCCGCCAATACTGCTATGGTGTGAGGTGTAGCTTGTGCCGGTCGGCATGCCGTTGGAATCCTGTATGAGTGCGAGGCCCGCGAAGTGCCCCGAACTCGGTGCATTGAGATTTAATAGCGCTCCGGAGGCGATTGACAGCGCGCCGACTTTATTGGTCCGCGTTGTCAGAATAATGGTGACGCCGGTGCCCGCCACGTTATCGCAGGTTGAGCACTTCAGCACTCCGCTTGACTGGACAGTCAGATTGCCGGTGACCCAGTACGTCCCGGGCGCCAGATCCACGGTCTGGCCCGTCAAAACTGTCCAGGAACCAGCAATCTGCGTGTTGCCGGTCAGCTTGATACCCGCAGTGGTCAATGATGTTGCGGCGACCACGCAGTTGCCGCTATAGGTAGTCAGACCCGCCGTCGAGCTCGACGCGCAGCCGCCAGCTGTCGGCATCAGGCTCGTTAAGAAGCCATGGGTGAGGGTGCTCGCGTACGGATCGGCGACGCTTGGTGCGCCGATCATCGCAGGCGATGCAAGAAGGAACTCCGGCGGCGGTGCCATTGGATCGATCGGACTTCCCTGCAACGAGACTTCGCCTGCGGTCACCAGGGTTGCCGCAGTTACCGAGCCGGTGGTGTCCTTGAGCTCGACGGCGCTAGCGCCGATCGAATTTGCCGCGGCGGAACAGTTCGGCATGTCGAGGTGAGTGCCGGGCTGGATTTCGAGGGCCGTACCGCTCCCTGCGAGTGCGAGAATACAGGGATTGTCGAGTACTTCGATAACCGCGACGGCCTTGGTGGCTACACTCACCTGCGTCAGGAACATAGATGCGAGCACCGCGCCGAGTGTCTGCTGCAGATTAGCCCCGACACCATTGCTGACGGTCGTATCGCTATAGGGGTAAATTACCGCCGGCGTGCCGCCATTATAGCCGTTCCGTACCGCTCCCTCGCTGGCCGCCGGCGTCAGATCAGCAGTGACATTAGTTCTGCCGGCGATGACTTCGTAGGCGGCGGCGAGCGCCGCGGCATCGGCAGCCGATTGGTTGCGCAATTTGAGCGTGAACCACACCCCGGTTTCCGCACCGAGAGCGCCAAAACCGATGAGGACGGGAAGCGCAATAGCCACGATTGTTGCGCTGGCGCCGCGCGTATCACGAAAAATTCGCGCGATAGCGCCGAACCGCGGCGGCATGGCGTCAACGACAATTCCTGTCATCCGTTCCTTCCCAGCATGTCAATGATCCGGAGGGCCAACGGCGTCCCAATAACCAGCAGCAAGGACGGCAGGATGAATGCCATTAGCGGCAATGTCAGAAGCACCGGGAGGCGGGCGCCTCGCTCTTCGAAGCGGGCCAGACGTTCGGCGCGCATCTCGGAAGCGAGCATCCGCAGCGACCCGGCAAGCGGCGTACCGAACTTGATGGACTGGTTGAGCGCAGCCACAATGCCGCTCAGGCTCGCGATCCCCGCCCGTCTGGCCAGGTTTTCGAGCGCCTCTCCTCGGACGACGCAGACACGCATTTCCGCCGCTGTGGCGGCGAACTCGGCGGCCGCTTCTCGGTTGGAGGAGCGGAGAACGCGACTGACCTGCTCAATCGCGTGATCCAGACTAAGGCCCGCCTCGGCGCATATCACAAGAAGATCGAGCGCGTCAGGGATGCCGGTCTCGAGACGCGCGCGCCGTCTCGCGGCGAGCCGGGAGAGGACGACCTCGGGAAAACGCCAACCCAGAAACACCGTACCTGCCAGAAACATTGATCTGATGCCAGTCGCGCCGACGAAGAACTGGCGCCATTCCAGTACCAGCCAACCCAATGGGAGAAATGCTGCTGCGCTGCATACTTTGGCAGCGACGAGCGCGGCGAGATGGCCATGCCCCTTAGCCCCGGCTGCGGCGAGCGCGCCCAGAAGCCTCTCCTGCTCCGCCGTCCCGACAATTCGGGTCGCTGCGATCAGGGCTCCAAGCTGCTGATACCAAGGCGCGCGTGGCGGGAGCGAGGCATCCGGTGGCTGCCAAGCGGTTCGATGCAGCGCATCGAAAAGCCGTTTTTGACGGTTCTCCGATTGCCCAATTCGCCACAGATTGAGCGCCGACAGCGAGGCCGCCGCAAGCGCTAGGACAAGAACGCAGACATCTTGTGCGCTAAACCGCATTTCGGCGATTTGGAGTGTGATATGGCCCGGAACGGCTTCAGTCGGCATGTCGATCAGCTGATGACAGCGCTATCGGAGATTTCTCTTTATTAAAACCTTCATTGAGACGATTCCCGACACCAGACTCACAACTGCAAGCCCCAGCAGGAAACGGCCGCGAGGGTCGATGAACAATGTACGCATTAGCTCTCGGTTGATCAGGAAAAGACCCACCCCGGCCACCAAGGGCATGGCCGCCACGACCACAGCCGATGCTTGTGCTTCGGCCGTCAGCGCACGCGCCTTCAAACGCAGCGCCTTGCGCTGGCGAATGATGGTGCTGAGATTGGACAGCGTCTCAGCGATTCCGCCGCCTGTCTGGCTCTGCAGCAACAGGCTGACCACAAAGAACCGAAAATCGGGGACGCGGACACGATCTGCGGCGCGCTGCAGAGCCTCTTCCATTGCGGTGCCGATGCGCAGCTCGTCGAGTAGTCGGCGAAACTCGGCACCGACCGGGGGCCGGATCTCCCTAGTCACTAGCTCCATCGCTTCGGGCACGGGAAGGCCGGCCCTGACGGCGCGTACGATCAAGTCGAGCGCGTCGGGGAAGGCTTCGAGGAATTTCCGCTGATACCGGCTTTGCAGAATTCGCACCAGAAGTGCTGGAGCAGCCGCAGCGCCAACGCTGCACAGGAAGACCACAAGTGCGGCATGAAGCTCTGCAGCGACAGCGGCCAACCCGATCGCGGCCGCGGAGACGGTTCCGGTTAGTGTGAGGTGCAGTAATCCAACTCTGCCGCCCGTGGCTGAAAGGGCGGAGTCGAGATGAGACGAGCATACCAGTGGCAGCGCTCTGCGCGGTGGCGGAGCCCTGCGCAATGAGATGGCGGGTGCATCCTCGCCTGCGGCGGCGGCGGCAATGGCTTTAAGGCGCGGCTCGACATTCGCCTTTCGGCGCTCGGCGCGCAGGGTCCGGAACAGTATACAGCCGAACAGAACCGTCGCGCCGAGGGCGGCCAGAAAGATCGGGTCGAGCATTCAGGCACCTGTTATGCCTAGCGCGTCGAGCAGCTCTTTATCGAGCCCGTAGCGCGCAGCGCGGACTACGAAATCAGGGCGCATTCGGGTGGGCTCGAAGATGCCCTCGATGCGACCGTCGTGCCGCTCGCCTCGGTAGTGAAAGGCAAAGAGCTCGCGGGCCGAGATGATTTCACCCTCGATACCTGCGATCTCCACTACACTCTGCACTCGCCGGATCCCGTCCCGCATGCGCTCGATGTGCACGATGAGATTGAGGGCGCTGGCGATGTGCATGCGGATCGCCTTGAGCGGCAGACTGAGGTTCGCCATCATCACCATGTTTTCGATGCGGTAGAGCGCGTCGCGCGGCGAATTGGCGTGAACCGTCGACATCGAACCGTCGTGCCCTGTATTCATTGCCTGCAGCATGTCGAAGGCCTCGGGACCGCGCACTTCGCCGACGATGATGCGGTCCGGGCGCATGCGCAGCGCATTGCGAACGAGCTCGCGCTGGCCGACCTGGCCGACGCCCTCGATGTTGGGCGGACGCGTTTCCATCTGCACGACGTGTGGTTGCTGAAGGCGCAGCTCGACGGCATCTTCAACCGTGATCACACGCTCGCGGCGGTCGATGTATTGCGAGACCGCGTTGAGCAATGTCGTCTTGCCGGAACCGGTGCCGCCGGAGATCAGAATGTTGATGCGCGAGCGGGCGGCAATCTGCAATACACGCGCCATCTCGTGCGACAAGTTCTCTTGCCGCACCATCGTCTCGAGGGTCAGGCTGGATGCCGGAAACTTCCGGATCGAGATGGTGCCGCCGTTGAGTACCAGCGGCGGCAAAACGATGTTGACGCGACTGCCGTTGGCGAGCCGCGCGTCGACCATTGGGCTCGCTTCGTCGATGCGGCGCCCGACCGCCGTCGCAATGCGCTGGGCGATATTGGCTAGATGCGGGCCATCGCGAAAACGCGCAGAAGTCTTTTCCAGTTTACCGTTGCGCTCGACATAGATGTCGAACGGGCCGTTGGCCAATATGTCCGTGATCGCATCGTCGGCGAGCAACGGTTCCAGTGGACCGAGCCCGACCATGTCGTCGCTGAGATCGGCGGCAAGCGCCATTTCCTCCAGTTTATTGAGCTGGACCCGCTCTTCTGTCGCGATTTCGCTGACCAGATTTGCGATTTCGACGCGCAAAATGGCGCGCGGGATGCGACCGGCCACGGTGGGATCGATCCGCGACATCACCGCCGTGCGGATTCGCTCTCTCAACGTGCCGGGCAAGGCCAGATCGGAGCGGGGAGGAGAGGATTCCTCAGTAAGGTCAGGGACAAGGACAAGACCCGGACGACGGAGCTCGGGCAGGTGGGGTCCAAAGCCGGTCGAACTCATCAGAAGCGCCTCCACCATGGCTTTCGCTCTGGCGTTCGCCCCGAAATTTCTGCCGCCAGAGCCGAAACCGCCTCGGTGAATGAGCCGCGTCTCGCAACACCCGGTGCGGTAAAAAGCCTCGGTCGGAACGGGATTACAAAATCGGGGTGCAGCCTGACCCTGCCCATCTCCTCCAAGGTCATTGCACCAGGGCCGCCTTCGCCGCTGCGATTGATGACGAGAAAATTGCGCCGCTTGCCCTCGCGCTCGCCGAGCGCATCGCGCAGTCGCACCGTATCGCGCACCGAGCGCAGCGTCTGGTCGGCGACGATCACCCGGACATCGGCAATATCAAGCACCTGGCGGCTCGCAGTGGGGATCCGCGGTACATCGGCGATAATGTAATGGAACTGGGTACGCAGTACGGCGACGAGCGTTCCAACTGCGTCGGCCGTGAACTCAGCGTCAGCGCGGAGCGGTTCCTCGGCGCTCAACACGAACAGCCGCTCGCCGTGAGCGACTACGGTGCGCTCGAGAAAGACGCTGTCGATGCGTTGCGGATTGGCAAGTGCTTCGCGCAGTCCCGGTGTCGGTTTTAGGTTTAGGGTAAGCGCGCAGTCCCCGGTATGCAGATCGAGGTCGAGGAGTATGACCCTGCGGTTCTGACGATCGGCGAGATACGATGCTAGGTGGATCGCGAGCGTCGTCGTGCCGACCCCGCCGCGCGCACCGACGACGCCGACGAGCCTGCCGAGTTTCCGGCTGATCGGGCTTCCGTCGGCCCTCTGGGGCAGCGCAGACAACGCATTCGCAAGCAGCTGCGCGGTCAGCGGCTTGACGATGTATTCTCCGGCGCCGGCGTGTACGAGGTCGCGATAGAGGCCGATGTCGTTACGGTCACCGACGACGATGACAGTTACACCGGGTTCGCAAAGCTCGACGAGGTCATACACCCGCGAAGCCGGCATCTCGATTCCGCTGATGTCGGCGACGATCGTTTCGGGCGAGCGTTCAACACCTAGATATTGAATTGCTCGAATAATGCCGCCGCGTCTGATAGCGGCATCGGGAAGTGAGAGATGAGACAGGCATGAGTTGAGCGATGCTTCGGTTTCTGCATCTCGCACGAACGCCATGAGCGGCACTCGCCCTCTTGGTGCTCTGGCTGCGCTTTCGATTAGCCCAGGGCTCTGAAGAGAGCTCTTCAGGAATTGAACTGAACTCATTGAGCCGCGCTTCGGAAGACGGGCCCAATCGGCAGGAGGGTTCGCCGGATCCAGGGAAGTGAGTTCGCGGCGATCATAACTAAGGCTTGACCGACCCAATTTTGGTCCCGTGAATGACCTCGACCTGCGGAAGTTCAGCCGGGATCACCTGGTTCGGGGGTATTGACTTGCCCAAGGCAGCCGAGACATCGCCAGCCCAAATCGGCTTGATCCCCGCTGCCTTGTCGACACCGATTACCGCGGCCACGGTCCCATCGTTAGTGTTGAGACTGCGCAATGTCAGCGAAAGCTTGCCGAGCTCGCTTGCCACATTGATCTCTTCGGCCTGCTCCGGTGTCACTTCCAATGTCACCGTTCGGCCGAAGCCGTTCCCTCCAGGCGCGGCCTTGGCATCGAGTGGATCGATCGCCAGTACGCGCAGGTTCTCGACCACCGTCTCCCCTACCGAACGACGCGCCGGCAGGGGGTCGTTCTTAAATGTCTGCGTCAGCATCAGGTCGACGCGGTCACCGGGAGACAGGATGACGGTACTGGCACCACCGGTAGTCACCGGGATCGCGATCGCTCGCGTCCGAGGCGAGAGCACGACCTGCAGAAAATCGCCATCCCCGGGCCTGACGATGGCGCCGCGAGTGATCGGCTTGAACGCGTTCAAGGGATTGCGCAGCGCTGCGCCGGATACTGCCGCAGGCCCCTGCTGGTCGATCGCCGCGCCAGGATTGGGACCAGGAATAGGCCGCACGAACTGATCCGGCTCCGCAGTACCGGCGATCGGCCGCCAACCGACGTCTTTCGCTCTCAACAATGTCCCTGCCGGCAGGGCCGTCGCCGCAACCAGCATTTCAACCTTCGCTGCCGCCGCGCCGTCCAATCTGTGCGGCAGCGCACGAAAACCAAGCACAGCGACAACGCAAAGCGCGGTCAGGAACAGCAGGGAGAGAATTGTTTTGGCCGGCACGGATGTCCCTTCACTTCGCAGTTATCAGTGTGATTACGCCGGCGGCAGCGATTGCAAGGCCATACGGCACCGTCGATGTTACGGGTGCAGGCGGGACGCACTCGCGAAGCAGGCGGCCATTGGAGGCGAACCTGAGGTGCCCCAGCCGCGGGCCGAGCTTGTCTCGGGCGAGCGCCGCAAGTCCGAGCACGCCGCCGCACAGACTCGTCAGAAAGAAAAACGCAAGCAGGTTCTGGTGACCGATCAGCAGCGCCATTGCAGTGATCAGTTTCGCGTCACCACCGCCGATGGTGCCTCGCCAGAACAGCAGAAATGTGACAGCGAATGTGCCGGCGGTAGCAAGAAGCGTATAACTGGCGGCGAGCGCATCTCGAGCGGACGCGATGTGGACCAGACCGAGCACGGCGATTACCGAGCAGAGCCCATTGGGTATCCGCCGTAAACGTACATCGCCATAAGCGATGACGGCAAGAACTCCGACTGCTGCGACCAGCACCGTCCAATGCATCGCGCACTCCAACCGAGTTATGCGGAACCGGGGGGCCGGAAACGGACACCTCGTTGCTGGCCCGCCTCGGCAGCGGTGTCTACGGAGTGGGAATGGTGACGCCCGTGAGGGTCTGACCGACGTTCTGGAATAGAGTGGTGAGATCATTGCCGAGCGTCTGCGCGCCGACCGCAATGGCGAGAGCAACGAAGACGATAAGCATGGCATATTCGGTAGCGCTGGCGCCGCACTCATCACTGCGGTAGCCTTTGATCAAACGAAACATTTTTACAACCTCCTCCAGGGGCAGGCCGTGTGCAGTGCGACGCCGAAAGCGATCACAATAGCTACTCAGCCGCCGTGGAGATTAACCGCATTGCAGTCAATGCGTTGTCCGAGCCGGCGTCAGAAAAACGCCTTTTCTGATTATTTTAATCGATTATTGGAAAAGTGCCCTGAAACCGCTTGGCGCCAGGCGGCGGCGGACCCGCCGGTACCAGATCAGACCGCCACCCCGAGTTCGCGGATGCTTCCAAAGACCGGCAGGATTTGAGCACGATAGGTAGCAGAGGCCGACCGCGAAAACCAGAGTTGCTCGACGGCGCCAGCGGGGCAGTTGGGGTATTGCGCCTGGAAGGATGCGGCGACCTTGGCGGCCTCGTCGCGCCGCCCGCTCAGCGACAGTGCCGCCATCAGGAACAGTTGCGCGCTTCCATAGCTGCGGTTGCGTTCCAGGGATTTCTCGAGCAGCGCGACGGCCGCTTCGGTCCGGCCGACGAGCAGCTCGGCAAATCCGCCGAAAAAGAACCAGATGCTGTGACGGCGATCGGTGCGGTTGAGCCGCATGGCCCTCTCGATCGCCGGCAATGTATCGCCGGCATTGCCGCGAAAGGCCGCGTTGTACCCGGCAAAACCATGCGCGATAGCTAATTCCCGATCCAACGACAGTGCCCGCTCAAAGGCACGAGCTGCGTCGTCCAACTGACCAGCCGCCGAGTACAGCATGCCCTGAATGCAGTGCGCATCAGCCGCCCCCGGCGCAAGGTTCAACGCGATCGCGACCACCTCGCGTCCGAGATCGGCCGCTACCGCGGGTGCCGCGGAATCACCCCACCACGGATTACTCACCAGCTCCTGGCAGGTTCGTGCCAAACCAACAAGCGCTTCGACGCTGCGAGGGTCATCGGCAAGCGCAGCGAGAAACCATCGCTGCGCCTCGGCCGTGTGGTCCTTCCGCAATTCTCCCTCCAGCGCCCTCGCCGCGCTGGAAAGACACTCGTGGAGCTCGGTTTGTGAACCCGATCCGAGACAAGCGCGGTGAATTTCCTGTTGCAGAAGCAGGGCGTGCAGCTCTCGAGAGATCCGCCGGACTATCCTCGTCTGAATTGGCGCGGGCTCAAGCACGCGCAGTTCGTAGCGGCGCGCCCACAGATACTGCGAGGTTGCCGTCTCGATGATCCGAACATTGACGCGCAGCATCCCGGGTTCACCTCGCTGCGCGCTGCCGGTGACAAGATATTTGAAATCGGGTTCCATCGCTCGGGCACTGCCGCAGGAGGAAGCAGGGTTGCCGGTCGGCCGCTGGAGCGAAAATCCTCGACCACGTTCGACAAGCTCGGTAAGAAGATCCTCTGTGAAGGCGTCGGTGAGCCGCTGCTGGTCGGGATCGCCAGTCAGATTGCGCAACGGTGCGACACCTACCGCAATAGTTGATTGGAGACAGCGCCAACGGCCGGCCCCGCCGCTGATCGGCGCTCGCTCCCGTCTCTTCCCACCGTTATTTTCGGCCTCGCGCGGGACCGGAAGATGGCTCATGGCCCGAACCCTCAATTCGCGACGCCGAGCGCGCGGATTTTCTCGAACAGCGGATGAATTTGCGCGCGATAAGTAGAGGAGCCCGAGCGTGACAGCCAGAGCTGCTCGAATGTAGTCGTGCGGTAATCCGGATATTGCTTGCGGAATGACGCAGCCGTCTCGGCCGCTTCAGCGTGACGCCCGACCAGAGACAGCGCAGCCATCAGGAAAAGTTGCGCGAAGCCGTAGCTGGGATTGCGGTCCAG
>Ga0310916_10000058_pt1 | contig 47723 bp, 44 predicted proteins | sample GREbulkMGLF176_FD_203444 | JGI IMG/M metagenome (GOLD analysis project Ga0310916, IMG submission 203444) | Lab enrichment of tropical soil microbial communities from Luquillo Experimental Forest, Puerto Rico - GRE.bulkMG.LF176 | ecosystem: Environmental > Terrestrial > Soil > Tropical forest >...
ATTAATCGGTAATGAAGCCAGCCGACGCGATGTCCGCTATGGGTCAAAAGCAGACATGACACTCTGAAATCGCCATGTCCGCTTTACCTCCGAAAGCGGACATTGCCGGACGACGCTTGGATGTCCGCTTTGTGCCAGAAGCGGACATTGATTTATTTCAGTCAGCCTTGAAATAATATTGACCGCGGGACCATATTTCAATATCTATTGAAGTATGAAAAAACTTGATGCCTTGGCGGCCCTGGCCGCTCTTTCTCAAGACAACCGGCTCGACGTATTTCGCCTGCTTGTTGAGGCCGGGCGTGATGGGATGCCGGCGGGCAGTGTTGCCGAAGCGCTCAAGCTCGCCCCCAACACTCTTACTTTCCACTTTGATCGGCTTTGCGATGCCGGACTTGTCACGGTACGCCGCGAGGGCCGCTCGATGATCTATTCGGCGCGCTACGAGACGATGAATGCGCTGATTGCCTACCTGACCGAAAATTGCTGCCAAGGTCGCGCCGATCAGTGCATGCCAATCAAGGGCGAGAAAGCGGCGCAGAGCCGGTCGCGTCGGAAGGAGCTCGTTACATGAGGCTGTATCTGTGGGAACACTGCTGGATCTGCTTCCGCGTGCGGATGGTGGCGGCGCTCAAGCGCCTACACCTCCAGGAGACCGTCCTACTCGAAGATGACTCCGCAACCATGATAAATTTGGTCGGCAAGCGAGTGGTGCCGATCTTAGTCAAAGACGACGGCCAACCCATGCTGGAGAGCATGGACATGGTCGCCTACATCGATGGCCTCGGAACCCCCATTCTCGTTGGCCCACAGCGCAGCGAACTCGCAGCATGGGCCACTGCCAATGCCGATAAGAGCGCTCCTCTAACCTGGCCCCGGTATCCGCTTCTTGGCCTGCCCGAGTTCGGCACCATCGCCGCCCACGACCACTACGTCATTCGGAAGCAAAAACGACTCGGCGACTTTGTCGAGCTGCGCGCCATGACGCGCGAGTATATCGACGCACTGATACCAAACCTCGAAACGCTTGATCGGCTGATCGAAAGCCCAACCGCAGTGAACGGCAAGCTGTCCCTCGACGACATCCGCGTGCTGCCCCTGCTGCGCTCGGCAGCCATAGTGAAGGGTCTGAGCTTTCCTAAAAAGGTCAGGGACTATTTTGAAACGATGATGAACCATATTGGCTATCGGCCTCTGCCAACGGTGTGAGGTTTTTTTGCGGGGATGCCATGAGCGATGCAAGCATCAAAGAGGCAATACGAGATAAATACGGACAAGCGGCCTGGCGTGCCGGCGACGGTTGCTGCGGGACGAGATCGGCACCGGTCCGATCAGCGCGAACCTCTATAGCGACCAGGAAACTAGCGCGCTCCCGGAGGCAGCCGTCGCGGTGTCTCTCGGTTGTGGCAATCCGACTGCACTTGCTGAACTCAAGCCCGGCGAGACGGTGCTCGACCTCGGTTCGGGCGGCGGCATCGATGTTCTGTTGTCAGCGCGTCGCGTCGGTCCTACTGGAAAGGCCTATGGCCTCGATATGACTGACGAGATGTTGGCGCTGGCGCGCGAGAACCAGCGCAAAGCAGGGGTCGAGAACGTCGAATTTCTCAAAGGCGAGATCGAGGCCATACCCTTGCCGGACAATTCGGTGGACGTGATCATTTCCAACTGCGTCATCAACCTATCCGGCGACAAGGATGCGGTGCTGCGCGAAGCATTCCGCGTATTGAAACCTGGCGGCCGCTTTGCCGTCTCTGACGTGGTAACGCGCGGGTCTGTGCCTGAGGCGCTGCGCCGTGACATGCTGCTGTGGGTTGGTTGCATTGCCGGCGCACTCGATGAAGACGACTATCGCGCTAAGCTCAGCGCCGCCGGTTTTGAGGCAATCACAGTTGAGCCGACGCGCGTCTATCGTGTCGAAGATGCTCGTGAGTTTCTGACCGGCAAGGGCGTGGACGTCAATGCGATTGCCGCATTGGTCGATGGCAAGTTCATGAGCGCCTTCATCCGTGCGAGCAAGCCACGCGCGACGGAGTCAGAATCCTGCACGCCAGCATGTTGCAGCTAGGGAATTGATAGATGTCCGATCGGCCTTTCAATGTCCTGTTTCTTTGCACCGGCAATTCGGCGCGTTCGATCATGGCAGAAGCTATCCTCAACAAAATAGGAGCGGGAAAATTCCGCGCTTTCAGTGCCGGCAGCCAACCGAAAGGTCGGGTCCATCCTGAGGCACTGCAGCTCCTACAGTCGCTCGGCTATGACACATCGAGCTTTCGCTCGAAATCTTGGAGCGAATTTGCCGATCCCGGCGCGCCGTTGCTCGATTTTGTGTTCACGGTCTGTGACAACGCGGCTGGTGAAGTTTGTCCGGTCTGGCCTGGACAACCCATGACGGCTCATTGGGGTGTGCCTGACCCGGCCGAAGCCAAGGGGACGCCCGCCGAGGTCGCGCTGGCATCCAAGGACGCCTACCGCATGCTCAATCAGCGCATCGGCATTTTTACGTCGCTGCCATTGCGCTCGCTTGATCGGCTAAGCCTGCAAAGCAAGCTGAGGGAAATTGGCCGCATGGAAGATGCGACGGCAAAGGCGGTCGAACCGACGTGAAGATATCACTGGCGCAGCGGTGCGTTGCCGAGTGTCTGGGCACGGCCTTCCTGCTCGCCGCAGTTGTCGGCTCCGGCATCATGGCTGCGAGGCTCGCCGGCGGTAACGGCGCGCTGACGCTTCTTTGCAATACGCTGCCGACGGGTGCGATCCTTACCGTGCTGATCCTCGCGTTTGCTCCGGTGTCCGGGGCGCACTTCAATCCGGCGGTGACACTCGCCTTTCTTTTGCGGGGCCAACTTAGCTGGCGCACGGCACTGCTTTACGGCGTAAGCCAAATCGCGGGTGGCGTTGTCGGCGTGTTAGCGGCGCACGCAATGTTTGATCTGCCGCTGTGGCAGACTTCGCAGACGGTTCGCACCGGACCCTCACAATGGTTTGCCGAGTTCGTAGCAACCTTTGGGCTCGTTCTCGTCATTTTCTGTTGCCTGCGAGCGGCGCGCGATGCGATCCCTTACGCAGTCGGCCTCTACATTACGTCGGCCTACTGGTTCACGGCCTCGACGTCCTTCGCTAATCCGGCGGTCACGATTGCGCGGTCGTTGACCGATACGTTTGCCGGCATCGCGCCCGCTGGCGTTCTCGCCTTTATTGGGGCGCAGCTCATCGGCGCACTCGTAGGCGTCCTTCTGAACAGACTGCTTTATGGTCCAGTCGCGGCATCTTCCGGCTGATCGACGCCCACAAATGAAGCGGGCCAACGGCTAGTGTCCCCGCCGGGAGGTGAATAGGGATGAAGCTGCCTCAGTTCCCAGTCGAGGGCGGGTGCCAGTGCGGGGCCGTGCGTTACCGGCTTAAGGGACCGCCGCTCGTGGTCTATGCCTGCCATTGCAAGGACTGCCAGCGCTTTTCCGGGGCGACGCACACGCTGTCGATGTTCGCGAAGGCCGGTGATGTCGAGCTGATTAGTGGCGAGCTCCGGGGATACGACAAGGCGGCCGACAGCGGCCGGACGGTGCGGATGCTCGGCTGCCCGGAATGCGGCACGAAGGTTTGGAACGAGCCGCTGAGCTTCGCCGGCATTCTGGTGATGAGGCCGGGCACGCTGGACGATGCAAGCTGGGCACGGCCGGTGGGCAACATCTGGACCGATCGGGCGCTGCCGTGGGTCGAGATCGACTGGTCGCAGCCAAACTTCCCGGGCCAGCCGTCGGATCGGCAGCCGCTGTTCGACGCTTATGCGGCGGAGATTGCCAAGGGCTGATGGCCTCTCTCATGTCCGCTTTGGGTCATTAGCGGACATTCCGCTAACTTTGTCCGATGTCCGCTTTACCCCCGAAAGCGGACATCGATCACGACGGCGGCGATGTCCGCTTTGTGCCATAAGCGGACATTCTGCGCTGGGCGGAGTGTGGCGCTATTCGATCACCTCGTCTGCGCGGGCGAGCAGTGTTGGCGGCACGGCGAGGTCAAGCATTCGGGCACTACGAGCAATGGAAGGATCTCGAACTCAAATTCGATCCGCACGAACTACTCAGCAATTGAGTCCTCTTCGCCCTTGCCACGAATCGGCAAATGCCGCGCTTGCTACCATTTTGCTACCCAACTGCTCAGTACGGAGCAGGACAGGGCAGCATTAGACAACGGGCCATGCTCAAAAATAGCAAACCTATTCAAACGTGTTGGGTACGGGATAGTCCGCGAGGTAATCGTCGTCGCCGGATCAAGGAGACGCTGTACTAGCGAACGTCTGCCGCTCTTTCTCTTCCTGCCAGCCGCATTGCGTGAGCGCCGCGCACATGTGCGCGGGGATTGGTGCGGTCACGCGAATTGGCGCGCGATTTTTGTAAAGCGGCACGACGACCTCTCGCGCATGCAGATGCAGCATTGGTCTATTCTTGGGCCCGTCCTGGCGGGACGCGGTGCCGTAGATCGCATCGCCGAGAATCGGCCAGCCCATCGCGGCGCAATGAACGCGTAGCTGATGCGTGCGTCCGGTCATCGGTTCGAGCCCGAGCCAGGTGAGTTGATGTTCGCCGTTATCTTGCCCTTCCCCTTGAGAGGAAGGCCGCCGAGTAAAGCGAGGCGGGAGGGGGGTGGCAGAGTGGAGCGAGGCGTCGCCGCTTGCGTCGCACCTATCGACCCTCACCCCTAACCCTTCCCCGCAAGTTGGAGGGGAATAGCTCCGCCCCATTACCTTCCATTTCGTCAAAGCCGGCTGCCCGGCGGGATCGTGTTTCATCCACCAGCCCCGCGCGACATCAAGCCGTCCCAACGGCAGTTCGATCTCTCCCTCGTTGGCCGCGGAGCCACCTTCGACCACCGCCCAATAGGTTTTGCCGATCGCGCCCCTCTTGAACAATTTGCCAAGCTGCGCCAACGCCTTGCGGTGGCGTCCGAGCACCAAACAGCCGGACGTATCGCGGTCGAGACGATGCGCCAGTGCTGGTGCCCGTGGCAGCCCGAATCGCAGCGCGCCGAAGTGGTCTTCCAGGCTTTCGCCGCCACTTTGTCGCGCTTTGGGACCGCGATGAACGGCGATGCCTGGCGGCTTATCGATCACCAGCATCAGCCCGTCGCGATAAAGGAGCCGCGACACCATTTCTTCCGGGGTCATAGCTTTCGGGGACATGTCTTTACGGAAATGTCTTTAGGGAAATGTCTTTCGGGAAATGGCTTTCGGGAACGCGGCTTGGGAGCATGGCTTTCGGTCGCTTGACGGAACCGCTATCACGGACCGGCCGGTCCGGCCATGACATCCACAGCACGATGATCGGCGCCAAGGTGATTGGCGGCCAATACGATACCGCAATGAGCGACAGCACGACCGAAACCACGCAAACCGCGGCGCCATGGTGGCAGCGTCTCGCCACCGGGCTCAAGCGCAGTTCCTCGGCGCTCGGCGGCGCTATCGCGCACGTCGTCGCCAAGCGTCAGCTCGACGAGGCGACAATTGAGGAGATCGAAGACGCGCTGATCCGTGCTGATCTCGGCACCGAGACGGCTGGCCGCATCGCCACCGAGCTGCGCTATGGCCGCTTCAATACTTCGATCACCGCTGACGAAATCAAGGAAGTGGTGGCCGGCGAGGTCGAGAAAGCGCTCGCGGGTGTCGCCCAACCGCTGGTCATCGATCCGGCGAAACGGCCCTTTGTCATCCTGATCGCCGGTGTCAACGGCTCGGGCAAGACCACGACCATCGGCAAGCTCGCGGCGCGACTGCGTAACGAGGGGCGCACCGTCATGCTTGCCGCCGGCGATACGTTTCGCGCTGCCGCCATCGAGCAGCTCAAAATCTGGGCCGATCTCACCGGCGCATCGTTCATGGCGCGCGAGCTTGGCGCCGACGCGGCGGGCCTCACCTTCGACGCAGTCGCCGCCGCCAAGGAGCGCGGTACCGATGTGGTTCTTATCGATACTGCCGGACGTTTGCAGAATCGCAGCGAGCTGATGGGCGAATTGCAAAAAATCGTCCGCGTCATCAAGAAAGTCGATGACAGCGCACCGCACGCCGTTGTGCTCGTCCTCGACGCCACCGTCGGACAAAATGCTTTGTCGCAGGTCGAGATCTTCAAGAGGGATATTGGCGTTACTGGCCTGGCCATGACCAAGCTCGACGGCACCGCGCGCGGTGGCATTCTCGTTGCCATCGCCGCCAGGTTCCAAATGCCCGTGCACTATATCGGCGTCGGCGAGACGGTCGAGGATCTGGCGCCGTTCTCCGCTCGCGATTTCGCCCGCGCCATCGCCGGACTGTCGCCGGCATCATCGTAACAAGCACAAGCCCGATGCCCGAACGCCCGCAGCTCAATCCATTGCTAAAGCTTGTGCTCGATCTCGGGCCGCTCGTGCTGTTCTTCGCCGCCAATACGCGCTTCGGCATTTTCGTCGCCACGGCGGTTTTCATGGTCGCGGTGCTTGCCGCCTTGTTGGTGTCATACGCGGTGACGCGCCGGCTGCCGATCATGCCGGTGGTCACTGCGATCATCGTCGTCGTGTTCGGCGGCCTGACGCTGATCCTGCACGATGCGACCTTCATCAAGGTCAAGCCGACCATCATTTATGCGCTATTCGGCGCCGTCCTGATCGGCGGCCTCTTCTTCAACAAGCCGTTGCTCGGCGTCGTATTCGACTCGTTGTTTCATTTAAGCGATGAGGGCTGGCGCAAATTGACGCTGCGCTGGGCGATCTTCTTTTTGGCGCTGGCCGTGCTCAACGAGATTGTCTGGCGCAATGTCTCGACCGACACCTGGGTGACATTCAAGGTATTCGGCGTGGTGCCGTTGACATTGCTGTTCGGTGCACTGCAAGCGCCGCTGCTTAAGCGGTACGCCGCCGAGCCAGCGGAGTGACGATCACGATCCCGCGGCGAGCGCCTTCTCGATCTGCGGCTTGAGGGTCGATTCGAAATTCTCCGGCGTGATCGGGCCGACGAGCTTATAGGCGATGCGTGCGTCTCGCCCGATGACAAAAGTCTCCGGTACGCCATAGACGCCCCATTCGATCGCGGCCCGGCCGTTGTGATCGGCGCCAGCGGCGGCGAAGGGATTACCATACCGGCCGAGAAACCGCCGCGCATTGTCGGCGTCGTCTTTGTAATTGATGCCGATCAGACGGAGCCGCGAATCCTGCGCCAGCCGCATCAAAAGCGGCGCCTCGTCATGGCATGGCACGCACCACGATGCCCAGACATTCACGACCGTAACCGTGCCGTTGAAGCTTGCCGGGTCGAGGCCGGGAACCGCCGCGTCGTCTCGCTTTAATCCGGCGACCGGCGGCAGTGTCGTTTGCGGTATTGGATGGCCGATCAGCGCCGAGGGAATAAGTGACGGATCGCCGGCATTGAGTCGGACCAGAAACAGGGTGGTAAGTCCGATAAACAGGATGAGCGGCACCAGGACGATAAACCGGCGCGGGTGCATCTTCCTGTCCTTGCTTGCGATCTCGTTCATGCATCCTCGGTGGCCGTTTGTCCGGCCGACTCGCGCACCGGTGCGGATCGGCGCGCGATCCCTTGCGCTTCCAGTTCGGCAAGGATCCGGCGCTGCATGCGGTAATCGAGCGTGACCCACGCGATCAGCGCGCCAATCACGATGATGCAGGCGCCGTAAGCGGCGCCAATGAAGCCGATATGGGCCGTCGCTTGCATCGTCAACCCACTGCGCTCGCTTGCAACAAACGCAGCGTCCGCACGCGCCGGCGCAAAATCTCGTTGCGCATTGCCGCCAAGAGCAGCGTCACGAACAGCAATGTAAACGCCGCTGCCATGAGCAACAGCGGCACCAGGATTGTGGGGTGGATGGTCGAGCCACCGAGCCGAAAAACGGAAGCGCCTTGGTGCAGCGTGTTCCACCAATCGACCGAGAATTTGATGATCGGCAGATCGACAGCGCCGACGAGGGTGAGGATCGCCACGGCACGCGCGGCGCGCGAGGTGTCCTCAACCGTACGCCAAAGCGCAATGACACCGAGGTAAAGAAGAAACAGGATCAATTCCGAAGTCAGGCGCGCATCCCATACCCAATAGGTACCCCATTCGGGCCGTCCCCACAGCGAGCCGGTGACCAGACAGAGCAGTGTGAAGGCAGCGCCGAGCGGTGCTGCCGCTTTGGCGGCAACATCGGCCAGCGGATGGCGCCAGACGAGCGTGCCGAGTGCGGCGACTGTCATCAGCGCCCAGCACAACATCCCGAGCCAAGCCGACGGCACGTGCAAAAACATGATCTTGACGGTCGCGCCCTGCTGATAATCGTCAGGCGCAAGCACCGCTCGATAAATCGCGATCGCGAACAAGAGGACGGTCGCGCCGCCGAGCCATGGAATGGTGAGGCTCGCGGCATGCAAGAAGCGCGAAGGATTGGCGAGTTCGGCGACGCGCATCGGCAATGTCCTGTCCAGGCTTCTCACTAAATCACTTCGTCGCGCCGGCACAATGCGTGTGTTTGCACGGCGCTCTCATTCACTGTCCAGCCGCAACGCTGCCGCGGCGGCGAAAGGTCCGATCACGAGACTGGCCAATGTCAGCGCGCACAAGACCGTGAACGGCGTTCCGAACGGCACCGGGCCAGCCACCGCGGCATTGGCGGCGGCGACGCCGAAAATCAATACCGGCACCGTCAACGGCAGCACGATGATCGCGACCAGCAATCCGCCGCGCCGCAATGTCACCGCGATCGCGGCGCCGATGAGGCCGATGAAGGTGAGCGCCGGCGTGCCGACGAGGAGCGTGAGCACTACGCCGGCTTGCGCCCCCTCGTCGATACCGAGGAACAGGCCGAGCAGTGGCGCGGCGATGACCAATGGCACAGCAGTGGTCAGCCAGTGAGCGAGGCCCTTTGCCGCGACCACGAGCTCCAAGGGAGCGCGGCCGGTGAGGATCAGATCGAGCGAGCCGTCCTCGTGATCGCTGGCAAATAAGCGATCGAGCGCAAGCAGGCTGGCCAAGAGCGCCGCGAGCCACAGGATTGCGGGGCCGATGCGCTTGAGCAAAGCGAGATCCGGCCCGATGGCGAATGGCGTTAGAGTGACCACAACCAGAAAGAACAACACGCCGATCAGCGCACCGCCGCCGACACGGACGGCAATGCGCATATCGCGCACCAGGAGAGCGCTGAGGGGGGTCACGGTGCGGCCTCCGCGGGCTCAAGTGCCTCCGTAGCGCGGGAGCGATTTTTTTGATCGAGCGACAATTCCTGCGCGGCGCTCAACTCGAGTTCGCCATGCGTTGCTGCAACAATTAGGCCGCCTTCGGCGAGATGCGATTGCATGAAGCCGGCAAGCCGCGCCTTGCCGGCGGTGTCGAGCGTGCTGGCCGGCTCGTCGAGGAGCCAGATCGGCCGTTTGACGGCGAGGAGCCGCGCGATCGAAAGACGCCGGCGCTGGCCGGCCGAGAGATAAGCCGCGGGCAAAGCTGCAATAGCGCTAAGCCCGACCGCTTCCAGCGCTTCATGCACTCTGATGGCACGGTCGCCGAAAAAGTCGGCCCAAAATTGCAGGTTCTCGAAAACCGAAAGCGATGGTTTCACGGCGTCCTGGTGACCGAGATAGTGCGCCTGTTCGGCGATAGTTAGTTCGGCATCGCCGCCGTCGAGCCAAAGCCGCCCGCCCCCTGGTCGAATAAAGCCGCCGACGATCCGCAGCAGCGACGATTTCCCCGCGCCATTGCGGCCGGTCACGGCTAGAGCCTCGCCGCGTTCCAGCCGAAAGCTGACGCCGGAGAAGACCTCCCGGCCGCCGCGGCGGCAGGCCAAATCGACGGCGTTTAAGCGCATCGCTGCAATCCCAGCTGCAATCCAAAGTGGCAAGGCGGGAGCGGCCTTGCGCCCAGGTTTTGTAAACCGTTTTGCGAGTGGTTTTGTTGAGATAAGGCCATGCGCGGCATCATAGCGGACCATTTCTTGCCGAACTGGCACAAGCCAATAAAAGCCCCTATAAGCCGCGACACTGGGTGGCGGCGCGCTCCCGCCGCTGCCGCGCCCGGCCCCTCTTCGTCCCTGCCCCACACGCGGGGGAATAAGGAGGGATTGTCGGCCATCTCGGCCTCGATGACCTGTGCATTGCGTCGGCTCAAGCCGGCAGAATGGAAAACATCATGGATTTCGTCGATAGCTTCAAATGCCTCCGGCCGCTGAAGGTCGGCTCCAAAACCTATGCATATTTCAGCCTGCCGGCGGCGGAGAAAAACGGTTTGAAAGGAATTTCGCGCCTGCCGTTTTCGCTCAAGGTGCTTTTGGAAAACCTGCTGCGCAATGAAGATGGGCGCTCCGTAACCAAAGAGGACATCCAGGCGGTTGCGCAATGGCTGAAGGACCGAACCTCTGACCGCGAGATCGCTTTCCGCCCCGCGCGCGTCCTAATGCAGGACTTCACTGGTGTTCCCGCGGTTGTGGATCTCGCTGCCATGCGCGACGCCATGGACCATCTTGGCGGCGAGGCGACCAAGATCAATCCCCTCGTTCCGGTCGATCTCGTCATCGATCATTCGGTGGCTGTCAATTTCTTCGGCCACCGCGATTCTTTCAAGCGTAACGTCGAGGAGGAATACAAGCAGAACCAGGAACGCTACCGGTTCCTGAAATGGGCGCAGATGTCATTTAAGAATTTCCGCGTCGTGCCGCCCGGCACCGGTATCTGCCATCAAGTCAATTTGGAATATCTCGCGCGGACGGTTTGCAGCACCAAGGCGGCCGTCAAATTCGCCGACAAATCGGCCGCCAGCGAGATTGCTTTTCCCGACACGGTTGTCGGCACCGATTCGCATACCACGATGGTCAACGGCCTCTCGGTGCTCGGCTGGGGCGTCGGCGGCATCGAGGCCGAAGCGGCGATGCTCGGCCAACCCTATTCAATGCTGTTGCCGGAAGTGATCGGCGTTCGCCTTAACGGTAAACTCAAGGAAGGCGTCACCGCGACCGATCTGGTCCTGACCGTGACGCAGATGCTGCGCAAGCGCGGCGTGGTCGGCAAATTTGTCGAATATTTCGGCCCCGGTCTCGCCGGCTTGACCATCGCCGACCGCGCGACGCTCGGCAATATGTCACCCGAATACGGCGCGACCTGCGGCTTCTTTCCGATCGACGACGACACGCTGCGCTATTTGAGCGACACCGGCCGACCGGCGGATCGTATTGCACTCGTCGCCGCTTACGCCAAAGCGCAAAGCATGTACCGCACCAAGAATACGCCGGACCCGGTATTCACCGATGTGCTCAAGCTCGAACTGTCCTCGATCGAGCCGTCGCTCGCCGGGCCGAAGCGGCCACAAGACCGCATTGCGCTCAAAGACGTCAAAAGCGGTTTCGTCCAGGCCATGGACAGGGAATTCAACAAGGCCGGCGAGTTGGACAAGCGCGTTCCCGTCGAGGGACGCACGCACACGCTCGGCCACGGCGATGTCGTGATCGCGGCAATCACCTCGTGTACCAATACGTCCAATCCGTCGGTGATGATCGCGGCCGGTTTGCTGGCCAAGAAGGCGGTAGAGAAAGGGCTCGCGGTAAAACCGTGGGTCAAGACCTCATTGGCGCCCGGCTCGCAAGTGGTGGCGGAATATTATGAGAAGTCGGGGTTGCAGAAGCCGCTCGATGCGCTTGGGTTCAATCTGGTCGGCTTCGGTTGTACGACCTGCATCGGCAATTCCGGCCCGCTGCCCGAGGAGATTTCGGAATCCATCAACAAGAACGATCTGGTCGCCGCCGCGGTGCTCTCCGGCAATCGCAATTTCGAAGGCCGCGTGAATGCCGATGTGCGGGCCAACTATCTCGCCTCGCCGCCGCTGGTCGTCGCCTATGCGCTTGCCGGCTCGATGCAGGTCGATATCGCCAAGGCGCCGCTCGGCACCGATAAAAATGGCCGCAAGGTTTATTTGCGCGATATTTGGCCGACGAGCCGCGAGATCGCCGCGGTGATGCGCAAGAGCATCAGCAAACAGATGTTCACGCGCAAATACGCCGACGTGTTCAAGGGCGACGCACATTGGCGCAAGATCGCGGTGAAAGGCGGCCTCACTTACAAATGGGATGACCGCTCGACCTACGTGCAAAACCCGCCCTATTTCGATGGCATGCAGAAACGCAGCCAGCCGATCGAGGATATTGTCGACGCCCGGGTCCTCGGACTGTTTCTGGACTCGATCACGACCGACCACATTTCGCCGGCGGGATCGATCAAGGAAGCAAGTCCTGCTGGCGAATATCTGCGCGACCATCAGGTTCGTCCGCGCGACTTCAATCAATACGGCACGCGGCGCGGCAATCATCAGGTGATGATGCGCGGCACGTTCGCCAATATTCGAATCAAAAATCAAATGGTGCCCGGAGTGGAGGGTGGCTACACAATTCATTACCCGTCGCGTCAGCGCATGACGATGTACGACGCGGCAATGCGATACAAATCAGAGAACGTGCCGCTGGTCGTTTTCGCCGGTAAGGAATACGGCACCGGCTCCTCGCGCGATTGGGCGGCCAAAGGCACGGTACTGCTCGGCATTCGCGCGGTGATCGCCCAGTCGTTTGAGCGCATTCATCGCTCCAATTTGGTAGGCATGGGCGTTGTGCCGCTGGTGTTTGAAGAGGGCACATCGTGGCAGACGGTGGGATTGCGCGGCGACGAGCTGGTCACCATTCGCGGCTTGCACGGCGATCTCAAGCCGCATCAGCGCCTGCAAGCGGAAATTGTCGCTGCCGACGGTGGCCTCAAGCGCGTGCCGTTGATCTGCCGCATCGATACCGCCGACGAGCTCGATTACTTCCGAAACGGCGGCATTTTGCAGTACGTGCTGAGGCGGCTCGCAGCTTAGCGCGCCCAATCAATTTGCGCCCAAATGCTTTGGGCCCAAGTGCTTTGGGCCCAGGTGCTTTGGGCCCAACTGCTCAGCGCCTAACTGCTTGGGCACCTGAGCGCCCGTTGGTCAATTTTGTGGCGCTTGATGGGTTGCCATCGAGGATCCGACCGGTTCCACGCCGCTGGCCAGCGCGTTCTCCATCACCGTGAAGTGAGTGGCGAGTGAGGGGGGCGGGCGCTAGAACGGCCCTTCATCGAACGGTCACAACAAGAACGGTTACAAAAACCCCCTGAGGCGGAGGTTGGAATGGCAGGTCGCCGTGTCACGCCGGCGCTCCTCATCGCGGGTTTGGTGATTGCAAGCGTTATGACTGCTCGTGCCGGTGAGCTACGTGCGGTTCTTGAGCTGTTTACCAGTCAAGGCTGTTCGTCCTGTCCGCCGGCGGACCGGCTGGTTGGGCAACTGGCGAACGATCCCTCGCTCGTCGCATTGAGCGTTCCCATCGATTACTGGGACTATCTGGGCTGGCGCGACACGCTTGCCAGTTCCGGACATTCAGCACGCCAGCGCGCCTATGCGCGCGTCCGTGGCGATGGGCAGGTCTACACGCCGCAGATCGTAGTAAACGGCGCCGCCGACGCACTCGGCAGCGATCAAACCGCAGTTGAGCGTGCGATCGTGCAAACCGATCGGAAAGCTGGTGTGATGTCGCTGCCAGTGCTCTTATCGACGAGCGACGGCACGCTCGGCATCAACATATCTTCGGCGGACAATGTGCAGGCCCCCGCGGAAGTGTGGCTCTGCCCGCTCACTAAAGTTGTGGCGGTCGCCATCGGCCGCGGCGAAAATCGCGGACGCACCATCACCTACCACAATGTCGTGCGCAATTGGCTCAAACTCGGCAGTGTGAACGGCGTGCAATCCAGCTGGAACGTGCCGCTCTCACAGATCAAGGCCGAGGGGATCGATGCCGCCGCGGTCATGGTGCAAGAAGGCACGCACGACAAACCGGGCATTATCCTCGGCGCCGCTTTAACAGATATCAGATGACACGCGTGAGAGGTCGCTGACCTCCGATTTCCGATCTCTGACCTCTGCCATCCCTCATCTCCCTCAGAAAAGCAAAAGGCCGGCAAGACGCCGGCCCGAAACAAACGTCGCGCACAAAACTGTGGCCCGGTCCGTCCGCGCCCCGGGGGGCTGGGGGGCTGAGGAATCCGGAACACGATCCGAACCGGGCCCTGAGGCAACAGTCGGCTGTTTCGCAGGCCAGCTTGGCACGTGCTTGGCCGAAATTGGGCTGCATTATGATTCGGCTAACGAAGCCGTGATTCCCGTCGTTCAAAATGCCGCACCTCAAAATGACACGCGCTCAACACACGCAGTCTGCGCGTGAATTACAGCGCAGTCCGTCGCGGCGGCCGACGGTGTGGCGAACTCCTGCCCTGTAGAGTCAGCCGCGTAAGAGGGCTTGCCGCAGCTTGGTTCCGGCGCGATCATAAAGGTGGATGACACGAGTCCGCGAGGCGGACTCGACCGATAGGAGGCGCCGTCATGGAATTCGGCGAAGCCGATCCAAGTCAGTGGCGCGGGGACGAGCTGCGTCCGCACGTCCCCGCCAATGAAGTGACCTTTAACCGCCGCGAACTTGACCGGCTGTTACGGCTGTATGGGCGCAAAGTCGCTGCCGGCGAGTGGCGTGACTACGCAATCGACTTCTTGAAAGATCGCGCCGTATTTTCGGTGTTCCGCCGCGCCTGCGAAGTGCCGATCTACCGAATCGAGAAAAATCCAAAGCTTGCGCGCCGCCAGGGTGCGTATAGCGTTATTTCGGCAACCGGACATATCGTGCGGCGCGGCCAGGAACTCGACCGCGTGCTCGGCGCGCTCGACCGCTCGCTCCGGGTGGTGGTGTAGGAAGCTTTACCCTTCGAGGCTCGCGCTCGCGCCTCGGAGTGACGGCTTAGGCGCAGTCGCATCGCCGCCTCCAAGCGCGCGCTGCATCAGCACGGTGTCGAGCCACTTGCCGTGCTTGAAGCCGACCGAGCGCAGCGTGCCGATATGGCTGAAGCCGGCGCGTTCATGCAAGGCGATCGACCCGACTTGCGCGGAATTGCCGATGACCGCGATCATCTGCCGGAAGCCGCGCTGCTCGCTCTCGACGATGAGCTTGGCGAGCAACTGGCCGCCGATTCCTTTGCGGTGGCTGTCCGGGGCGATGTAGACCGAATCCTCGACGCTCCAATTGTAAGCCGGCCGCGCGCGATAGGAGCCGGCATAGGCGTAGCCGGCGACTACGCCCTCGATCTCGGCGGTCAGATAGGGATAACCGTTGTTGAGAAGCGCCGCTTGGCGGCGTGTCATTTCGGCTTGGTCCGGTGGCTCGATCTCGAACGTTGCGGTGCCGTTAACGACCGCATCCGCGTAAATACGAGTGATGGAAGGAAGGTCGGCAGGTGTCGCCGGACGGATGATGACTTTTTGCATTGAATGGCGAAATTGCCAGAAAGGAACTGGCCGCGAAATACCCAGAAATGGCAAACGCCCCGGATGCGCTCCGGGGCGTTCGATCGATTGTGTTCTGATGCGTTAGCGGCGATCGCCGAACAGCCGCAGCAACATCAGGAACAGGTTGATGAAGTCGAGATAGAGTCGGAGCGCGCCCATTACGGCCTTGCGGCCGCCGACCGTGCCGTCGTCCATCGGATCGTACATTTCCTTGATCGCCTGAGTGTCATAGGCGGTGAGCCCGGCGAACACGAGCACACCGATGATCGAGATCGCCCAAGAGAGCCCACTCGAATGCAGGAAAATGTTGACCAGGCTGGCGATGATGATGCCGATCAGGCCCATAAACATGAATGAGCCCACGGCGGTGAGGTCGCGCTGCGTGGTGTAACCATAAAGGCTCAGCGCACCGAAGGCCGCGGCCGAGATGAAGAACACCCGCGTGATCGATTCTCCGGTGTAGATGAGAAAGATCGACGCCAGCGACACGCCCAGCAAGCCGGCATAGACAAAGAACAGCGTAAGCGCTGTTCCGGGCTGCAGCCGGTTAATGCCGAAGCTGATCGCGAAAACGAGTCCAAGTGGAGCGAGCATCAGGATCCACAAGAGCGGGCCCTGGAATACGGCCTGGCCAAAGGCAGTCAGTTGCAAGCCGGCGCTGGTCTGCACCACTGCGGCGGAGAAAGTCAGCCAGGCGACCACTCCGGTCAGCGCCACGCCCGCGGCCATGTAGTTGTAGACGCGGATCATGTAGGCGCGCAGGCCGGCATCGATCGCGACTTGGTCCGTGCGATAGCCGGTCCGGGCGGTCGCGTAATTCCGATCAAAGTCGGACATGGAAGTACCCCTGTTTTACCCCGGCACGGCGGCCGGGTCTGGCATCCGGCACAAGCCGGAATTGGTGTGGTAAGAATCTAGTGCGAAAGGGCAGCGCGCGCCAGATGGGCGGAAAGCGATATTTTTTAGACTCATTACAAAGCTTTCATGGTCTTTAAGAGGCGGAAAGAGTGCTTTTCCCGGCTGCTGCGTCGTCCGGGGAAAGATCAAAGATTGCGCAGCACTTGTGCCGGCTTGCGGCTGAGCGCCCCGAAGGTGCCGGCAAGACCGATCACGACCGTCGCGATCAGCGCCGCAGCGGCCGTTTCGATTGCGGCGCCGGGGATCCATTCGAACGGAATTTCCATGACGCCATCAACGACGAAATACGCAGCGAGCGTGCCTGCCGCGATAGCGAAAATCGCCGTGGCAAGGCCGATCAGCAGATATTCGAGCGCGTAGGCGGCCGTCAGCTGCACTCGCGTCGCGCCCAAAGTTTTCAGCACCACGGCGTCATAAATGCGAAAGCGCTGGCTTGCCGCGAGCGCGCCGCCGAGCACCAGGGCCGCCGCCACCAGCGTAATCGCGCTGGCGCCGCGCAGCGCCATCACCAGCTTGCCGACCAGCGCGTCCACTGCGTCGAGCGCATCTTTCACCCGCACCGCGGTGACGGTTGGAAAGGCTCCGGCAAGCGCTCTGATGATCGTCGCTTCTTCGGTTGTCGTGCCGCCGTCGGCGAAGGTGAGTGTGGCGATATCGCTGTGCGGGGCGCCATCGAAAATGCCGGGCGAGAACACCAGCACGAAGTTGATGCCGAGATTTTCCCAATCGACCGCACGCAGGTTCGCAATCCGCGCTGTCACGTTGCGGCCAAGAACGTTGACGGTGATCGTGTCGCCAATCTTCAGGTCGAGGTCGTGGGCGCTTCTGCTTTCCAGCGAGACCAGCGGCTCACCGGAATAGGAAACACCCCACCATTGCCCGGCGACGATGCGCGAACCGGGCGGGACCGCGCGCGCATAGGTTATCCCGCGATCGCCGCTCAGCACCCAGCGCGAACGGTCGGGCGGCTTGAGCTCATCGGCATTGACGCCGTTGGCGGCGACGATGCGGCCGCGCAGCATCGGCACCCGTTCGAGCTTTGCCCCCGGCGCCCGTTCGGCGATGAACGTATCGAAACGCTCGGCCTGCGCCGCCGGTATATCGACGAAGAAAAACGACGGCGCCTTGTCGGGGAGCGCAGCAGCGAATTCGCGATGCAGATTGCCCTCGATCTCAACGAGCGTCACCAGCATCGCGAGCCCGAGCCCGAGCGAGAGCATCACGCTCGGCGTTAATGCACCGACACGATGGATGTTGCCGATCGCAAGCCGAAGCACCGTCGATTTCTGGCGCGGCGCCTGTCGGGCGATCGACATCACCAGCGCGGCGACGAGGCGCAGCAGCAGGAATACCGCCGCCGCTGCGGCGAGGAAGAACGCGGCAATGCGCCGATCGTAGGTGGTGAATACGGCGAGCGCCGCAAGCACGGCGATGATGGCGGCGGTCGCAGCGATATAGCGCGCACGAGGCAATGTCCGCTCGCCTGAGACCTGATCGCGGAACAACATTGACACCGAAATGTCGTGAGCGCGTCCGAGCGGCCATAGCGAAAAAGCTAGCGCAGTGAGAAGACCGTAGGCGACCGACAATGCCAGCACGCCGGGCTCCACGACTGGGTCGACTGGCAGCGGAATCATCGCGCTAAAGAGCGAGACAATCACAAAGGGCAGCGCCGCGCCCAGTGCGGCGCCGATCAGTGCGGCCAACAAGGCGACCCCGATGATTTCAGTGCAGTAGACGGCGAAAATACCGCCGCTGGTGGCGCCGAGCGCCTTTAGCGTCGCGATCGTGTCGCGATTGCGCGCCAAATGGCTGGCGACCGCGTTGGCAACGCCGACACCGCCGACGAGCAGCGTCGCCAAGCCGACCAGCGTCAGATATTGCGAGAAACGCTCGACATTGCGTTCGAGCTGCGGCGAGGCCTTGCGGCGGCTGCGGACGTCCCAGCCAGCCTGCGGAAATTCCGTTTGCGCCTGCTTTTCCAGCGCCGCCACCGCGTCGTCACTGGCCCGTGCGTCGGGCAGCCGCAGACGATATTGCCAACGGATCAGGCTGCCGGGCTGCACCAGGCCGGTTGCGCGCAGCGCCGCCTCGCTGATCAACAGGCGCGGACCAAGGCTGATCGCCCCAGAGAGCTTGTCCGGTTCGCCGGTGAGCGCCGCGCGCAATTCAAATTCGGCATTGCCGAGCGTGATGCGGTCGCCGGTCTTCAGCCCGAGGCGCGTCAATAAAAGCGGGTCCGCGGCGGCACCGAATGCGCCGCCGCTTGGCGCCAATAAAGCGCCAAGCGGCTGCACCGGATCGGTCGTCACCGCGCCGAATAACGGATAGTGATCGTCAACGGCTTTGACTTCGACCAGCGTGCCGGGAATGCTGGGTTCGTTCGCGCTTGCCGCGTGGCTTACCAGTGGACGCGCCATTGCGCGCATGGTGGCGGCGAGTGAAACCGTGCCATGCGCGTCGAGAAAGGCGCGTTCGCTCGCGTCGGCTTCGCGTTGAATAAGCGAGAAGGCGAGATCGCCGCCGAGGATGAGGCGGCCGGTCTTGCCGATGCCGTCGGTGAGGCTTGCAGCAACCGAGCCGACGCCGGCGATCGCCAACACGCCAAGCGCAATGCAGGCGATGAAGACGCCAAAGCCGCGCAAACCGCCGCGCAAATCGCGCCAGGCGAAGCGTGGGGCGAATCCGGCTGGCCGTCCGATGGGAAAGCGTGTGGCCGGCGCTGTTCGGGGATCGAATGTGATCGTCATTGTGCAACTATCATCTGCAACGGTTATGCGATATCGCTCACCCCGTTTCGGTTCGCTGCGCGTGCCGGCTCCTCGATGCGTCCCGAACGCATATGCAGCACGCGATTGCAGCGCGCGGCGAGCGCCGCATCGTGCGTCACCAAAACCAGAGTGGTGCCGCGCTGGCTGTGACCGCGGAACAGAAGTTCGATGATGTCACGCCCGGTCGCCTCGTCGAGATTGCCGGTCGGCTCATCAGCGACGATGATGGCTGGATCGGGCGCGAGCGCGCGGGCGAGCGCGACCCGCTGTTGCTCGCCTCCGGAAAGCTCGGCGGGATAATGCCTGGCGCGTTGCGCCAGTCCGACGGCGGCGAGTTCGCGTTCGGCTTTTGCCTGGGCGTCGCGAATGCCGGCGAGTTCGAGCGGCACCGCGACGTTCTCGATCGCCGTCATGGTTGGAATCAAGTGAAACGCCTGAAAAACGATGCCGATGTTTTTACCGCGAAATCGCGCCAGCCGATCTTCGTCCAGCGCCACGAGATCCTGCCCGGCGACGACGACTAAACCGCCATCCGGCCGCTCCAATCCCGTCATCACCATCAGCAGAGTAGACTTGCCCGAGCCGGAAGGGCCGAGTAGGGCAACGGCTTCGCCACGACCTATATGAAGATCGATGTCTCGTAGAATATGCACACGCGCGGCGCCGCGCCCGAGCGAGAGGTTGACCCCGCCGAGCGTCACAGCTTCGCCGGCTAGGACTTGCTGCCCGGAAATGTCGTTCATGGCTCCAACCGTCTCGGCGCGTGGGGCCGATCGGCTCCGTTCCAATGCAAGGTGGTGGTCTGCGGCATGCCGGCGCTCATATGGGTGGCGGCGGGCTTTCTACCAAATCGCGGCGCTTTGTAGTCTCTTGTTCTTTGCCGCCACTACCGCGCCTTTCGCAGAGGCACAGACCCCGATTCATGTGGTTGCGTTCGGCGATTCGTTGACGGCCGGCTTGGGACTGGCCGCCAAGGATGGGTTTGTGCCTCGCTTGCAGGCGGCGCTCGCAGCGCAAGGATTAAGCGTCGAGATTGCCAATGCCGGCGTATCCGGCGATACCGCGGCTGATGGGCTTGCGCGGCTCGACTGGTCGGTCCCGGTCGGGACCGACGCCGTCATTGTCGAACTCGGCGCCAACGACATGCTGCGCGGGCTCGATCCGCAGATCACGCGCGCCGCACTCGATGCCATTTTGGCGCGATTGGCGCAGCGTCGCATTGCGATCATGCTTTGCGGCATGAAAGCCGCGCCGAATCTTGGGGCCGACTACGCGCAAGCCTTTGAGCGCATTTATCCCGAACTCGCGGCGAAATATGGCGTGCCCCTTTACTCGTTCTTTCTTGATGGCGTGGCCGCCGACCGGACGCTGATCCAGCACGATGGCCTGCATCCGAACGCCGCCGGCGTCGGCATCATCGTGCAGCGGATTTCGCCCAAAGTTGAGGAACTCATCACCCGTGTTCGCGCACAAAAACAAACGTGAGGGTTGCGCAGGCGCGGCAATCACCCCATTCTCCCATTATTGCGAATCGCCGGGTGAAAAGCCGTAAAGAGCGTATCCGAAGGCCCGGCCTGTCACTTCTGCGCGGAGGTTATTATGCCCCGCTTGTTCACCGGAGTTGAGCTCCCGCCGGCAGTGGGCCGATCGCTGGCCACGATGCGCGGCGGCTTGCCGGGTGCGCGATGGATAGACCCGGAGAACTATCATCTCACGCTGCGTTTTATCGGCGACATCGACGACGCTTTGGCGCGCGAAATTGCCGGCGTGCTTGGCCGCGTTCATCGCCCAGCTTTCGACCTTCGTCTTGACGGCCTCACATCGTTTGGTGGCCGCAAGCCGCGCGCCGTGGTTGCCGCCGTCGCGCCGGTCACCCCGCTGATGGAGCTGCAATCCGAGCACGATCGGCTTCTGCAGCGTCTCGGACTTGAACCGGAAGGACGCAAATACACGCCGCATGTCACGCTGGCGCGCTTGCGCGATTCCTCGAGCCATCAGGTCGCCGAATATCTGGCGGCGCGCGCGCATTACCGCTCCGCGCCGTTCGAAGTCGCGCGCTTTGTCCTGTTCTCTTCGCGCGCCTCGGTTGGCGGCGGACCGTATGTCGTCGAGGAAGCCTATCCGCTCGATGGCCATGACGTGAGACGCGTTCAACGCGTCGGCTAAAGCGAAACGATTCTTACGTTAATTCGGTATTTCGCTTTAGCTTGTTGTTTGAGCATGATCTTTTCGGAAAACCGGTACCCACTTTTCCGGATCATGCTCCAGGTCCGATTCACTGCGCTCATGCGCGCAGCATCCGCGATTGCAGATCGAGCATAGCGGTGGCGAAGCCGTGGCTGTCCGACATCACCTCGCGCATCAGCGACAGTGGTGTCGGCCGCGACGATTCGACCTCGCCGACCACGCTTTCGAAGTCGAATGAAAGCTCGGCGTCGAATTTGCGCGCGAGCTGCTGCATACGCCGATTGTCCGCAAGGCAGGCCATGTGCAGGAGGCGAAAGCCGCGGTTGCGCGCAGCGAGCAAAGTCCGGCGCAGCAGTGCCGAACCGACGCCGTGACTCTGCCACGGTTTTTCGACGCTGATCGCCGCTTCGGCCTCGCGCGGAAAGCGCGCGCCGAGCGGACGCAATTCCGCCGCGCCCCGCAACATGCCGCCGACAAAGAAACCGTGCACGACCGTATCCAAGCCGGTCGTGAGGTCGACGTAGTTGCGGAGGAATTCATCAGATACGCCGCCGGAAAACCGGTTGCGCCGACTCTGCGGATCGAGCCGCAGCAAATGGTTGCGGTATTGGGCGGTTTCTCCGATCCACAGCTTACGGACTACGCCGCCGTCGGGAAGGATTTCCTTCATTGGGTCTCCTGACATTTTCGTCGACAAGACCCTTCTTTGGTTCGCTTCCTCCCGGAAAGCGCGCGAGCGCAGCGAATAATTCGTGCGCTCGGAGAATCACATCCTCATCTTGTGCCGTGTCAGCAAATTGGCAAGGCGAAGGATTGAGCAACATGCCTATATTCCGTATACGCATGGCTCCCGACGCATTTGCGACGGATTGTTGACGAGCGAAAACTTGCAGTGAACACCTGTAATGAAGCCCTGCGCCTGGCCAATCGTCCGCAACGGCGCCCGCCCTGAGCGTTAATCCCGCCCTAAATACGAAATTCATGGTTCAATTCTGGGAATACTGATGGCGGGCTCCGTCGCAACACGTTACGCCGGTAATCTCGCCGCCGGCCGCATCGAGCGTGACGATGCGCAGCTCGCTGTTGTTAAAAAACTGTCGCAACTGGAAGCGCGGATTTCCGAGCATCGGCCCGCGCGAAATTCCTCGCCGCTCGGCTGGCTGTTTGCAAGCCGCGAGCAGGCACAGCCGCCGATCAAGGGCCTCTATATCTACGGCGACGTCGGACGCGGCAAGACGATGTTGATGGACCTGTTTTTTGAGAGCAGTCCGGTGAGGCGAAAACGCCGCGCGCATTTTCACGAGTTCATGCTCGACGTTCACGAGCGCATTTACCTCATCCGGCAGAAAATGAAGTTCGGCGAACATGCCGACGAGGACCCGATCAGAATGGTTGCCGACGAACTGGCGGCGGAGGCGTGGCTGCTCTGCTTCGACGAGTTTCATGTCACTGACATTGCCGACGCGATGATCCTCGGCCGACTATTCGCGCAGCTGTTCGAACGCGGCATCGTCGTCGTCGCGACCGCGAATGTGCCGCCCGACGAGCTTTACAAGGACGGGCTCAACCGCGCTCTGTTCCTGCCCTTCATCGCGATGCTAAACGCGCGCATGGACGTGGTGCGGCTTGCCGCCCGCACCGATTTTCGCCTGGAAAAGCTCGCCGGTCAGCCGGTCTGGTATGTGCCGGACGATGCGCAAGCCGATGCGGCGCTCGACCAAGCCTGGCGGCGGCTCAGCGGCGGCGAGCCTGGCAGCGCGCAGGAAATACCGCTGAAGGGACGATCGATTCACGTGCCGCGCGCGTTCATGGGGGTGGCGCGGTTCACATTTCGGGATTTGTGCGAAGAGCCGCTCGCCGCCGCGGATTATTTGCGCATCGCGCGCGAGTTCCACACCATTATTCTCGATCACGTTCCGGCCATGACGTACGACGACGGCAATGCCGCCAAGCGCTTTATCATTCTGATCGACACGCTCTATGACATGAACGTCAAGTTGATCGCATCCGCGGCCACCGCGCCGGAGGCGCTGTATCGTGCTGATGAAGGATTTGAAGCCCGCGAATTCAAGCGCACGGCTTCGCGTCTCGTCGAGATGGGCGCGCAATCTTACCTGGCGCGCCCGCACGGCGCCGGACATGCGCGCATATCGGGCTCGTCGGCGGGGATTGTGGAAACCTAGAGCAATATAAAATCGCTTCTTTATTGCGCGCCGACGGGACCGGCCCGAAATCGCCGGTCCGATTTCAGATAGAGCGCGGCGGCGGGCAGCGCTTTGTCCAGGTTGGCAGCGAGGCCGCGGCTTGTGACCGCGCCGATGCTCGCCGTCACCATTTGGATAGCCATCACGAACGGTGTCGTCAGAAACATCGTCCAGCCTAAGGCCTAGCCAAACTGCGCACCGCCTTGGGATAAGTGGCGATGCCGCTCGGAGCGTCATCGGCGGCGCCGGTCACGAGCCCAGGTCCAAACATCTGGAATAAACGCTTTGCCGACCAGATCATCGATCCGGTGCGTGAGGTAACGCTGTTCATTATGCTTGCCATTGTTCGAGCAGCTCGCTGGCGCAGCCTGTCATTTCGTCTCGTCGAATCGTGTGCAGTCTGCTTTCGTTCCCGCGCCGGCCGCCCACGCTCACACTTGAACGGCTCATCCGAAACGGCTAATGACCCCCAGCCCGGCCTTTCCTAGCAAAATAAGGACATTTTTCTGATGCCGCGAAACAAGATCGCATTGATCGGTTCGGGCCAAATCGGCGGCACCTTGGCTCACCTGATCGGCCTTAAGGAGCTCGGTGACGCCGTGTTGTTCGACGTTGCCGAGGGCGTGCCGCAAGGCAAGGCGCTCGACCTTGTCCAGTCATCGCCGGTTGAGGGTTTTGATGCCCGCTTTGCCGGCACCAATTCTTACGAAGCGATCGAAGGGGCGGCAGTATGCATCGTTACCGCCGGCGTGCCGCGCAAACCCGGCATGAGCCGCGACGATCTGCTCGGCATCAATTTGAAAGTGATGGAGCAGGTGGGCGCGGGGATTAAAAAATATGCGCCGAACGCCTTCGTCATCTGCATTACCAATCCGCTCGATGCCATGGTCTGGGCGTTGCAGAAGTGCTGCGGCTTGCCCAAAACGATGGTGGTTGGCATGGCCGGCGTGCTTGATTCGGCGCGCTTTCGCTACTTCTTGGCCGATGAATTCAATGTCTCGGTCGAGGACGTCACGGCTTTCGTCTTGGGCGGCCATGGCGACACGATGGTGCCACTGGTGCGCTATTCGGCCGTTGCCGGCATACCGCTTCCCGATCTAGTCAAGATGGGTTGGACGACGCAGGCGCGCATTGATGAGATCGTCGAGCGCACGCGCAATGGCGGTGGCGAGATCGTGAGTTTGCTTCGCACCGGCTCGGCCTATTACGCGCCGGCCTCCTCGGCGATTGCCATGGCGGAGAGCTATCTGCGCGACAAGAAGCGCGTGCTTCCTGCGGCTACCTGGCTCAACGGTGAGTATGATCTCAAAGACCTTTATGTCGGCGTGCCCGTCGTGATCGGCAGCAAGGGAGTCGAGCGGATCGTTGAGATCGAACTCAACAGCGGCGAGCGCACGATGTTCGAGAAATCAGCGCAGGCGGTGCAGACGCTGATCGACGCCTGTAAGAGGATCGCGCCCGATCTGGGAAAATAAATTCTTCGTCACCCTGACGCGGCCGGCGACATTCGGTCGAGCATTCGAATGAACATCCACGAATATCAGGCCAAGGCGATATTGCGGGAATTCGGCGTGCCGGTGCCGCGCGGCATTGCCGCATTCACGGCGCCTGAGGCGGAAAAGGCCGCCAACGAACTCGGCGGGCCGGTCTGGGTGGTCAAGGCGCAAATTCATGCCGGCGGCCGCGGCAAAGCCGGCGGCGTCAAGGTCGTTAAGTCCATCGCCGAGGTCAAACGCGAAGCCGAACGGATGCTCGGCTCCATCCTGGTGACGCATCAGACCGGACCCCATGGTCGGCAAGTCCGCCGCGTCTACATCGAGGAAGGCTCAGCGATCGAGCGCGAATATTATCTCTCCGCTCTGGTCGATCGTTCTGCCTCGCGCGTCGCCTTCGTTGCCTCGACCGAGGGCGGCATGGACATCGAAGAGGTGGCGCGAAAGACGCCGGACAAGATCGTGAGTTTTTCAGTGGATCCGGCAACCGGCCTCATGCCGCATCACGCGCGCCACGTGGCGCAGGTCCTCGGCTTCGGCCGCGAGCTGAGCAAACAAGCCGAGGACATGTTGCCGAAGCTCTACCGGGCTTTTCTGGCAAAGGACATGAGCCTCCTTGAGATCAATCCGCTGGTCGTAACCAAGGCAGGCCAGCTTATCTGTCTCGATGCCAAGATTGGCTTCGACGACAATGCGCTCTACCGCCATCCCGACGTGATGGCATTGCGGGACGTCAACGAGGAAGACGAAAAAGAGATTGAAGCCTCGCGCTACGATCTCAACTATGTCGCGCTTGACGGCACGATCGGCTGCATGGTCAACGGCGCCGGGCTGGCGATGGCGACCATGGACATCATCAAGCTTTACGGCGAGACACCAGCCAATTTTCTGGATGTCGGCGGCAGTGCGACCAAAGAGAAGGTCGCGGCCGCTTTCAAGATCATCACCTCGGATCACAACGTGAAAGGCATCCTCATCAACATTTTCGGCGGCATCATGAAATGCGACGTGATCGCCGAAGGCGTGGTTGCGGCGGTGAAGGAAATCGGTTTGCGCGTGCCGCTGGTGGTGCGGCTCGAAGGCACCAATGTCGAGCTCGGCAAAAAAATAATTGCCGAGTCCAACCTCAACGTCACTTCGGCCGACGATCTCGACGATGCCGCCCAGAAGATCGTCGCCGCGGTGAGGAAGGCGTAAGCGTCGGGTCGAGCTGATGTCCATCCTGATCGATAGAAACACCAAGGTGATCTGCCAGGGCTTCACCGGCAAGAACGGTACCTTCCATTCCGAGCAGGCGATCGCCTACGGCACCAAAATGGTCGGCGGCACCACGCCCGGCAAAGGCGGCGCCACGCATCTCGGCCTGCCGGTGTTCGATACCGTCATTGAGGCGCGCGAGCGGACCGGCTGCGACGCCAGCGTCATCTATGTGCCGCCGCCGGGCGCGGCCGATGCGATCTGCGAATCGATCGCGGCGGAAATCCCACTCATCATCTGCATCACCGAAGGCATCCCAGTCGCCGACATGGTGAAGGTCAAACGGGCGCTCTGCGGAGCGCGGTCGCGCCTGATCGGGCCAAACTGTCCTGGCGTCATGACCGCCGGTGAGTGCAAGATCGGCATCATGCCGGCGAATATTTTCAAGCCGGGCAAAGTTGGCATCGTGTCGCGTTCCGGCACGTTGACTTATGAAGCGGTGTTCCAAACGACGGAGGTGGGTCTTGGCCAGACCACCGCGGCCGGCATCGGCGGCGATCCGGTGAAAGGCACCGATTTCATTGAGATCCTCGAAATGTTTCTCGGCGACGATCAAACCGAGGCGATCATCATGATCGGTGAGATCGGCGGCTCATCGGAGGAGGACGCCGCGCAGTTTCTCAAGGATGAAGCCAAGCGCGGCCGCAAAAAGCCGATGGTCGGCTTCATCGCCGGGCGGACCGCGCCGCCCGGCCGCCGCATGGGCCATGCCGGTGCCATCATCGCTGGCGGCAAGGGCGGCGCCGAATCCAAAATCGCCGCTATGGAAGAAGCGGGCATCAAAGTCGCACCATCGCCGGCGCGGCTCGGCAAGACACTCGCGGAACTATTGGCCAGGAAGCACTAGCGCGGTACATCGCGGGTCGTCGCCACAATGTCTCGTCGAAGGCATCTAACGAATTGGTCCGGTCGCGAATGACAGACGCAGTTCGTAATGCCCGGGCCTGGCTGGCGCGGCGCGACGTGCTCGTCGCGGGGGCGATCATTGCCGTCAGCATCGCTATTCGGCTTCCTTTCGTTCTGATCCCGCCGGCTCCGAGCGGGCTTAATACTGTGGACGAGCTTGCTCTGGCGCTTTCTGTTGTCGATCGCTGGCTCGGGCTGCCGCCGATCAATTTGTGTTGGCCCGGTCTGCCGCTCCAATTTTTCACCTTCGTCGTCTTCGCGCCCGAATTTTTGTGGTCGATTGCAACCGATCGCAGCTTGGTGGGACTTAGCGATACGGTCGCTCGTCACTACGACGATCCGAGCTCCTTGATCCTGACGATGCGCCTGATTTCGAGCATCGGTGGTGCAGTGGCGGCGCTGTTTGCTTATCTGATCGTGCGGAAGTTGGTTAAGGATACGTTTGCCGCGCTTGCCGCCGCACTCATTGTTACTTTTCTGCCGATTTCCATGCAGCAATCATTGATCGGCACCAACGATATGGTTGCTGCCATGGCGGCTGCATACGGGCTTATCAGCACGCCAGCGAAGCCGATATTGGTAGGATTAGCGAGCGCGGCCGTCGTTGCGACCAAAGTTCCGTTGGCAGTTTGGCTGGTGCCGGTGTTTGTGGGTGGCGCCATTTTTCTCTATCAGCAACAAGGTGGTCGGGCGCTCCTCACCGCGACTGCTCGCTGCCTGGGCGCCGGCATCATCGGTCTCATTTCGTTTGATCCATATCTGTGGCTTGAGCCAGTCCGATCGATCAAGGCCGTGGTCGCCAATGTTCTCGCCCACGCCAACAGCTCCGTGCCCGACATTCGGGTTTTCTCAGCGGTCGTTCCAGGCAGAGTCGTCCTACTCTGCCTGATCGCTGGCACCATCGTTGCCACAGTCATGGCGTGGAAGAACGATCGCTGGCGATCAGCGCTCATCGCGCTTGGCGTGATGGTTGCTGGACTATTCGTTTTTTTCTGGCACAGCGGTTTCGACTATTGGCGCTATATGCTAGGTGCGCTTGTTCCCGGCGTGGTCCTGTTCGCCATCCTATGCGCTGGTGGACGCGGCATTCTGTTCGCCTCGTCGCTTGCCGCGATCGCGCTCGGACTTGGCGCCATCGAGCTATTTGATCAGGTGCAAATGCGGAAAGGCACTGCACCAATCCTTTCCGCAACGGTCGAGGCCATGTGCCAGCGGGGCGACACGATATGGATGTACGATGGAAGGGCGGACAAGGCGGTGGCGCTGAGAGACTGGTTGACGGCCGCCAAAGTGAACCCTATCGCTGCCGAAGCGCTCCAAACCGACTTTGACGAAGAAGAACAAGTCCATCTCGCGCGCTGGCGGGCGATGGCGGCAGTCGACGATTCGCCCCTGGTTTGCCCATTCCATTTTTTCCGCTATTCGGGCGAGACGAACGCCGATGGATCGGGTGGTTATGTGCGCGGCGCGTTCACCGACAAATCTTTACGCGATGTTCGAGCCGCTCTTGATCGCTTAAGCAATGCTGAAATCATTGATGTAATTGGTCCCGCCGAGGCGCTCGCGGGGTTAAAACCAATGCGGTCTGCTGGGAGCGGGCTGGACGTCGTTACCAAAGGCGCAGCGAATTGACCCGTAAAGTTCAAGCCACCGGTGCCGCGTTACTGGCGTAACGCCGCACACCCTTGACGAGGCGGGACACCTCCATCGAGGTCAAGAGCATCGCAGCGCGACTCGTCAGCATCAAAAATGCGAAGCACAAGATCAAGACCAAGGCCTGGACAGCCAGTAATGTCAAAAAGCTGATTACCGAGGTGGCCCAATTCGGAAAAGCAAGTGTTGTGAAAAAGCGAAGACACGCAACAACAACACTTCCGATGACGCACAGCGAGCCGACGACCGCGGCGCCGATCAATAGTCGAGAAAATAACACGTCGGAAAATACCGAAAGAGCTCCAATCGCGTGGGTTACCAGCGCCGGAACATTCATTTGCGAGGAGCCAAAATACCGCCGTCCCCGGGTCGTTGGCACTTCGGTGATCGGGAGACGGGTTCGAAGTAATGTCGCGGCGACGTGATGGATGAGTTCGGGTCGGCTCAAGATCGAGGGCAATAAAGTTGCCGGTATGAGCAAAAAATTTCCAAACGAAATTGTGTGTCCAGTGAATACTCTGAAAATTGCGCGATATAGTCCATAGGATACTCGAAAGATGAGAGACTCCGACCGTTTCGTGCGTTGTGCCGCGATCACGTGGTCTGGTTGATTTCGCCAGGCGGCGACCAATTTGACGGCGTCGCGCGGTTCGTCTTCGCCGTCCGCGTCCATGATCAGAACGGCAGTGAAAGCCTTATGCTGCTGGGCGTAGTGGAGGCCGGCGGTAATCGCCATCTGGTGTCCGACGTTCACGCCCAAATCCACGATGGTGATTTCAGAAATCACATCATGCGTCGCCGAATTCTTGATCTGAAAATGCTCAAATTCGGTCGAAGCGTCGTTGACAAGGATGATGTCGAGCGTACCGCCGCTTCCGCGAAACGCATCAGCCAAATTGTCGAGCAGGCGCGGTAGCGCCGCCCAATCGTTGAAAATCGGCATTACGAGGCAGATCGCCGATTTGTCGGCGCGGACATCCATTGCATAATTCTCACGTGAGCGATCCGACGCCCCACCGGCACGCTAGCAAATTCAGGGAATAGGAAGAGGCGAAATTTAATCTTGCTCAGTTGCTACAACCGGCATGTGAGCTAAAGATTGAAAAATAGTTCACTTCTTGTCTTTTGCCCGCTACGACGAGCGATTAAATAGGGCTAGAAAGGAAACATCCCTGGCCGGCTCTTGCGCTTCCTCCTCCGGCAGGGCGGCCACTTCACTGGCAATTTAATCCCGTCCGTTCGGTCGCTTGAAGGTTCCTCATGTCTCGTCAGGATGCGAATGCTGCTTTCGCCCGTACCTCGTTTCTTTATGGCGGGAATGCCGCCTATATCGAGGATCTCTACGCGCGCTACGAGCGCGATCCGAAAGCACTCGATGCGGCGTGGCAATCGTTTTTCCAGAGTCTGAAGGACGACCGCACCGACGTCGAGCGCAACGCTGAGGGGCCATCGTGGCAGCGGCCGGATTGGCCGCCGCTTGCCGCCAACGAACTGACTGGCGCGCTTGATCCCGGCTGGCAAGAAGCCGGCGCGACAATCGGCGGTAAGTTGAAAGCCCAGGCCCAAGCGCGCGGCGCCACGGTCACCACGGCGGAGGTCGAGCGCGCCACCCGCGATTCGATTCGAGCGCTGATGCTGATCCGCGCCTATCGCGCGCGCGGGCATTTCCATGCCAATCTCGACCCGCTCGGGCTCGAACCGCCGCAGAACGAAGAAGAGCTCGATCCGCGCACCTACGGTTTCGGCGATACCGATCTCGACCGCCCCATTTTTCTCGACAACGTTCTCGGGCTGCAATTTGGCACCGTGCGCGAGATTGTCGGCATTCTGCGCCGGACCTATTGTCAAACGCTCGGCGTTGAATTCCTGCATATTTCCAGCGCCGCGCAGAAAAGCTGGATCCAGGAGCGCATCGAGGGGCCTGACAAGGAAATTACCTTCACGCGCGAAGGCAAGCGCGCCATCCTCAACAAGCTGGTTGAAGCCGAAGGCTTCGAGAAATTCTCCGATGTGAAATTCACCGGGACCAAGCGTTTCGGCCTCGATGGCGCCGAAGCGATGATTCCGGCGCTCGAACAGATCATCAAGCGCGGCGGTGCGCTCGGCGTGCGCGAAATCGTCATCGGCATGCCGCATCGCGGCCGGCTCAATGTGCTCGCTCAGGTCATGGCCAAGCCGCACCGCGCCATCTTTCATGAGTTCAAGGGCGGCTCGTCGACTCCGGATGCTGTCGAAGGCTCGGGCGACGTGAAATATCATCTCGGCGCCTCGTCCGACCGCGAGTTCGACAACAACAAGGTGCACCTGTCGCTGACCGCGAATCCCTCGCATCTTGAAATCGTCGATCCCGTAGTGCTCGGCAAAGTGCGCGCCAAACAGGATCATCTCGGCGCCACGCCGGAAGATCGCACCATGGTGATGCCGCTGCTCATTCACGGCGATGCTTCGTTCGCGGGGCAGGGCGTGGTGGCGGAATCTTTCGGGCTTTCTGGGCTGCGCGGCCATCGCACCGGCGGCTCGGTGCATTTCATCGTCAACAATCAGATCGGCTTCACCACCAATCCGCGCTATTCGCGTTCGTCGCCGTACCCGTCGGACGTCGCCAAGATGATCGAAGCGCCGATCTTTCACGTCAACGGTGACGATCCGGAAGCGGTGGTGTTTGCCGCCAAGATCGCGACTGAGTTCCGGCAGAAATTCCAGAAGCCTGTGGTCATCGATATGTTCTGCTATCGCCGTCACGGGCACAACGAAGGCGACGAACCGTCATTCACCCAGCCGCTGATGTACAAGGCGATTGCAGCGCACCCGACGACGCTCGAAATCTACAGCAAGAAGCTCGTCGGCGAAGGTGTTGTGACCGCGGGCGAAGTCGAAAAGATGAAGGCGGATTGGCGCGCCCATCTTGATGCCGAGCTCGAGGCCGGGCAGGGCTACCGCGCCAACAAAGCGGATTGGCTCGACGGCCGCTGGTCTGGGTTCACCACCGCGGGCGACGCCGACGATCCGCGTCGCGGCAAAACCGGCGTCGACATCGGCACGCTGAAGGATATCGGCCGGAAGATCACCACGGTGCCGTCCGACTTTCATTTGCACAGGACGCTCAATCGCTTCCTCGACAATCGGCGCAAATCAATCGAGGGCGGCGCCGGCATCGACTGGGCAACAGGTGAGGCGCTCGCTTTCTGTTCGCTCCTACTCGAAGGTCACCGCGTGCGATTGTCCGGTCAGGATTCCGAGCGTGGCACCTTCTCGCAGCGCCACTCGGTGCTGATCGATCAGGAGAACGAAAGACGCTACACACCGTTCAATCATCTCGGCGACGGACAGGCGCGCTATGAAGTCATCAATTCGATGCTGTCGGAAGTGGCCGTGCTCGGTTTCGAATACGGCTATTCGCTGGCCGAGCCGGATGCGCTGACGCTGTGGGAGGCGCAATTCGGCGATTTCGCCAATGGCGCCCAGGTCGTAATCGATCAGTTCATCTCGTCTGGCGAGCGCAAATGGCTGCGCATGTCGGGCCTCGTGTGTCTTTTGCCACACGGCTATGAGGGTCAAGGACCGGAGCATTCCTCAGCGCGGCTCGAGCGTTTTCTCACAATGTGCGCCGAAGACAATATGCAGGTGGCAAATTGTACGACGCCGGCGAATTATTTCCACATTCTGCGCCGCCAACTGCAGCGCGATTTTCGCAAGCCCCTGATCCTGATGACGCCGAAGTCGCTCTTGCGCCACAAGCGCGCCGTGTCGCAGCTCGAAGAAATGGGCCCGAATACGTCGTTCCATCGCCTGTTATGGGACGACGCCCAGTTGCAACCCGGCGAAAAGATCAAGCTCGCCGCCGACGACAAGATCCGCCGCGTGATCCTCTGCTCCGGCAAGGCCTATTACGATCTTTATGAGGAGCGCGAGCGCCGCGGCATCGATGACATCTATCTCCTGCGCGTCGAACAGCTCTATCCATTCCCGACCAAGGCGCTGATGACGGAATTGTCGCGCTTCAAGGAGGCCGAAATCGTCTGGTGTCAGGAAGAGCCGCGCAACATGGGCGCGTGGGTCTTCGTCGACATCTTTCTTGAATGGGTGCTCAATCAAATCGGCGCCAAACATCGGCGCGCCCGCTATGTCGGCCGGGCAGCCGCGGCCTCCCCGGCGGTTGGGCAACTGTCGACTCACCTGACGCAACTCAGCAAATTCTTGAACGAGGCATTAGCGTAACGGAGGAAGAGCTCAGATGTCAGAAGTGAGATGGGAATTTTTACTGGCGACTTCCATTCTGGTCTCCGGGCACTCATTGCTGCCCTCCGACATCTGACATCCGACATCGGGAATTAACCCATGGCTCAAATACGTGTGCCGACGCTCGGCGAATCGGTGACGGAAGCGACCATCGGCAAATGGTTCAAGAAGCCGGGCGATGCGGTCGCGGTGGACGAGCCGCTGGTCGAGCTCGAAACCGACAAGGTGACGATCGAAGTGCCCGCCCCGGCGGCCGGCGTGCTGGCCGATATCGCCGCCAAAGACGGCGATACGGTCGCGGTTGGTGCTGTGCTCGGCGAGATCAAGGAAGGCGCCGCAGGCGCTGGCGCCGCGGCGAAAGCTGCCCCGGCAACGACGGCGCCGGGTGCAACCACTCCGCCTGTCGGCGCTCCATCGCCGGCGGCGCCAAAGCCCGCGCCGGCAGCGGCGAAGCCCGCCGAAGCGCCGCTCGCCCCTTCGGTGCGCAAGCTCGCCGCCGAATCCGGCGTCGATGCCGCGAGCGTTGCCGGCAGCGGCAAGGACGGCCGCGTCACCAAGGGCGACATGCTCGCAGCGATCGAGCGCGCCGCCGCCGAACCGACGCCGGTCACAGCGACCGCGGCCGCGCTGCGCGCGCCGACGCCACCCGACGACGCAGCGCGCGAAGAGCGCGTGCGGATGACGCGACTCCGCCAGACGATCGCCCGCCGCCTGAAGGACGCGCAGAACACCGCTGCCATGCTCACGACCTTCAACGAGGTCGACATGGGTCACATCATGGCGCTGCGCACGCAGTACCGCGATTTGTTCGAGAAGAAACACGGCGTGAAGCTCGGCTTCATGGGTTTCTTCGTGCGCGCCTGCGTCCAGGCGCTCAAGGAAATTCCCGCGGTGAATGCCGAGATCGACGGCGCCGACATCATCTACAAGAACTACTACCACATCGGCATCGCGGTCGGCACCGAGCGCGGCCTGGTGGTGCCGGTGGTGCGCGACTGCGATCTGAAATCGCTGGGCGAGATCGAGAAGGCGATTGCCGATTTCGGCCACCGCGCGCGCGACGGCGCGCTCAAGATCGAGGAGATGCAGGGGGGCACCTTCACCATCACCAATGGCGGCATCTATGGCTCGCTGATGTCGACGCCAATCCTCAACGCGCCGCAATCAGGCATTCTCGGCATGCACAAGATTCAAGAACGACCGATGGTGGTCGCCGGCAAGATCGAGGTGCGGCCGATGATGTATCTGGCCTTGAGCTATGATCATCGCCTGGTCGACGGCCGCGAAGCCGTGACTTTTCTCGTCCGCGTCAAGGAAAGTCTGGAAGACCCAGCGCGATTGGTACTGGATTTGTGATTCCGTCATGCCCGGCCATGGCCGTTCGAAGAACGGCGTTGCTTCGCTCGCCTATGTGCCAAGCAACCATGGCTTAAGCGCTCATCAGACAAGACGTGGATGGGCCCGAACAGGCCTGGCCATGACGATTAGTAGTTCAGGAGTTTTTTTATGCCTTACGACCTCATCATCATCGGCTCCGGCCCCGGCGGCTATGTCTGTGCCATTCGCGCTGCGCAGCTCGGCATGAAAACGGCGGTGGTCGAGAAATGGGCCACGTTCGGCGGCACTTGTCTCAATATCGGCTGCATTCCATCGAAGGCGATGCTCAACGCGTCCGAGCTTTACGAGGAAGCGGCGCACAAGTTCGGCAAAATGGGCATCAAGGTCGGCACGCCGTCGATCGATCTCGACGCCATGCTGAAATACAAACAAGGAGCTGTCGATAGCAACGTCAAAGGCGTCGATTATCTGTTCCGAAAAAACAAGATTGAGACGTTTCGCGGCACTGGCCGCATTGCCGCACGCGGCAAAGTCGAAGTGAAAAACGCCGACAGCAAGACGCAGGTGCTGGAGACGAAGAGCATTGTCATCGCCACCGGCTCGGACGTGGCGAGGCTCGACGACATCGAGATCGACGAAAAGCGCATCGTGTCCTCGACGGGCGCGCTGGAACTGCCCGCAGTGCCGAAAAAGCTCCTGATCGTCGGCGCTGGAATCATCGGCCTTGAGCTTGGCTCAGTCTGGCGCCGGCTCGGCGCCGAGGTGACGATCGTCGAATTCCTCGATCACATCCTGCCCGGCATCGATGCCGAGGTCGCCAAGCAGTTTCATCGCATGATGGAAAAGCAGGGCATTGCGGTGCGGCTGTCGTCAAAAGTCGCAGGCGTTGACGCCTCCGGCAAGACACTCAAGGTCAAAGTTGAGTCCGCCGCCGGCGGCGGTGCGGCGGAAACACTGGAAGCTGACATTGTGCTCGTCGCCGTTGGCCGCGTGCCCTATACCGAGGGTCTCGGCCTCGAAGCGCTCGGCGTGAAAAAGGACAATCGCGGCCGGGTTATCGTCGACGGGCATTATCGCACCAATGTCGACGGCATCTATGCGATCGGCGACGCCATTGCCGGCCCGATGCTGGCGCATAAGGCGGAAGAAGAAGGTGTCGCGGTCGCCGAGATTTTGGCCGGGCAGGCCGGCCACGTGAATTACGACGTCATCCCCAACGTCGTCTACACTTATCCGGAAATCGCTTCGGTCGGCAAAACCGAAGAGGAGCTCAAAGCGGCCAGTGTCGCTTACAATGTCGGCAAATTTCCCTTCGCCGCCAATCCGCGCGCGCGGGTCAATCTGACCACCGAAGGCTTCGTCAAAATTCTCGCCGACGCCAAGACCGATCGCGTGCTCGGCGTGCATATCCTCGGGCCTGACGCCGGCAATATGATCGGCGAGGCGGCGGTCGCCATGGAATTTGGCGCGTCATCGGAAGACATCGCGCGCACCTGCGCCGCTCATCCGACTTTGAGCGAGGCGATCAAGGAGGCGGCGCTCGCCGTCGCCAAGCGCGCGATCAATTTTTGACTTTCGTCGCTAACGCTCCTCGCAATGACGAGAGAGAACTACAACACCGCGATCAGCGGCAGCGCGTGCGGTGCGAAGAATCCGAACAGCGTAAGCGCTAGCCCGAGCAAGCCGAGCGCGCCGCCGAGCCAGGCCAGCGCCAGGGCGCCGGTGATCACTGCGGCCGAGGCGAGCACGATGCCGACCTGGAACGCCGCGGAGGCGAGTTCGTAGTGATGGTAGCGGGCCATGGCGAGATCGCGCTCTTCTTCCTGCTGCTTTGCGCGCTCGGCGAGCTCCTTGCGGCCTTCGCCGGTTTTTGGGTCGGATTCGTAGCGCGCCGCGGTCGCGCGCCAGGCTTCGATCTGCTTGTCGATCGCCACTTTGGCGGTGGGATCGGCCACGTTGGCGGCGAGTAGCGCCGTCTGATCGGCGGCTGTATTTAATGTGGTGCGGCGGATATCCTTGGCCTGGAAGAAACCCCAAGTGTCGGACGATTTTACGTTGGCGTCGATCGCCTCGGTCTGTGCGCTTTTGCCGAGCGTCTCCGAAAACGAAAGAAATAATGCGAGCACCGCGATCAACAGCGCGATGCGCCTGTTGAAATATTGCGAGTGCTCGCCTTCCTGCGCCTTCTCGATGGTTTCGTGAATTTCGGACATTGATTTGCCTCGTGACTCCAGCCGCTTGTTTCGTGACCCCCACCCTGCCCCCCTTTGAGGGGGAGGGAAGGAGCGGCGGCAGTCTCTTTCCTCCCCCTAAAAAGGGGAGGAATAAGGTGGGGGTCAAGTCACGACAGAAATGAGACGAGGCGGCGTTCAAGCGCGTGGATGGGCGCTGCGGTAAGCTTCAATCAGGCGTTCCGCGTCCACGGCGGTGTAGATTTGGGTGGTTGAGAGCGAAGCATGGCCGAGCAGTTCCTGGATCGCCCGCAAATCGCCGCCGCGAGCCAAAAGGTGCGTGGCAAAGGAATGCCGCAAGGCGTGCGGGGTCGCGCTGGCGTCAAGGCCGAGAGCGCCGCGCAGCCGCGCCATTGCGAGTTGCACAAGCCGAGGCGAGAGCGGGCCGCCCTTGGCGCCGACGAAGAGCGGCCCGTCACCGGGAAGCTCGTAGGGGCAGAGCGCGACGTAATCGGCGATGAGCTTTGCCACCGGCGCAATCAGCGGCACCATGCGCTGCTTGCGGCCTTTGCCGGTCACGGTCAGGACGTCCCGGCTGTCGAACTCGGCGCGCTTAAGACCGAGCGCTTCGGAAACGCGCAGACCGCAGCCGTAAAGTAATCCGAGCACCGCCGCGTCGCGGGCATGAATCCACACGCCGCGCTCGTCGCCGGCTGCAAGCGTCGGGTCGGCCATGCTTTTCGCCGCATCGACCGGCAGCGGCCGCGGCAGCGTCTTGCCGAGTTTCGGCCCGCGCACCGCAGAGAGCGCGGCGAGCCTGCCTTTGCCGTTGCGCTCCAGGAAACGGCCGAAGGCGCGGATACCGGCGAGCGCGCGCATCAGCGAACGGCTACCGATATTGTCCGCCCGCCGCGCCGCGAAGAACGCGCGCACATCGGCGGGGGTGAGCGCCGCGAGGTCTTTCAGCGCCGGCGCGCCGCCAAGGTGGCGAGCGAGAAATTGCATGAATTGGAGAACGTCGCGGCGGTAGGCCTCGATGGTCTTGGGCGAGAGGTGGCGTTCGGCACCGAGATGCCGCAGCCAAGCCTCGATCTCGGCTGCGACCTTGGGGGCGATGAGCTCGTCGGTCTCTTCATCACCTTCCCCTGAAAGGGGGAGGCCGACGGCGGTAAGCCGTCGGGTGGGGGTCGCTACCGGTCGTTTGGACAAGTTGACCCCTCCCCAACGTGCGGAGCTTGTCATCGGGCCGGCCACTTCGGGCCGGACCCGTTGGCACGTTGACCCTCCCCTTTCAGGCGAGGGAAAAGATTTGCCGGCGGACGCATGCCGATAGAGTAGCCGCTGCCGCCTTTACCCTTCCTAAACCGGCGAGAATCGTCCGAAAATCGGGAAATGGCCAAACGGGTCGTCGACGTGCTGGTGCCGGTCGCGCTGGACCGGGCTTATTCCTATCGTGTGCCGGGAGAGCTTGATGATGTCGCGCCCGGCGACATCGTCACCGTGCCGCTCGGCCCGCGCGAAGCGACCGGGGTGGTCTGGGCTGAAAACGACAACCCCAATCCGCCGCTCGACAACCGGCTCAAGGATATCGAGGAAAAGCTCGAATTTCCGCCGCTGAAGCCGGAATTGCGCCGCTTCGTCGAATGGGTGGCGAATTACACGCTGGCCGCCCGCGGCATGGTGCTGCGCATGTGTCTGCGCATGGGCGAGCATCTCGGCGCCGAACGTGAGCGCATTGGCGTGCGGCTCGCCGGCCCGCCGCCCGAGCGCCTGACGCCGGCGCGCCGCCGCCTGCTCGCGCTTCTCGCCGATGACATGGTGCGCGGCAAGACCGACGCCGCGCGCGAAGCCGGCGTGTCCGTAGGCGTGATCGATGGCTTGATCGACGAGGGCACGCTCGCGACCGTCGTGCTGCCGCCGGAGCCGGTGGCGCAACGGCCGGATCCGGATTTCATCCAGGCGGATTTCACGGCCGACCAGCGCGTTGCAGCGACTGCGTTGCAAGCGACGCTGGCGAGCAGCGGTTTTTCCGTCACGCTCCTCGACGGCGTCACCGGTTCGGGAAAGACCGAAGTGTATTTCGAGGCGGTGGCGGACACCATCCGGCGCGGCCGGCAGAGCCTGATCCTGATGCCGGAGATCGCGCTGACCACGCAATTTCTCGACCGCTTCGCCGCGCGCTTCGGCGTCCGCCCAGCGGAGTGGCACTCCGAATTGCCGCCACGGCTGCGCGCGCGCACCTGGCGCGCCGTCGCCGATGGCGAAGTCAGCGTCGTGGTCGGGGCGCGCTCGGCTTTGTTCCTGCCTTATGCCGATCTCGGCCTCATCGTCGTCGATGAAGAGCACGATCCCGCCTACAAGCAGGAAGACGGCGTGCGCTATCACGCCCGCGACATGGCGGTGGTGCGCGGGCACATTGCCAATATTGCGGTCGTGCTGTCGTCGGCGACGCCCTCGATCGAGACCGAAGTCAATGCGCGGCGCGGCCGCTACGCGCGGCTGTCCTTGCCGGAGCGCTTTGGCGGCCAGCGCCTGCCTACGGTCGAGGCGATCGATCTGCGCCGCGAGCGGCCGCCACCTGCGCGCTTCATAGCGCCGCCGCTCGCTTCCGCGGTGAAGAACACGCTCGAACGCGGCGAGCAGGCGCTGTTATTCCTCAATCGCCGCGGCTACGCGCCGCTGACGCTATGCCGCAACTGCGGCTTCCGTTTCGCCTGCCCGAATTGCGACGCTTGGCTCGTCGATCACCGCTTCCGCCGCCAGCTCGTCTGCCATCATTGCGGCTTCGGCATGCCGCATCCGCCGACTTGTCCGAAATGCGGCGTCAAGGATTCCTTCGTCGCCGTCGGCCCCGGCGTCGAGCGATTGGATGAGGAGGTGCGCGAGCTTTTCCCGCAAGCGCGCATCCTCGTGCTCTCGAGCGATCTCGTCGCCACCGTCGAGCGCATGCGCGAGGAGCTCGCCGATGTCGCCGCCGGCCGTTTCGACATCGTCATCGGCACCCAGCTCGTCGCCAAGGGCCATCATTTCCCGATGCTCAACCTGGTCGGCGTGGTCGATGCGGACCTTGGATTAAGCAATGGCGATCCGCGCGCCGCGGAGCGCACCTTTCAACTGTTGCATCAGGTGATCGGCCGTGCCGGGCGTGACGCCGGCGTCGGCTTGGGGCTCCCCCAGACGCATCAGCCGGATCATCCGGTGATGCGCGCCCTGATCGCGCAGGATCGCGAGGCGTTCTATGCCGCCGAGATCGCCTCGCGCGAGAAGAGCGGCTACCCGCCATTCGGCCGGCTCGCCTCGATCGTCGTCTCCGGCCCCGACAAGCACGCCGCCGCGGCTTACGCGCGGGAATTGGCGCGCGCGGCGCCGCTCAACGAGAATCGGGCGGAGCCAGTGCGCGTGCTCGGCCCCGCCGAGGCGCCGCTCGCTTTGGTGCGCGGCCGCCATCGCCTGCGCCTTTTGATCAAGGCGCCGCGCAATTACGATCTCGGTGCCTATCTGCGACGCTGGCTCGCCAAGGCGCCGAAGCGCCACGGCCCGATCAAGCTCGAGATCGATGTCGACCCGCAGAGTTTTTTGTAATCGATGAGAGCACCACTCCTTCGTTCGTCATGGCCGGGCTTGCCCCGGCCATCCACGTCTTTATCCATCCACGCAAAGACGTGGATGCCCGGCATAGGCGAGCAAAGCGACGCCGTTCTTCGAACGACTATGGCCCGGCATGACGATGCAGTAACTGACATTTGCTCGCGGCCGGCAGCCGCGCCCCGAAATGACGATGCTCGCGCTTTTAAGCAAACCTTGCTTTTGCCCGCTCGCGTGCCTTCATCGCTTCGGCCTCGCGGTTCTTTGCCGGGCTCGCGGTCGAGAGCGACACAAGCAGCCGCCGTGCGGCGTCGCTGACTTCATCCACGGCGCGGGCAAAAGCCGCTTCGTTGGCGTGCGACGGATGGGTGAAGCCGCTTAGCTTGCGCACGAATTGCAGCGCCGAGGCGCGGATTTCCTCTTCGGTCGCCGGCGGCTCGAAATTAAACAGCGTGCGGATATTGCGGCACATCGGCATCTCCAATTTGGTCTGGGTAGGGCGGATTAGCGAAACGTAATCCGCCGACCATCGTTGCGGCGGGTTACGCCTGCGGCTAACCCGCCCTACATCAACGATCACTCACATGAACGCCTGAATGCCGGTCTGCGCGCGGCCGAGCACCAGCGCATGGATGTCGTGCGTGCCTTCGTAGGTGTTGACGGTCTCGAGATTGCATAAGACGCGCATGACGTGGAACTCTTCGGTGATGCCGTTGCCGCCGTGCATATCGCGGGCTAGCCGGGCAATGTCGAGCGCCTTGCCGCAATTGTTACGCTTGAGTAACGAGATCGCCGGGGGCGAGGCTTTGCCCTCGTCGATCAAGCGCGACAGCCGCAGCGCCGCGTGCAGCCCAAGGGTGATTTCGGTCTGCATGTCGGCGAGTTTCTTCTGGATCAGCTGATTGGCGGCAAGCGGCCGGCCGAACTGCTTGCGCGTGAGCACATAATCGCGGGCGCGATGCCAGCAAAATTCGGCGGCGCCCATCGCGCCCCAGGCGATGCCGGCGCGCGCGACATTGAGACAGCCGAACGGCCCGGCGAGGCCGGAGACGTTGGGCAGCAAATTCTCCTCCGGCACGATCGCGCCGTCGAGGACGAGCTCGCCGGTGATCGAGGCGCGCAGGCTCAATTTGCCCTCGATCTTCGGCGTCGCCAGACCCTTGGTGCCGCGCTCGAGGACGAAGCCGCGGATTTTGCCGTCGAGCTTGGCCCAGACTACGGCGACGTCGGCGACCGGTGCGTTGGTGATCCAGGTTTTGGCGCCGGCGAGCTTGTAGCCGCCACTTACCTTCTCAGCACGCGTCGCCATCGAGCCGGGGTCCGAGCCGTGGTCCGGCTCGGTCAGGCCGAAGCAGCCGATTAGCTCGCCGGTTGCGAGCTTCGGCAGATATTTGCGCCGCTGCGCCTCGCTGCCATAGGCATAGATCGCATACATCGCCAGTGACGACTGCACCGACATCATCGAGCGGAAGCCGGAATCGACGCGTTCCAATTCGCGCGCGATCAGGCCGTAGCAGACATAGTTGAGGCCGGCGCCGCCATACTCTTGCGGCAGGGTCACGCCGAGCATGCCGAGCGCGCCCATTTCGCGGGTGATCTCGGGACCAAAGTCGCCGTCGCGATTGGCGGCGAGCACGCGCGGAAACAATTTTTCCTGCGCGTAATCGCGCGCGGTATCGCGCACCATGCGCTCTTCCTCGCTCAACTGGCTTTCAAGGTCGAGCGGATCGTCCCATTTGAAGGCGGCGTCCTTGATCTGCGCGGCCTTGGCGCTGCGCTTGTCGGTTTTCTCCGCAACTTGCGACATCGGGGTGGCTCCCTGGGTGTGTCCCCGTCATCCTGGGCGCCTCAGGATGACGGATATTCATTGGCAAGCTTAGGAGTCTGGGAGGTGTGCGGCAAGGCGGCAGACGTTGCCGCTCGGCGCAGCTTTCTATATTGAAAAAGACCACGCGCCCGTAGCTCAGCTGGATAGAGCGCTGCCCTCCGAAGGCAGAGGTCAGGGGTTCGAATCCCTTCGGGCGCGCCAATGATTTCAGGGGATTAGCGATTGATCCGAAACAGCCGCTGCCGCCGGGCAAGCGCTGGGTAAGCACAGCGTTCGAAGTCGGCTAATCGTCCTTGTGCAATTTCCACAGTTCAACCTGATCCGGGCGATGTTATCGATTGAGACATTGCGTTCGGCACGTTCAACTGCGCTCAGGCAAGTGCGGTCTATCCTGCCGTGCCCTAGGCCAAGGTTCGGTCGCCAGTAATCAATTCCAGTTCGTCGTCGTCAATCGAAAGCAGATCAATCACGACCGCGCGGCATTCCGATAAAAAAGATGATTTTTTACTCAGCAATCTAAGCGCATATCGCTTGGCAGCACTGGGGGGAGGGGGACCATTTTCCCCGGCCTGCTGGTCCATGTCCGCTTTCGGGCGTAAAGCGGACATCAAAGGGCGCCAACCCAATGTCTGCTTTTGACCCAAAGCGGACATTGAGCGGTTGGCCCCGGAGGTGGTGATGTGCATCCATCGCCTCCTTCCAGTAGTAGTTTGAACGGGTAAAATATCCGGCGTGACGAATCACCGGAACGGATTATTTGCGCTCCTAGCGTGCTTTCTTGCTACGCTTTGGTGCTTCTCTCGTAGTGCCGCTGCAGACGAAGCCGGCGTGAGTTTTTGGCTTCCCGGTCAGTATGGAAGTTTTGCCGCCGTGCCTTCCGACCCTGGGTGGTCGTTTGAGAGCTCTTATTATCACGCGTCTGCGGAGGCCCGCCGTGGCATCAGCTTTGAACGGGGCGGGGCGATTCAGGCCGGCATGAAGTCGCCGTCGGATTTCTTTATGTTTACGCCGACCTATGCATTCGAAAAGCCGATATTCGGTGCACAGGCGGCATTTGGAGCAACAATCTTATATGGAAAAAACGCGACGTCGGTGTCTGCAACGCTTACCGGTCCAGGAGGAAATTCGCTATCGGGCTCTAGATCAGACGAGGTCGTCGGTTTTGGCGACCTATATCCGACAGCTTCGTTGAAATGGAACAAGGATGCTAACAACTTCATGCTCTATGCGACCACCGGCATACCAGTTGGTGCCTATCAACTGAACAGATTATCGGCTCTTGGACTTGGTCACTGGGCGGTCGATGGGGGCATTGGTTACACCTATCTCAACGAGAAAGCGGGAATCGAAGGATCGGTAGTGTTCGGCTTGACTTACAATTTCATAAATCCCTATACGCAATACCAAAGCGGTACCGACGCTCATCTGGATTGGGCACTTTCGCCCATTCTTACCGACAAGTTTCACATCGGCGCAGTAGGTTATGTTTATAACCAGGTAACCGGCGATAGTGGCGCCGGCGCTCGACTTGGCGATTTCAAATCACGAGTCGCGGGAATTGGTCCCCAGATCGGTTTCTTCATTCCGTTCTTCGATCGGGAGTCGTACCTGAATTTAAGGGCCTATTCGGAGCTCGATGCGAGGAACAGGCTTGAAGGATGGAACGCCTTCATAACGTTCTCCATTGAGCCGCCTGGGGAAAAAGTACCCGCGGTCGCCAATTTGCGATGAGAGTATCTCTCCGCTTGGCACGAGCATTATCCGCCAAGGGCTATTGCAACGCTCACAAGTGCAGCACCGATGGCCACCATGATCACACCCGTCGTCCATGGCCAGAGTCCAGCGTGACGTGCAAAAAGAATGCCGCAAATAAATAGCAATACGACTGCAAATGCGTTGGAAGTGCGCAACGCTAATCGGGCATCTCCAAAGACGATAAATGGAATGACGACCGGGAAGGTCGACAGGACGACAAGAATACAAACGCCAAAAGCACCTAGCCAGTCGCGTCCTGTCAACCCGGGGCGGAGGTCGGAAGCCGGGATCTGGCTAATTCGTTCGCGTATGAACTCCAATTGTGCCGGCTGAAAAATTGACCCTAGAAGCGGCGGCAACTCGTCTGCGATTATGCGATGCGCATCTTCGCGATTGCTTAGCTCACGCACCGCTCGTGCTATTACGGCGTTACGCCCGCGTTCGCCAAGACGCGCCATCAGGTACATTCCGCCATCAATGATCCCCCAAGCCAGATTGCAACCGAGCGCAGCCCAAAGCATGGTCCGAATTTGGAAATGATCCGAGGTCGCCACGCTGACTGCGCCCGTGATGGTTAGGGCCATTATCAAGCCGAACAGAATTTCAGAAATCCGTTCAACGGGTTCGAGTACCCGGTCGGGTAATCTCACAGCACCCCCCACCTGCAGTGTTCGTCCGCAGTCTACTACCGAGGTCATCCTCAACAAATATGCGGTATTGGTCCTTAACGGACATCCTAAGCTTTGGAGTAAGATCAGACGTTGCCGGCGTTGGATTCTGGATTTCTGGGCGGGCGATAGAGCGAAACGGCGTGGACAATGACCGATAACAGTACACTTACTCGAGCCCATCTAAAAACTCCCAGGGCTGCTGCGATTGCTGGAATAGTATTCTCGCTCCTTCTCATTCTGGTTTTCTGGCTGTTGAGAATTTCAGTGCCGGACGATCCTCAGGAGCCGGGATCATGGCTCAATTCCCAATCAAGCACTGTCGCTCTCGCGGTGAATCTTGTGCCTTTCGCGGGGATCGCATTCCTGTGGTTCATTGGCGTGCTGCGCGATCGTCTTGGAGGGCGGGAAGACAAATTTTTCGCCACCGTGTTCTTCGGCGGCGGTCTGTTGTTTTTAGCAATGTTATTTTCGGCAGCGGCGGTGGCGGGTGCGCTTATCATTTCATTTGAGGCCGCGCCGGCGCAACTGATCAATTCGGCCACGTTTCATTTTGCCCGCGCCACGGCGTACAGTATGATGAACGTCTATACGATCAAGACAGCCTGCGTATTCATGATCACTACCTCGACGATTGCGATTTACACCGGATTTGCACCGCGCTGGATAGCGATACTTGGATACATACATCCCTGCTGCTTTTGTTCGGGAGCTATTACCTGAGCTGGAGCTTTGTCGCTTTTCCGTTATGGGTGCTGGTGATGAGTATCTTCATTTTCTTCGATGATCCTGGCGTGACACGTTCGAAGCCATCAAGAGGACGACCTTGGCCATGATAAGCGAGCGCGGCGTACCGCTCGCGCAAGAGCGTCTTTACAAGTATCGCTCAGGCTGGCGACGGCCGACCTCAGGCAAGCCCCGAACTGTCGCGAGGCGGGCGAGGATTGGGGCGTGACTCGCGAACTAATCCTTACGCTTCCAAAGAATGAACCACACGCTCACTATGAACAGGGCGATCATTACGCCAAGCGTCGCATATTCTGCTGTGGTCATGGCCTATTTCGAGGATGCCGGCGCGCTAAAGAAAAGACCGCGATGAGCGACGCGAGCAGACCGATCACCGTTGCGACGGTTGTCCAATCAATTTGAAAAACGAACGAGTCAACCATTGCCTCACCGGTGCAGATAATTCGTTAAGAACCACCCTGAACCGACGGGCGGCACATTCATTGCATCATTTCCGTCTTCTATTGCGTCCGCTTGGTCGCCCCACAAGGAAGTATTTAAAAGCAACGCGCTCCTCGCCTGCGGGAAGCGGTGCGTCACACTTCAGGCAGTAGATTTTGGCTTGCTGTAAGTCACAAACCTCGATCCTGACGATCTTGTATTCTGCCTCGCAAGATGGGCAGTTGAAGGGGGTTGGCTCTGATTGGCTCATTGTTAAAAAATAGGGGCTGAAAATGAGAGCGGCGCGTACGTGCCTTACACGTTGCGCTGTCCCACCACATTCGCCCGCCCCCCAAGGTCTCCCACTCTACGGCGGGGACAGCGCGCAGGTCTGCGCCCCCGCTACCGGTCACGTAACCCTAACTATTGACGGCGTGGCGGTCTAGTGCGGGTGCCCAAAATGGGTAAGTATCTTCGACCCGACGCAGGAGTGTTTTGTCATGCAACGTGAAGAAATGGAGCTGCTGACCGTGCGCGCCACGCTGTGGCGGATGGAGATCGAACTATTGCGCGAAATACATCGCTATCGTTTCGCCAAACGTGGTCGCCGCTTCGGGTCTGATGTGGAACTGATGATCGTATATGGAGCCGCGATGCTTAGTTACGGCTTCGGGACGCCAGTGCGAGCACTACCGATCTCGCGTTACCTTGAGATGCCACGCGAGACCGTGCGTCGCCACATGGGTCGATTGGTGGCGCTCGGTCTGTTTGAACGCGCACAGGATCAAAGCTTCGTGCCTACCAAGGAACTCCGGAAGGTTGAGATCGAGCGGGCGTTACGATTGCTTCGCCATGGAACCGCGGGGCTACTGTGATTACCCAGTGGCGCGGTGGTATACACGAGTGGTATCACTCAGCGAGCAGGTGAAGCGTTTTCTTTCGAATTTATCGCTGTTTCTGAAACCGCCCTCCGTCTCCCTTCGGGCGCGCCATTTCGTTCTCAAGCCTCAGAATGACATGAAAAAGTAAGCACCACGGTCACTTGTGCCTGCCGCACTGGTATCAAGCGGTAGGATCCGCAGCAAAAAGCACGCTATTCAATCAACTCGTCGGCGCGAATGAGAAGTGACAGTGGCACTTCGATCCCAAGCGCCTTGGCGGTCTTGAGATTTACGAGCAATTCGATCTTGGTGGGCTGCTCGACTGGGAGGTCGGCGGGCTTTGTACCTTTAAGGATGCGTTCGACATAGATTGGAGCGCGACTGTACATGTGCAGGTAATCGGGACCATACGCAATCAACGAGCCCTCTTTCGCAGCAACTGGGAATGCAAATATCGTCCCTAACCCATATTTGATCGCCGCTGCGATGATTTGCCCGCGTCCTGCATAGGTGAAAGGGCTTGGCTGGACGATAAATGCCGTCGCCCCACGCTGCTTTATCGTTATGAGCACATCATTCAATTGCGCAACATCTTTAATGCCGCTTGATCGCACCTCTAATCCGACCTTTTCCGCGGCTTCCCTTGTGAGGACATGCCGATGCTGACCGTCCGGCCAATCCGTGTGCCAAAGATAGCTAATGCTCGACTGCGATTTGTTCAGTTCCTTGGCGAGGTCTACGAGCTTGCCGCTCAATTCCGCAAGAATGTCGCTGAACCCGGTGGCGTTCCATCCCGGATGGGACAGGCTCTCAATCAATCCTACGGCCACGGGGTCACCGACATGTAGGAATACAATGGGAACGGTTGAGGTCTGACGCTTCGCCGCTACCGACGTACTTGAGCCGCTCGTGATCAACAATTCCGCGCCGCGCCGTAACACTTCGGTTACCGCGTGATCAGGATCATCGCCGCTCCAAACGACATCGAGGATTATGTTTTGATTCTCGACCAAGCCAACTTGGCGCAAGCCTTGTTGGAATGCTTCGACGAGTGACCTGTCGTAAGCGTTATCAGGTGAACCAATAGGTAAAAATCCAAGCCGAACAGCACCTTTTTGCTGCTGCGCGTGGGCCGCGAGTGGCCAAGCGGCTGTTGTGCTGGCAAGACCGGCGATGAAGTTGCGTCGCCTCATGGGCGTTGCCCTCGGGCCGAGCAACACTTTAGCACATCATTGAGCACCTTCGGTGCAGCGCGGAATGGCAAAACGGCTGATGTCCGCTATGGGTCAAAAGCGGACATCACGAGACGTTTAATCCATGTCCGCTTTACCCCCAAAAGCGGACATTGGCAGACGACAGTTGGATGTC